>Ga0209472_1000661_pt1 | contig 20184 bp, 19 predicted proteins | sample GraSoiAngelo_130_FD_185887 | JGI IMG/M metagenome (GOLD analysis project Ga0209472, IMG submission 185887) | Grasslands soil microbial communities from the Angelo Coastal Reserve, California, USA - 14_0929_02_20cm (SPAdes) (version 2) | ecosystem: Environmental > Terrestrial > Soil > Grasslands ...
CGTGCGGCGGCCGGCCTGCTGGCCGCGCGTTGGGTTCCCACCGACGTGAACCCGCTCATCCACCGCGAGCTCGACGGGATCCGTGGACGGATCGAAGAAAAGAAACTTACCGTGCGCACCGAACTCACTGTCGGGCTCGGCAGTCTGGTGCTCGATTCTGGGCTCACCCGCCGGCTCGTCGAGGAGCTGCTCGATAACGCCGTCAAGTTCGCGCCGCACGGCGGCAGCGTCGTGGTCGCCACGACGGCCGCGGCAGGAGGCTTGTGTCTCACGGTGGAGAACTCCGGACCGCCACTGGCCGAGGATGAACTGGCCCATCTGTTCGACCCGTTTTACCGCGCGGACCAGGCCCGCACGCGGGGGACGGGGACCGGGCTCGGGCTCGCGGTCGCCGCCGCGGTCACGAGCGTCCATGGCGGTTTGATTCGGGGGGTCAATGTCCCGAGCGGCGGCGTGCGGCTCGAGTGCGAGTTGGTCGGTATGAGTCATGCGAGGCACGCGGCGTGAGCACGGGCGGCGAAGCCGTGGACCGGGAGACGATGGCGGCAGCGAGGGCGAGCTGCGACCGCTGCTGCGCCGTCCCCCGCTTCTTCGAGGACTTCTACAACAACTTCTTTGCCCGCTGCCCGCAGGCGAGGGCGATGTTCGCGCGAACGGACTTCGAGCGCCAGCATAAGCTCTTACGACATGCGTTCGGTCTGCTGCTCAACTTCCCGAAGCAGCCGGCGTGGGAACCCACGATCCTGGCCCGGGTCGCCGAACGACACAGTCGGCGGGACCTCGGCGTGGATCCCTCGCTCTATGCGCCATTCATCGACGCGCTGATCGAGACGGTGCGCCACTGCGACCCGGAGTTTACGCCGGCCGTCGAAGATGCGTGGCGGAAGACAGTGCGGAAAGGTGTGGAGTACATGCAGGCTAAGTACTGAACCCGGTCACGTGCTTCGAATCGGATCACGACTCCGCGGCACCACCTGAAGGTTTCTTCATCGCGTCTTCACATCGACAAGGCCATGCGGCGTGCAAACTCCCTCTCACGGGCGGAGCTCAGTGAGACACTCCCGCCCTGCCGCGAACCTTCGTACAGGGAGCGCTTATGTCACGTCGAGCTGGGATGGTCGTCCTCATTGGCGCCCTGATCACAGGCGCCCCACGCGCTGCCCTCGCGGACCGTGGCGCCGGAGAACGAGACAGGGAAACCGCGGCTCGGGCGCTGCGGGCCTACGCCACGCGCTACGTGCTCGCCGCCGCTCACCTCACGCCAACCTACGCCCGCCAGACCGGCCTGGCGTGCAGCGCGTGCCATACGCATTTCCCGGAGCTGACCGCCACAGGACGGGCGTTCAAGCTCAACGGCTACGTGTTCCGGAGAAGCGAGTCCCTCGAGGGCAAGAGCCCCGAGGGCCAACAGAGCCTGCTGCTCAACCTGGTGGCGCCGGTGTCCTTGATGTTCCAGACATCGTACACCAGCACGAAGAAGGCGCTGCCCGGCACGCAGAACGGCACGGTGCTGTTTCCCGACCAGTTGAGCCTCTTCACCGGCGGCGAGATCACGCCGCACGTGGGTGGTTTCCTGCAAGTGACCTTCGATCCGCAGAGCGGTCAAATCGGCGTCGACAACGCGGACTTCCGCTTCGCGACCCATGGAAGCGTCCTCTCCAAGCGTGCGACCTTCGGCCTCAGCGTGAACAACAACCCCACCGTACAGGACGTCTGGAACAGCACGCCCGCCTGGGGCTTCCCGTACGGCAGCTCGGCGGTGGCTCCTGCGCCGGGCGCAGCCACGCTCATCGACGGCACACTCGGGCAGCAAGTGGCTGGGCTGACGGCGTACACGATGTGGAACGATCGAGTGTACGGGGAGTTCGGTGCGTACCGCTCCGCACCTCTGGGCATACAACGTCCATTGGACTCGACGGCCACGGGGGTGATCAGTGGCGCCGCGCCGTACTGGCGGGTCGCGTTCCCGAACGTGTGGGGCCAAAACTACCTCTCCGTTGGGACGTACGGCATCGCGGCCAGCGTCTACCCGGCCGGCGTCACAGGGCCGACCAATCGATTCACCGATGTGGCGCTGGACATCGCGTACATGCACTCGTTCGGGTCGAACAGCTTCACACTCGACGGCACGTGGATCCACGAGAAGCAGACCTGGACCGCGGGGGGCGCCGCGAACCCGACGAACACACTGCGCACGTTCCGAATGGACGCCATGTACCACATCGGCACGCGGTACGCGCTCACCCTCGCGCCGTTCGTCACGACCGGCACGAGCGACACGCTGCTCTACGCTCCGGCGCCGGTCTCGGGGAGTCGTACCGGCAGCCCAAAGAATGACGGCCTGATTGCCGAGGTCGACGTGATGCCCTGGCAGAACCTGCGGCTGCAATTCCAGTACGTTGCGTATGATCAGTTCAACGGCAGCTCGAGTAATTACGACGGCTTCGGGCGCCGGGCGAGCGACAACAACACCCTGTACATCCTGACGTGGCTGCTGTACTAGCGGCGAGCGTCCTCATCACAGAGGGAGATTCTCGATTATGCGACGGCTAACGCGCTTGACGGTGCGGGTGCAACGCGCCCTACTCCTCACCGGGGTGCTGCTCCTCGGGGCCGTCGGCGCTCGGGCGCAGAGCGCGAAAGGCGGCAAGATCGACCCGACCTGGCTCCGCGCGGATGCGGCGAGCAAGACCGTCGAGTTCAAGCTCGTCGCGGGCCTCAGCGAGGCCAACGGCGGAATGAATTTCAACGGGTTCGGCCGGGGCGCCCTGGTGTTGACGGTGCCGCAGGGGTGGAACGTGGTGCTCCATTTCAAGAACCAGGACCCGAACCTGCCTCACTCCGTGGAGGTCATCCCCGATGCCGCACCGATGCCCGTCGGTCCGGTGACTCCGGCGTTCGAGCACGCGACGACCGGTCGTCTTGACCAGGGGTTCTCGGCCGGGCAGGGCGGCGATGTCCGTTTCGTGCCCGGGAAGGCCGGTCCCTTCCTCCTCTTCTGCGCCGTGCCGGGTCACGGTGCCGCTGGGATGTGGATCCGATTGGTGGTGTCAGAGGCGGTCGATAAACCAGCGGTTGCGACTGCGGCTGAGCGGTAACTGCACCGGGGCTCTCGCTTCGCGGAGAGCGACGGCGCCGACGCGCGTGATGGTTTCGGGGTCGGATTTCGGCGTTTTCCGTCCTTTCCCGCGAGAACGGCCGTCAGCTAAGTCGTTATCCTTGGGCGATACGCCCTGGACGGCCTGAGCGGTCGCCTTAGGAAGTTGGAGGTTCGAGTCCTCCCGCCCCAGTTCACTTGGTTCAGTGCGCCGTTCGTCAATTCCGCTTGGCGGCGTTGGCGGCCTTCTCGGCCGAATCGGCCAGCTCCGCGCGAAATCTCGCCGCCTTCTCAGGCTGGCCGAGCGCGTCGTACGCCGCCACCAGGTCCTTCCGTGCGTCTACCAGCCAGCTCACTCCCCGATCGGTCCGCTTCGCGAGTATCTCGTAGCCAGCGAGTGTCTCTCCCACCGCCTCTGCGTAACGATGCTGGCGCAACAGCGTCCGGCCCAGTTTGATTCGCGCAATGCCAGTGTTCAAATGCTCGGCTCCTTGAGTCTCTGTGAAGATGCCGATCGCCTCTCGAAACAGCGGCTCGGCTTGGGAGTACTGGTTGTGCTTCAGGTACACGCTCGCCAGATTGGCGACGCCGACGCCGGTAAACGCGTGTTTGCGACCGTACACCGTTCGATAGATGGCGAGCACGCGCTTGGCGAGCGCCTCCGCTTCGTCGAACCTGCCGCGGGCCAGCGCGACGCCTCCCAGGTCGTTGAGCGTCGAGGCAACCTGGGGATGCACCTTCCCGAAAACGCGCTCCCGTATGGCGAGCGCCTGTTGAAGCAGCCGCCCCGCCTCGTCGTTGCCGTGCGGCTCGAAACGGAGAGCCCGGCCCAGCACGGTCAGACCGGCGGCGGTCTTATAGTGATTCGGTCCGTAGAACGCTTGCGTGATGTCGAGCGCCTGGCGGTAGTAGCGCTCAGCTTCCTGGTAATGTCCCCACTCTTGCTGCACGGCACCGAGATTGATCAGGTCCTCGGCGACGAGCGGGTGGCGCTCACCGTTCAGCTGGCGGGTCATCCCCAAGATGAGCCGGTCCAGCGAATCGGCGACCGCTAGGTGTCCGGCGTAGTAGTGCGTGTTTGCCAGCTCACGCAGGCTGGACGCCAGCTCCGGTGTGGGCGGGCCTCCGGCCGCGCGGCGGAGTCGAACCGCCTCCTCGAGCACCTCGATCGCCTCGGCGTACCGGCCCCGATCCTCCAAGATTTGGCCGAGGGCGAGCGTGGCGCTGGCGATCGCCGGGTCGTTCGGCCGAAGCTGCCGCTTGCTCATCTCCAGGCCTTCGCGGGCCAATCGCTCGGCTTCCTCATCCTGGGCTTGGTCGACGCGCAGCCGGCCGAGCGCCACCAGGCTTCGGGCTACTTCGGCATTGTCGGGTCCGAAGAGCGAGCGCCGTTGGTCGAGGGCCGCCCCGAGCAGCGAATCCGCCCGCTCGAGTTTTCCTAGCTTCTGGTAGATGCTTCCCAGCGTCTCGCGCAGCTCGGCCTGCACCGCGGGCTCCCCATCGAGGGCCTGCGCCTCCTGCACTCCCCGGTCGAGCAGCGTCACGACGCGCAGGCTGTCCGCCGGGCCGACGGCCTCGTCGCCGCCCTGGAACAGGTTGAGCATGAAGCGCTGGATGCGCTGCGTCCGACCCGCCTCGGCAACGGCGGCATTCCGAGCCGTCGCGAGGCGCACCGTATAGAAGACGACCAGGCTCACGACGACGAGCAGCGAGGCGGCCGCGGCAGACACGGGCTGCCAATTGCGCCGGACGAACTTGCCAATCCGGTAGCCGAAGGTGTCGGGCCGGGCCTCGAGCGGCTCGCCCGCGAGGTAGTGATCGATATCCCGGATCAGCGCCTCGACGGTTCGATACCTCCGCTGAGGCTCGATATGCATCGCGGTGAGGCAGAGCACGTCGAGATCCGCCCATGCTCGCCTGCTGATGGACTTCTCCTTGGCGGCTGCCGACGGCCGCTCCCGGCCCTGCTTGATAATGGCCGTCTCGGCCTCGCCCGGCGTCCGGTTCGACAAATCGAACGGCAGCCGCCCCGTGAGCAACTCGTACAGCACAACGCCGAGGGTGTAGATGTCAGTATGAATGCCGACAGGGTCGCCCAAAATCTGCTCGGGCGCGGCGTAGGCCGGTGTCATCAGCCGCAGTCCGGTGCGGGTCCGATCCACAGGCCCTTCAAGGCTATCGAGCTGCTTGGCGATGCCGAAGTCGAGCAGCTTCACGCTTCCATCCGGCTTGACCAGGATGTTCGAGGGCTTCAGGTCGCGATGGACGATCAGGTGACGGTGGGCGTGCTCGACCGCCTCGCATACCGCGCGGAAAAGACGCAGCCGCTCGGGAATCGAGGAAGCATGCTGCTCGCAGAACTCGGTCAACGGGACACCTTCGACGTACTCCATGACGAACCAGGGAGTCCCGTCGGGGAGAGTGTCGGCGTCGTACAGCCGCGCGATCGCGGGATGATTGAGCTGGGCGAGGGTCCGCTGCTCGCTGGCGAAGCGTTCCCGGCGATCCGGTGACAGCCAAGCGTCGCGCAGGATCTTGATGGCCGCGACGCTACCGAGGTCTTCCCGTTCGGCGAGGTACACCACACCCATCCCTCCCTGGCCCAGCGCCTCCTTCAGCCGGTAGGGCCCGAACGTCTGGTCCAGGAGCGCGGGGGGGATTCCTTCATCGAGCACCTCGGCAGCCACGTGGGCGGCGTCGCGGTCGAGCAGCGAGTCGCCCCGGGCATCCTGCTCGAGGAGGCTCAGCACCTCCGTCATGAGCGTTGGGTCCTCGGCGCATTGCGCTTCGAGCGAGGCCCGTTGGGCGGGGTCCGGTAGGTCCGCCACTTCATGAAAGAGAGCCTGGATCTGTTCCCAGCGGGCGGCATTCATCGACGGGTATCAGCTCGCTCGCCGCAGCTCACGGGCCAGCCACGCCTTGGCGGATCGCCAATCGCGCAGGACGGTGGCCTCGGATACGCCGAGCAGCTCGGCGCTCTCCGCCACGTCGAAGCCGCCGAAGAACCGGCTCTCGACCACCAGTGCCTGACGCGGCTCGAGGCGGGCGAGCGCCTCGAGGGCGGCCTCGAGACCGAGCAATTGATCCGCGCCGCTGGGCGGCTCCGCGACGGCGTCGTCGAAGGTGGCGATGGCCAGTCCACCGCCACGTTTTTGCGCCTTCCGTCTCCGGGCGGCCTCGACCAGGACCTGCCGCATGGCGCGCGCCGCGATCCGTTTGAAGTGCAGCCGGGAGACCCCGGCGAGCCGTGGCGAGTTCCGGAGCTTGAGCCAGGCTTCGTTGACCAGGGTGGTGGGACTGAGTGAAGCGTTGGGGTCGCTGCGCCGTACGCTCGAGGCGAGGTGCCGCAGCTCCTCGTAGGTCACGCTGAACAAGTGGTCCAGGGCGCTCCGATCGCCCAGCAGCGCTTCCAGCTCGCCGCCCTCGAGACCGTGCTCCGTTCGGATGCCTCGAAGCGCCATGACGCTAATTCCTGCGGACCCGCGCAATGCAGGATGGAGGCCCCACTCGGTTTCAGAAGGCAGGTGGGGCCGAGACTGTAACCCCTGACGGCGTAACAGTATCACCTCGGGAGGCGCCGTTGCAACCAGCGAGTATGGACCGAGTAAAGACGCCCGCCGGCAGGAAGTCGGGGCGGTGCCCTACCGGACCGCCGTCCGGGCTGCATCTTGGAGCGCAACTTAGATGCTGTGATCCCCGAGGCGCGATGTCGTGTGGCTCGCCAATGCCTCGAGGGGAGCGAATCGCGAAACCGGCTAAGTGGGGGACACCCACGTGGCCGGTTTTTTGTGTGCTTAAGGCGAAAGAGCAGCGGGCGTCAGGCCCCCTTTGCCCATCCCACCAAGTCAGACTTTCCGAGGAATCATGCGCGACTCCGTTCTGAAACATTGGATGCGCTCCGGCCTCGTTCTGGTGGCCGGTTTGGCCGTGGTGACTGGTTGTGGCAAAGACGGCGGCACCGGGCCTGCCGCGGACTACACACTGTCGCTCGCGCCCGCGGCGCTCACGATCGTCCAGGGGGCGACCGGCAACACGACCGTCACCATCACCCGCACCAACTTCACCGACGCCGTGACACTGAGTCTAGGCGGCGCGCCCACTGGCGTCACCGGGTCGTTCAATCCAGCGGCACCCACCGGGACCAGCGCGACGCTCACGGTGAGTGTGGGAGCCACGGTAGTGCCCGGGGTCTACAACCTGACGGTGAATGGCAGCGGGAGCCCGGGCAACCGCTCGACGCCGCTCACGCTGACCGTCAGCGCCGCGCCGGACTACTCGCTCTCGCTCGCGCCGGCGGCGCTCACGATTGCCCAGGGCGCGACCGGCACCACGACCGTCACGATCACCCGCACCAATTTCACCGGCGCGGTGACGCTGAGTCTGGGCGGCGCGCCCACTGGGCTCACTGGCGCGTTCGACCCGGCGGCGCCCACGGGAAACACCTCTACGCTCACCGTGAGCGTCGGGGCGGCGGTAGCGCCCGGAGTCTACAACCTCACGGTCGACGGGACCGGCGCCCCGGGTAATCGGTCGACGCCGCTCGCGCTCACGGTGAGCGCGGCTCCGGATTACACGCTGTCGCTCGCGCCGGCGGCGCTCACGATTGCCCAGGGCGCGACCGGCACCACGACCCTCACGATCACCCGCACCAATTTCACCGGCGCGGTGACCTTGAGTCTGGGTAACGCGCCCACCGGGGTCACGGGGTCGTTCAACCCGGCGGCCCCCACCGGGACGAGCTCGACGCTCACGGTGAGCGTCGGAGCGGCGGTGTTGCCCGGGACCTACAACCTGACGGTGGCTGGGACCGGCACGCCGGGCAACCGCTCCACGCCGCTCACCCTCACGGTGAGCGAGGCTCCGGACTACACGCTGTCTCTCTCGCCGGCGGCGCTCACGGTCGATCCGGGCGCGACCGGCACCACGACTGTCACGATTGCGCGCACGAATTTCACCGGCGCCGTGACGCTGAGTCTCGGCAACGCGCCCACCGGGGTCACTGGATCGTTCAATCCGGCAGCTCCCACTGGGACCAGCTCCACACTGACGGTGAGCGTGGGAGCAGCGGTGGCAGCCGGGACCTACAACCTCACTGTGGACGGGACCGGCGCACCGGGGAACCGCTCGACACCGCTCACCCTCACGGTGAGCGCGCCCGGGGACTACACGCTGTCGCTGACACCGGCCGAGCTCACCGTTGAGCAGGGCGCGATGGGCACCGCAACCGTCACGATCACGCGCACGAATTTCACCGGCGCGGTGACGTTGAGTTTGGGCAACGCGCCCAGCGGCGTCACCGGGTCGTTCAACCCGGCGGCCCCGACGGGGACCAATTCCACGCTCACGATGGTCGTCGGTGCGGCCGTGACCCCCGGGGTCTACAACTTGACGGTGGACGGGACGGGCACACCGGGCCCGCGATCGACGCCGCTCACGCTGACCGTGAGCGCAGCCCCGGGCTACGCGCTGGCGGTCGCCCCCGCGGCGCTCACGATCGGCCAGGGCGCGACCGGCAGTACGACCGTCACCATCACCCGCACGAATTTCAGCGGGGCAGTGACGTTGAGTGTGGGCGGTGCGCCCGCCGGGGTCACGGGCTCGTTCGATCCTGCGGCGCCGACCGGGACCAGCTCGACGCTCACCCTGAGCGTCGGAGCCGCGGTGGCGCCCGGGGTCTACAACCTCACGGTGGACGGCACCGGCACCGCAGGCAACCGCTCGACGTCGCTCACGCTCACGGTGAGCGCGACGCCGGACTATGCGCTGTCGCTCTCGCCGGCGGCGCTCACCATCGTCCAGGGCATGACCGGCACAACGACCGTCACCATCACGCGCACGAATTTCACCGGCGCGGTGACGTTGAGTTTGGGCAGCGCGCCGTCCGGGGTCACGGGGTCGTTCAACCCGACCGCGCCCACCGGAACCAGCTCCACACTCACGGTGAGCGTTGGGGCTGCCGTGGCGTCTGGGGTCTACGACCTGACGGTGGATGGAAGCGCGACGGTGGGAGCCCGCTCGACACCGCTCACGCTCACCGTAGGCGCGCACGCAACCGGGTCCCTGGTCAACGGACGGACTTACAGCGGTACAATCTCGGTTCCAGGCGACCTGGATACGTGGACGTTCACGGCCACACAGGGCGACTACATCGCGCTGAGCGTGGGCACGGTAACCCAAACAACGGCGCACTTCGCTCCCTGGATCCGGCTGCTATCCCCGACCGGCGTGCTCCTCGGGAACAGTTCTACTCAGACCGGGGCGTCGAACGTCGCCGCGACCGCGCCAACGAGCGGCACGTACACCGTGATCATCGGGAGCTACCTCGGTGGGTTCTATGACGGCACCGGGAGCTACCTGCTCACGCTCGCGAAGGGGCCGGGCGCGGTGGAGGTCTCGACGGGTGACGAAGGCGGTCCCATGACGAACGGGGCCACGAATGCCGGCAGCATCTACCAGGGCGACTTTGATACGTGGACGTTCACGGCCACGCAGGGCGACTACATCGCGCTGAGCGTAGGCACGGTAACCCAGGCAACGGCGCACTTCGCTCCCTGGATCCGGCTCGTGTCGCCGAGCGGCGCGCTCCTCGGGAACAGTTCTACTCAGACCGGGGCGTCGAACATCGCCGCGACCGCGCCAACGAGCGGCACGTACACTGTGATCATCGGGAGCTACCTCAGTGGGTTCTATGACGGCACCGGGAGCTACCTGCTCACGCTCGCGAAGGGGCCGGGTGCGGTCGAGGTCTCGACGGGTGACCAAGGCGGTCCCATGACGAACGGGGCCACGAATGCCGGCAGCATCTACCAGGGCGACTTTGATACGTGGACGTTCACAGCCACGCAGGGCGACTACATCGCGCTGAGCGTGGGCACGGAAACCCAAACAACGGCGCACTTTGCGCCCTGGATCCGGCTGGTGTCGCCGACCGGCGCGCTCCTCGGGAACAGCTTTACTCAGACCGGGGCGTCGAATATCGCCGCGACCGCGCCAACGAGCGGCACGTACACCGTAATCATCGGGACCTACGTCGGTGGGTTCTATGACGGCACCGGGAGCTACCGGCTCACGCTCGCGCAGGGGCCGGGCGCGGTCGTCGTCTCGGCGGGTGACGAAGGCGGTCCCATGACGAACGGGGCCACGAATGCCGGCAGCATCTACCAGGGCGACTTTGATACGTGGACGTTCACGGCCACACAGGGCGACCACATCACGCTGACCATGGGCGCAGTAAACCCGGTGTCGGCGCACTTTGCTCCCTGGATGCGGCTGGTATCCCCGACCGGCGTGCTCCTCGGGAACAGCTTTCCAGGTGCGGGGACGGCGGCGCAGATCACCGTGACCGCGCCAACGACCGGCACCTACACCGTGATCGTCGGGAGCTACCTCAGTGGGTTCTTTGACGGCACCGGGAGCTACCTGCTCACGCTCACGCGGTGACGAGGGGAGAGAGTCGATATACAAGGCGTGAGGCCGTGCCGACAGGCCGGCCTCTGCTTTTTCCGCGGGTGTGCAAGAGGCTCAGAGAATGTCGCGGAGCGGGAGGGGCTTTGTGCGGTGGCCCACTGTGTGATACTCTCCACGATCCATGGGACCTTCGAGCATCGGCGTGACGCCTGGCGGTTTTCGCGACGCCTTGCGGGCGCAGCGATTCCTCCTCCCGGAGCTCCTGGTCGCGGCGGCGCTTCTCGCCGCCGGGTTCGCGGGGATCCTGCCGTTCAGCGCGACACCGTTTCTGGTCGTCGTCGGGGTCGTCTCGCTCTGGCTGCGCGGCCAGGGCCCGCGCGCCGTCGGGCTGGCTTTCCGCTCTGATTGGGTTCGCACGGTTTCAGTGGGTATCGGCGCCGGCATCGTCTATCAGGGCTTCAGCCTCTACATCGCCGAGCCCGCGATCGCCCGGCTCACGGGCAAGCTCCCGGACGTCAGCCTGTTTGCTCCGCTGGCGGGCAACATCCACTTTCTGCTCATCTCGCTCACTGTCGCGTGGACGCTCGCCGCCTGCGGCGAGGAGTTCGTGTATCGCGGCTACCTGCTCACACGGATCGCGCGTGTGCTCGGTGACCCGCCCCGCGCGTGGCTCGGCGCACTCGTGGTCACAAGCATTCTCTTCGGCGTGGGTCACCAATATCAGGGGCTCTCAGGCATGATCACCGCGGGGTTGGGCGGTTTCGTGTTCGGGCTCTTGTACTTGGTCACCGGCCGCAATCTCTGGGTGTCCGTCATTGCTCACGGCACGATGGACACGGTCGGGTTTCTCCTGCTCTTTCTGGGGAGGTACCCCGGCGTATGACGCCTGAGCTCGTCACCGTCTTCCAGACCGGGCCCCGATAGCCCTCGCGGATATCGAAAACCCTTGAAGCGCGCGCGCAGTGTAGACTTCCCATATCCCTGTCGGACCATGGAGGCCCGCATGAAGAACCTCGCGCTGACCACCCTCCTGACACTCGCCATTGGCGCGTACACCCCGGCGCGCTCGCAGGGCCCGTACGACAAGCGCGCGGACGCCCACAAGGACATTCAGACGGCACTGACCGAGGCTCAGGCCGACGGCAAGCTCGTGCTGCTCGACTTTGGCGCCAACTGGTGCCTCGACTGCATCGTCCTGTCTCATCTGTATGAGGACGAGACGGTGCATCCCTTCCTGGATGCAAATTTCCACGTGGTGAACATCGACGTGGGAAATTGGGACAAGAATCTGGACGTGTCACAGCGGTACGGCAGTCCCATCGACGGCGGCATTCCCGCCCTCGTGATTCTCGCCGGCTCGGGCGACGTGGTCGCATCCACCAAGAACGGCGCCTTGGCCGATGCCAGAACCGCGACGGCGCGCGAGGTGCTGGACTACCTCAAGCGCTGGGCGGCTCTCAAGCCCACGCATGCGTCGCACTAGCGGTTACGCACGCCTGGCGCCGATCGCCTGCGTGATCCTGTTGGGGGCTGGCGCAGCGCGGGTTCAGTCTGAACGATGGCCCCTGACGAGATTCGCGGAGCACGATGTCTCGGTCGAGATCGCGCTCGAGCGGAGCCGATCGGGCACGACCTGGATCGTGGGGACCTATACGCCGTCCCGGGCGACTCTTCACCTGTACGGGAAGGATTTGCCCAGGTCAGGAATTCACGGTGTGGCACGCCCCACGTTGCTGGAGCTCGTCTCCTCCGCCTCCATCAGGCCCGCGGGCCCGCTGGTCGCGGACCAACCGACGATCGAGCTCCAAGTCGCCGCGCTGGGGTTGACGTTTCCCGTCTATCCGGAGGGCGCCGTGACCCTCCGGCTGCCCGTCACCCTCACGGCGAAGGACAGCGCGACGGCCGTGCTATCGGTGACGTATATGGCGTGTAGCGACCGCATCTGCCTGGCGCCGGTCATCGACAAGCGGATCGCCGTGAGGATTCCAGCCCTGGCCGCCTCGGCCCCTTGACGCCGTCCGGGCGCCCGGGCTTAGTATTCGACATCGGTGGCAAAACGAGCCTCTTGCTGCTTCCGCTCTTCGTAGCGCTCTTCCAGACCGTGGCCGACGGACAGGTGCCGTCGCGTGACGCGAGACCGGTGCGCGTCTGGCTCGGGTCGAGCGGCGTTCTCACCCGCGGCACCCCGGTCCGAGTGTACGTGCAGGCGGCGCAGGACGGCAACCTGATCGTGCTGCACCGCCGCACCGACGGGCGGATCGAGGTGCTATTCCCCGGCAAGCCCAACGAGGACCCGTTCGTCCGCGCGGGCACCTACGAGATCCAGGCGACGCCGACCCGCGTCGCCTTCGTCGTGGCGGAGCCCGACGGCTCGGGCCTCGTGCTCGCCGCGCTGACGCCCAGGGCCTATCGATTCGACGAGTTCGTGCGCGCCGCGCTGTGGGACCCCGACGCCCTCGCGCCATCCTGGGACGGCTCGGACGGCGAGGGCGTCCTCTCGGACATCGTGCAACGCATGTTGGGCGACGGCTACTTCAATTACGACATCGCAGCGTACACCGTCGCGCCGCCCGTCTACGCGATGCAGCCGGACACGGGGGCCCAATATCCGATGTACCCAACGTGCACCGACTGCGCCTTCATCGGGTTCCAACAGAACGTCTTCGATTCCTTCGCGCTGTGCGATCCGTTCTTCTCGCCCTGCATCGGCGACGGGCGGTTCCACCATCGCGGGCACCGGCCCGGCGAGGAACGTGCGGCCGCGCCGAGCCGCACGATTGCGCTCTCGATGCGTGGATCGTCCGCCACGGCCGTGATTCCGCGCGACGGGAGGGCCGGGGGCGGGACCGGGTTCGCGCGCAAGACGCCGACTGCCGGTACCCCCCCGACCGAACCTCGTGCGCGAGCACCGCTCGTTCTCCCACGTGAACGGGCGAGTCTCCCGATCCGGGCGGTGCCGCTCGGGCCGGGGCAGGCGGTCCCCGCCCGGCGCCGCATCGTGAGTGCCCCGGCAGCGCCCGCGCCAGGCCGGGTGGTGAGCCTCACGCTGACGCCCACCCGTGTGCGGGAAGAGCCTGCCGAAGCGCCCCGGAGCAGCGGGTCGCTCGTCCTGACGGGTCTGACGGTCTCAGCACCGGTCCAGCCGGCACCCCGTTCGCGCACGGTTGGGTTGCGGCGGGAAGTGCTCGGTGTCCAGGAGTCCGCGCCCGTGATGGTGCGGGGACGGGGGCTCGCCGTGGCCGGAAGCGGATCGAGGACCGGAGGGGAAGCGGCAGCGCCGGCGACGGGTCGAACCCAGGGGATCGCCCTCCCACCAGCGGTATTCTACGGGGCCCAGGCGCGTGTTCCCGCCACGCGGACGGGCGTTCGGCGGCGCTGACGGGCGAGTAGCCTTGCGGGCTGCTGCGTAGCGGACTCTGTGCCTGCCGACTGGGACGCCATCCGTGCAGAGCTGCTCGAGATGGGCCGCGGCGACCTCGCGCTGCTCAAGGACTTGGCCCGCGACGGGTCGCTCTTCCAGGGTTACCATCCGCGCATGAAAGCGCTGCATCAACGTCATGCCACTCGCTTGGCGGCGCTGATCGACGCCCATGGCTGGCCCGGTCGCTCGCGCGTCGGCGAAGAGGGTGCGCGGGCGGCGTGGCTCATCCTGCAGCACGCGATCGGAAACCCGCCGCTCGTGCGCCGGGGCTTGACCCTGCTCCAGGGGGGCGCGAGCAAGGGCGAGGTCTCACCGCTCGAGGTCGCCATGCTCGAGGACCGGATCCGCACTTTTGAGGGCCGACCGCAGCGCTACGGAACGCAGTTCGATTGGGACGAGCACGGACACTTGAGTCCCTTGCCGCTCGAGGACCCGGCTGGTGTCGACGCGCGCCGGCGTGCGATCGGCCTGGGGCCCCTGGCCCAGGATCTGTGGCGCCGGCGCTGGGCCATGGCGCGTGGGCGGTGGCCGGAGCGCCCGCCGGCCGCCTGGGCCGCGCGACAGCGTGAGATGGAAACGTGGCTGCGCCAGGTCGGGTGGCGGGACTGAGGTGGGGACGCGGGATGACCTACACTACGTTGCACGACGCTAAGACGCCACGTCGCACGAGCGCCCGCGACGGGCCTCCTGCAACGTGGCGTCGTGGCGTCGGATGACGTCTACTGTCCGACCGTAAAGTCGATTCTCTTCAACACCGTGCCGGCCGCATCTCTCACCTCGACGTGCCAGGCTCCGGTCCAATCGGCCGGTACCGTCTTGCGGCTCCACGTGCGCCAGGGCGACCCGCCCACCTGCAGCTCGACGTCGCCCACCTGCGTGTCGCCATGAAACCACACGTGGTGAAGGGTCGAGCCGCCGGCGCCCTCCACCTTGGTCCAGCAGTTGAGTTGGCCGACATCCGCCGGGAATGCGGCGCCGGTGTCCTGCGGCTGCCGGTCCAGGACCGATTTCGCGACGACCGCCTCGACGACCGTCACGGATGGCGTGGCAGCGGCGGGTGCGGGGGCGGGGGCGGGGGCAGCGGCCTTGGTAGTGTCCTGCGCGGCGAGTCCCCGGCCGAGGAGCAGGGCCGACGCCGCGATCATTGCCATACGTTTCATGACGGCTCTCCTTCAGAGGGTGTCACTTGTACGGCCCGTCGGCGGCGATGTTCCAGCCAGGTGCCCAGCGTCGCCGCAATCACGGTCCCGGCCGCCGCCCCTCCGAGCTGGAACTTCGCCTGGTACTCGCGCTGCCGTCCGGCGCACTTCCCGGCGAACAGCGCGCCCACCATGGCGCCGCACGACCCTTGGATGAACGTGAAGCCGTAGCCCGCGCCCGCGCCGAACAGGAGGGGGAGGGAGCACAGCACGACGTGACGGAGAAAGATCTTCATGACGAACCCATGACGTGAAGGAAGAAAGCGCGCCGGGAGTGTCCGCTCGATGACGGCGCTCACAATCCTCGGGGTCGCATGTCAGGTCATCGCCCCCGCTCGACTTTCCAGCGATCGACCTCCCGCGCGCCGTCCCCCGTCCCTCGGATGACGTGATATTCGTCGAACAGGGGGACGGTCAGGCAGGAATGGTTCGGGGCGATCTCGACTTGGGTCCCGACCGGGAAGCGACCGTCGAGCGCCGCCGGGGAGTCGGCGCGGATCAGGCCGTGCTCCTGTGACAGCGTCGCCACCGTCAGCTCGGGAGCCCCGCGCACGGCGCCCATCGCCAGCGGCGCCACGTGCGCCGGCCCGGGATCCTTCGATAGCTCGAGCGCCCCGGCGTCGACGATAAAGTGCGCCGCCCCCGGTTGGTGCGACACGACGGTCGCGAGCACTGTCACGCCCACGTCCGCGGGCTCGCAACACCCGATCAGCACCATCGTGCGATCGTAGAACACGTAGTTGCCGGGGCGCGCCTCGGTCACGCCCGCGAGGTGCTGAGCCGCCGCCATCGCCGGCGTCGACCCGACGCTCACTTCCCGGATCGGGACGCCCTCTTTTCGGACCCGCTCCGCGAAGCCGACCATGATGCTGCGCTCCGACTCGGCGACCACGGCCGCCTCCGGCTTGCTGGTCGTGCGGTAGGCGTGCCCGGAGTGGCTCACGATGCCGTCGAACACCAGGCCTCGCTCTTTGCCTAACTCCCGCGCGACGCTCAGGGCGTAGGGGGAGGCCGGGTCCACGCCGGCGCGGTGCAACCCGCAGTCTACCTTGAGCCACACGTGCAGACCCGACCCCGCGAGCGCGCGCGCGGTACGCTCGTCGTCGACGACGACGCGCAGCGTCGCCCCCGTCTCCTCGGCAATGCGACGGGCGTGGGGGATGTGGCTCGGATCGATCGGGAACGCCCAGGTGAGGTCCTCGAACCCGGCGCGCGCGAACACCTCCGCCTCGACCAGCGTCGACACGGTGAGCCCACGCGCGCCCCGCGCGAGCTGGAGACGACCGAGCTCCACACACTTGTGGGTCTTGGCGTGCGGCCGGAGTGCGACGCCGAGTTGCCGAGCCCGCGCGGCCATGTGCGCGAGATTGCGCTCGACGACATCCAGGTGGAGCAGGAGGGCTGGGGTTTCGACGTCGTAGACGTTCACGTTTCCCCTTTCCCTTTTCCCCTTTCCCGTTATTTCACGACGTGGAACTCGGTCTGTCGCCGCAGGATCCAGCGCATCTGGCCGTCGGCCCCGAGCTCGGCGTCTTCCTCTTGCGCCGACCGCACCGGCTGGTTGTCCCATTCCGGCAGCGGCGTGGTGGCCTGGAGCTCGATCGAGAACCAGCTGTTGGGGAGCAGGCTCACGTCGCCGCGGCCGGGCACCCCTTCCTGGTGGTCCCACAGACCGATGAGGGGTCCGGCCCCGTGGCCGCGGTCGCCGATCGGGTGCGTATAGATCGTGCCGGTAATCCCCGCCGCCCGCATGTGCGCCAGCGCTGCGGCCAGCACCTCGTTACCAGTTCGCCCCGGTTGCATCTCGGCGAGCAGGATGTCCTGCAACCGGTTCGAGTTCCTGAGGGCCAGCTTCAAGCCCTCCGGCACGTCCCGCTCACCGGGTCGCAGCACGTAGCCCATGTGCTGCGTGTCGGTGTTCAGGCCCAGTGCGGTGATTCCGAAGTCGCAGTGCAGCACGTCGCCGCGCTGGATCACGACGGCGCCGGAATCCGATAGGTCGACGCCCCGCCGCTGCACATCCACGTCGGTGTGGAACCATGTCCCAAACCCGAGGTCGTTCACCCGCTGGCGCATCCACCAGGCGACGTCGTCGGTCGTCGTCTTGCCCGGCGTGATGACCCTGTTCGAGAACGCGGTATCGATGGTTCCCCAGACGACCTGCATCAGCCGCCGGTAGGCCGGGAGCATCGCCGGAGCGCGGATCTCCTGATACTCGAGCGGCAGGCTCTCGGCGCGCACGATGCGGGACCGGTATCGCTCGGGAAGCACGGCCTCGAGCTGCTCCCACTCGCCCGCCGACAACCCGTCCGAGAAGGCGTGCGTGTGCGAGATGTCGACGGCAATGGTTTGCGGGTCGCGCTCCTCGATCACCTTGCGCAGCAGATCCCACTGTGCTTGTCCCACCAGCTCGGGGCGCCGACCGATCGAAGGATCGATCGCCTCGCGCGCATGATAGGCTTCGTACAGGCCGCCCTGTGACGTGCCGCCGAGCGCGAGCCGCTCCACCCCGCGGTCCGGCCCGCGGTCGAAGAAGACGTAGATCGTGCGTCGCCGCGCGAAGAACGAGGTGGCCGAGACGAGCGACCAGAACACCGGGTCCTCGTTGTACTCGCGCATCGGGACGACCCACATCGCGAGCTTATACCGGCGCATCAGGTGCGGCAGCACCGAATCGAGTCGATAGCGCAACCAGTCCTGCTGGACCGCGGCCTGCTCGCGCAGCGTGCCGAGCGGGCGTCTCGGCGACGCGGTCAACGGCAGGGCGGGGGCTTGGAGTAGGACAGTCGAGACGACGAGAGTGGCGAGCATCATGTCGATTGCAACGCTCCGAGGGGGTATCGATTACGAGGTCAACCTCCACCATCCTCCACAACCCTTCGCTCGTCGTTCAGTCGAGCCGGCGGCCCGTCACTTCGATGCGGCGGTAGCGCTCGATCCGGCCGGAGCCTCCGACGAATGCGGAGGCGAACCAGCTCGTCAGCCCCACAACGATGGACGTGAGGATCGCGGCCCACAGCCCGGTGAGCGAGAACCCCGGCATGAGCCAGGCCACCAGGGCGACCGAAATCCCGTTCACGACCAGGATGAAGAGCCCCAAGGTGAGGACCGTGAGCGGCAGAGTGAGGATGAGGATGATCGGGCGAATCACGGCGTTCACGACACCGAGGAGCAGCGCCGCGACTACGAGATTGCCCCAACCGTCGAGATGCACGCCGGGGACGATGGTCTCCGCCGCCCACAACCCGAGCCCCGTGATCACGAGGCGGAAGAGGAACCCTTTCATGCCTTGAAAATACTAGGGCGCCTCGCGTCGCGCCCGGCCGGCCACGAACCGGGCCGTCACTCCGGGGCGTACCTGTACGCCCAGCTGCGAGTCGAACAGGATCGCACCGACGAGGGAATCGCCCACTCGCGACGCGCCGACGCCGGCGAACGGTCCCAGGTCCACCGGCCAGCCATAGATCAGCGCCTGCTCCGGGGAGCCGTACCAGGTGACGGCGAGCGTTTCGGCGCGCGGCACCGCGAATACCAGGGCGCCCTTGAAGCGGCACGTGCCGCTCACCGCGACGCGCCCGCTATCGAGGATCACATCGGTGAGCTTGAAGCGGTCGCCCAGCTCGGGCAGCGTGAGGGTGTCGCCGCGCGCCACCACCCAGTGGCCGACGTAGGGCTGCGAGAAGCGCGCGCGCAGGTGCATCTCCGACGAGCCGCACGGGTTCGACGGCCCGCACGTGGCGAGCGCGGCGAGCAGCGTGACGCTCACCCCCAGGGGGTGAGGACTCACGGGGAGACGCTGTCGGTGGCCCGAATCCGGGCGCTCGTGGAATCCGCCGCCCGCATCGCGCTCCCCACCCCGCTCGCCCCGGGGATCCGCGACTTCGCGAGGATCGAATCCCGCTGGCGCTCGGTGAGCGAGTCGCGGTCGGCGGCGGACTTGGCCGTATTGCCTCCAGAACACGCGGCGCAGAGGGCAAGGACGATGGCGAGCATGCGGGCGCGCATTGAGGCCTCCGATGTGTGCCGACATAAGCGGTGTGCCGACATAATATGTAGGGGCGCAGCATGCTGCGCCCCTACACGTCCCGTGGGTCATTTCCGTCGCAACAGCATGCCGTAGGCGACCAGGTTGACCGCCAGCACGAGGGTGCCGAGCACCACCTGCGTAGGTCGGGCGAGCCCCGCCGGATACAGCGCCGGAATCACATAATGCTCGACGAATCCGCCGCGGTACCCTTCGAGCCCGGCGCGGGCGCGCAGCGCGTTCTCGAGTGGCGTGAGCGGGCAGATCCAGCCGGCGTACTCGATGGCGACGCCCCACAGGGCGCACGGCACGTGCAGCCACACGACCCAGCGCCACCGCCAGGCGAGGAACCCGCCGAGCACGACGAACGCCACGAAGGCGGCGTGCACGAGCACCACGGCATCGGCGAGGATCCGGTAGACCATTCGCAAACCCCTTCTATACGACGAAAACCCCCGCCGGACCAGGGTCCGGCGGGGGCTCGCGTGTGGCCAGGGGACGTCGGCCCCGGGGGGCCCGGTCAGGCGCCCAGAGAGCCCGCCGGGGCGAACAACGCGTCGAATTGCTGGAACGTCGTCGCGATGGCATCGAAGATCGCGCCCAGGGCGGTGAGATCGTCTGCGGTGAGCTCCTGACCGCCGCCGCCCGCGAAGGTGATTGAGCCATCCGTCTCCGTGATCGTGGCGTAGATGCCGCCATCGACCAGGACGGTAAGGGTCGCCGATTCGCCGAGGGTGGTCAGGTCCAAGGTCTGGGTGCCCGTCACGGTCACGACTTCCGAGCCGAACTGCAGGCGGAAGTTGATGGCGAGCCGCAAGGTGTTCTGGTCGGGCGCCGTGAGAGTCATTCTCAGGCGGACGTGCGCGTCCGCTGCATTCACATCGAATCGGATGTCGAAGGTGGTGCTGCCAGTGGTTTCGCCGATGGCGGCGTTGAAGTCCAACCGCTCGATCCCATCCGTGATGAAGCCGACCACGGCTACGGTGGCGGTGCCGGCCCCCAGCGTCACACTAACGGCGTAATCGAGGCAGGTGAC
>Ga0209472_1000665_pt1 | contig 20160 bp, 16 predicted proteins | sample GraSoiAngelo_130_FD_185887 | JGI IMG/M metagenome (GOLD analysis project Ga0209472, IMG submission 185887) | Grasslands soil microbial communities from the Angelo Coastal Reserve, California, USA - 14_0929_02_20cm (SPAdes) (version 2) | ecosystem: Environmental > Terrestrial > Soil > Grasslands ...
TTGCTCCGGCGCCACATTCTGCCCGAAACTTCCAGTGTGCTTTTGACACAGGCGGCCATTCTGATACCACAATACGTGCTGGCGGAGATGACGCTGTCGTTTCTCGGCTTGGGCGTACCTGAGCCGGTGCCGAGCTGGGGCAACCTGCTCTCAAGCCTGCAGCAATACAGTGTTTTGATTTCTCATTGGTGGATGTATTTGCCCGCGGTGGCAATACTGCCGTTCTTTCTAGGATACCTGGGGCTGGCGAGTTCGTTGCACGAGCGAGGCGCAGCGTACAAGATAGAATCGAGAATTCTGGGGAACCTAACGTGAAGAAACCGACGGCAAATTTCAAACGCTGCTGGATCCTCTCGACGCTGCTCCTTTCAGCTTTCACGTTTATTGGCCGTCGAGCTATTGCTTCTCCTCCGGAGAAAACTACAGAAAAAGAAGAATTACTCGTGCTCCCGGGGGAAGTGGGCCGGCGGGGAGAGCGCCTCGTCGTATCGCTCCGCGGCGAACCGAAAACCTTGAATCCGCTCATCTCGGTGGATACTCCGTCGCGCGAAGTGATTGGCACCATGCAAGCGGACTTGGTGCACATCAACCGCGCAACGCAATTGACGGAACCCGCCCTCGCAAAATCCTGGAAAATTTCGCCGGACGGATTGCGATACACGCTGGTGCTGAGGCGCGGCCTGAAGTTTTCTGACGGATATCCAATGGATGCCGACGATGTGCTCTTCACGTTCCGCTTGTATCTAGACGAAAAAGTACACGCGCCGCAACGCGATCTTCTGATTTTTGATGGCCAGCCTATTTCGCTGCAAAAGGTGGACTCACACACTATTGTCTTTCAGCTACCGAAGCCCTATGGGGTGATGGAAAGGATGTTTGATGGATGGGCGATCTTACCGCGGCATTTGCTCGAAAAGCCTTACGAGGAAGGGAAGATTGCTCAAGTCGGAGCGCTGACGACGCCGCCCAATCAGTGGGCGGGTCTCGGCCCTTTTCGTTTGAAGGAATATGTTGCTGGACAACGATTGGTACTGGAGCGCAATCCGCATTATTGGAAGACAGACGCGAAAGGGAACCGGCTGCCCTATCTTGACGAACTAGTGTTTCTCTTTGTTCCCAGCGCGGATGCGCAGGTTTTGCGGTTTCAGTCCGGGGAGACCGGTGTGATCAGCCGATTGGGCGCGGAGAATTTTTCGGTGTTGTCCAGGGACCAAAAAGACTACGCGATGGTGGATGCCGGGCCAGGCCTCGAATACAACTTTCTCTTCTTCAATCTCAATGATCTTGGCGAAAAGGCACCGCCGGAGATGATCCAAAAACAAAAATGGTTCCGGGACCTGAAGTTCCGGCAAGCCGTTTCCTCAGCCGTGGACCGCGAAGCCATCGTGCGTCTGGTTTATCAGGGACGTGGCGCCGCTTTGTGGGGTTTGGTTACGCCCGGGAACCGCCGCTGGGCGGATGAGAAACTGCCGCATCCCCCGCGTTCGCTTGAAAAGGCACGCGAGCTTCTGAAGGAAGCGGGCTTTTCCTGGGGTGTGCCGGGGAATGGCGATTCCTGGCTTCAGGACTCCGACGGCAAGCCCGTGGAATTCTCCATCATCGCCCAATCGTCGAGCTCCGAACGTTCCAAAATCGCGGCCTTGATCCAAGACGATTTGAAGCAACTTGGGATGCGCGTACAAGTTGTGCCGCTCGAGTCTCGCTCGCTGCTCGATCGCGTCACGCAGACGAAACAGTACGACGCCTGCGTGCTGGGAGCTGCGAGCTACGACGCAGACCCGAATTCCGATATCAACGTTTGGCTGTCGAGCGGTGGACTGCATCTTTGGAATCCCTCGCAGGCCCGTCCCGCCACGCCTTGGGAGGCGGAGATCGATCGTTTGATCAACGAGCAAATGTACGCGAGTACCTTCGAACAGCGGAAGAAACTCTATGACCGTGCGCAGGAGGTTCTCGCTGAAAATCAGCCAATGATATTTCTGGTGAGCCCGAATATTCTTGCAGGCGCCAAGAACACCATCGGCAATTTCCATCCCGCCGTTCTGGAGCCCTATGTGTTCTGGAACGTGGAGCAGCTCTATCTCAAGAATGGGACGGAGAATGCCACTCGATGAGTCCGTCGTTGACCAAGGCCAAGAAGCCGCCGGCCGCGTGGAATGACACACGCCTGGTTAAGGCGTGTCTTGCGGGCGATGAAGAAGCGTGGTCGGTGCTCATCGATAAGTACAAGGCGCTAATTTATTCGATTCCTGTGAAATACGGATTGTCCCGGCAGGAAGCGGCTGATGTTTTTCAGGCGACCTGTACGGAACTTCTTGTGCGCCTGCCCGAATTGCGCGAACCGCGTGCGTTGCCCAAGTGGCTGATGCAAGTGGCGCACCACGAGTGCTACCGTTGGAAACGGCACAACCAGCGTGTGGTTAGCCGCGACGGGGAGGAGGATCTTCCGGAGCCGGCAACGCCCGCAATCGCCGAAAACCTCGTTCAGCAAACGCAGGAAGAGCAGATGCTGCGGGAAGCTATGGCGATGCTGACACCGCAATGCCGTCGCCTGGTGGAGCTGCTGTTCTTTGAAACTCCATCGCGGCCATACACGGAAGTTGCGGCGGAACTTGGCCTTGCCGTCGGCTCCATCGGATTTACACGGCAGAAATGCCTTGAGCGACTGCGCGGGCAACTCGAACAACTGGGTTTTGGCTGATGCCCGCAACTCAAAAGAAAAACTCAACGGACTCCTTGATCGCCAAACTGGGGCAGTTATCAAGCGAACCGGCCCGCCGCAAGTTTCTTGGTCAACACAAGGCCTTGCTCCGTCAGAATATTGTCGAGCGCCTCGCCCAATTGGTCGTTGAGAAAGTCCGCGTAAGCAGGCAAGAAGCGTTTCACCTGGCAGAAGCTGCCCTGCTTATCGCGAAACGCCTGCGTCGCAAAGAGGCCTTGGCGCTTGGCTTGCGCGCGAAGGCAAACGCTCTTTGTTATTCCTCTGGCGAAAATCGCGCCGCCATCGACCACAATCAGCAAGCTGTCCGGCTTTATGAATCGCTGGGTAATTGGAACGAAGCCGCGCGAACTTTGAGCACTTCTATCCAGCCGATGATCCTGGCGGGCGAGTACGACCAGGCATTTCAGGCCGCGGAGCGTGCTAAGGAGATATTTACTCGTCTGAACGACTCCTGGCGCCTGGCCCGTTTGGAAATCAACGTCGGCAACATCTATCACCGTCAGGATCGCTTTGAAGAATCGATCGCTCACTATGAGCGCGCCTATGCGGGCCTGCTGCCGTACAAAGACACGGAAGGAATCGCCGTCGTTCTCAGCAACATGGCCGTCTGCCTGATTAGCCTCAACGATTTTCCGCGTGCCCTGGAGGCCTATCGTGGGGCGCGTTCCTTCTGCGAACAGAACAACATGCCACTTCTCGTGGCACAGGCGGATTACAACATTGCCTATCTCTATTATCTGCGCGGTGAGTACAGCCGCGCCATTGAGGCGCTCTATGCCGCTCGCCGCGCTTGCGAAGCGACCGGCGACGCTTATCACTTTGCGTTATGCCATTTAGACCTTTCCGACATTTATCTTGAACTGAACCTCAGCGAAGAAGCCCGTGAAATGGCGCATGAAGGATTCCTCCGATTCGAAAAGCTTGGCATGGGCTACGAGGCAGCGAAAACACTTGCCAATGAAGCGACGGCCTTTGGCCAGCAGGGAAAGACGGTCCAGGCACTGGAGCGGTTCTCAAAAGCGCGAGAAATGTTTGGACGCGAAAAAAACCTTGTTTGGCCCTGGCTCATCGACTTGTACCAGGCCTTATTACTCTTTCATGAAGGCCGCTATTTTGAAGCTCGGCGTCTTTGCCTAGCAGCCTCCGCTTTCTTCGATCAATCAGCGCTCGCTGGGAAAGCTGTGCTTGCCCACCTGCTTTTGGCGCGCATCGCCCTGCAAGTGGGAGATTCTGCCGGAGCAGAAAAGGAGACGGCCGAATCCCTGGCACGGCTGGAATGCCTCCAGACGCCGGTGCTTGCTTATCAAGCTCACTTGCTTGAAGGGCAAATCGCTCAGGCTCGCAACCATCGCCAAACAGCGCGCCAAGCCTACTTGGAGGCCAAAAGAGCGCTGGAGACTTTGCGCAGCCGATTGCAAGGCGAAGAGCTGAAAATCTCCTTTGTCAAAAACAGGATGGAAGTCTACGAAGCGCTCGTTGATCTATTCGTTTCGGGAGACGGAACAGACATCTCCGCCGAAGAAGCGTTTGGCTGCATGGAAGCTGCAAAATCACGAAGCATGATCGAAATGATATTCCAGAGCGGGCAGAGTCTTCCGTTGGGAGACACGGGGCAGAGCGATCTTGTCCGCAGAATCAGGGACCTGCGCGAAGAGCTCAACTGGTATTACCACCGCATCGAGCTTGAGCAACTGCGTCCCGAAGAAAAATCCCACGAAAGAATCGAGGGCCTGCAGGAAAAAGTTCAATCGCACGAGAAAGAATTATTGCGGACTCTCCGCGAGCTCCCGGCGCATGAGCGGGAAAACGCCACGCTGGAAGCTCCCGCGGATTTTTCTCTTGCAAAGCTGCAAGCTCATCTTTCGCAGGATGCAACCCTCGTTGAGTATTTTGTGGCTGGCGATCGCCTCGTTGCCGCCGTTATCACGCGCGAGAACATCCATATTCAACCTGTGACGGTGCTCTCCCGAGCCGCTCACTTTCTGCAGTTGCTTCGCTTTCAACTCTCCAAGTTTCGCATGGGCAGCGAATACGTCCGGCGCTTTGAAGAGCCTCTCTTGCGCGCCACCCATAGCCACCTGGAATCTCTCTATGACGAACTTGTTGCGCCTCTGCGCCCCTATTTCCAAGGAAAGCACCTCATTTTCGTGCCCCACGGCCCTCTTCATTTCCTGCCATTCCACGCCCTGCGAAATGGAGAAGAGTATCTCTGTGATGCTTTCACGGTTTCCTACGCTCCCAGCGCGACGGTTTTCTCCTGGTGCCAGGAAAAGTCGGCGAGCGCGAGCGAGAATTCCCTAATTTTTGGAATCGCCGACGAGCGAGCACCCCAAATCTTGCAGGAAGCCCAATCCGTAGCGTCGCTCCTTCCCAAAGCTTCGCTCCACGTGGGAGACCGTGCAACCTCTTCGGTTCTTCGCAAACAAGGTCCTCAGAGTGGCTTGCTTCATGTCGCCACTCACGGCGTCTACCGTCAGGACAACCCGATGTTTTCGGGGATTCGGTTGGGCGATGGCTATTTGAATTTGTATGACCTTTACCAGATGCGGTTGGATGCCAGGCTGGTGACGCTGAGCGGTTGCGCCACGGGAATGAATTTCGTCGCGGCAGGTGATGAATTGCTTGGACTTCAGCGAGGTTTATTCTGTGCCGGAGCTAGCACGTTGCTTTTATCCTTGTGGGACGTGCATGATCAAAGTACCGCGCGCTTGATGCAGCATTTCTATCGGGACTATATTCGAACTGGCAACATGGCAGGTGCGCTCCAGCACGCCATGCAAGAACTTCGTCGCCAAAATCCCCACCCCTACTTCTGGGCGCCTTTCGTTCTAGTCGGCAAACTCGCTGATTCTGCATGACTTACCTGATCTTCCAGGCTCTTATATTTCCTGGGCTTTTGCCTTCCCTTATGCCGCGAGGGTGTTTACATCGTCCCTTCTACTGGGGAGTGATGGGGCGCAGAAAGGAATTGGGGGGAAGAAATGGAACATTTCACGACGGAGAATTGGATCGATTTTGTAAATCAAGCTGTTGACGCCAGCAAGAAAAGCTTGATGGAGCAACACTTGAAGCAGGGCTGCAAACGCTGTACGGAGACAGTTTCCCTGTGGCAAAGAGTCCGGCAATCCGCAGCCTCGGAAGCGGGTTATCGGCCTCCGGAGGAGGCGGTCAGAGTCGCCAAGGCAACCTTTGCAGGAACGGAGTTGGCGGATCAAAGAAAGGGAGCCGGCAGCCGCATCAAGGTTCTCTTCGACAGTTTTCTCCAACCGGTATTCGAAGGAGCTCGATCCGCAGGTGCTGGGACAAGGCAGATGCTCTATCGCGCGGACCCATTTCAGATCGACGTTCAAGTGGAAGCCAAGCCCGGTGGGAACCGCATCGTGGTCACCGGCCAGCTTCTCGACATGACCGATCCTGGAGTTGTCGGTCGCGACGCCCGCATCGTTCTTTCGAACATGCGGGGACATGTCGTGCACGCCATCACCAATCAGTTTGGCGAGTTCAGTGGGGAGATTGAGAACAGTGGAGATCTGCAGATGACGTTCTCAAGCGGCGATGGCCTCCCCATCGTGATTTCGCTCCGGGATGCGCTTGGCAATTTGGAGGGGGGCAAGCGATGAGCGGCAACCAATCTGTGCAGTTGCCCGGCATCGCAGCCTTGGTACGAAAGTACCAAGACCGCTGGCAATTGTGTTTAGACGGGAAGACACACTCGTACTATTGGCTCGAAAAATCTGTCCCATGAAACTGAGAGGGCCGGTCTTCGCGCCAAGTTAACGAGCAATTTGTTCCAGGAGAGCCCATAAGGCTTCAACTATGAAACGTATCCTCCTTGTCGTCGCGATGATCGTCCTCATGCTCGGTGCTGCAAAACCCGCTGCAGCGCAAAACCGTTACATCGTGCGCACCACAGGCGGCCTGTCCTCTGTCCTGAATCTGTGCAATCTCCTCGGATGTCAAGTGCGAGGTGGCTTGGATGGCTCGGTCGGCCAGAACTTTCTAGTTACTTCTTCGAATAATCTACTCGCAAACATTGTGAACGGTGGCCTGACGCTCGTTGAATCCCTGCTCGGTATCGTGAGCGTGGAGGCCGATCGCATTCTGCCCATCCCTCAACCATCACTCGGCAGCATTCCCTCCGGTCTGTACGACACCGCCCCGGTGAATTACTACGGAGCTGTCGTTTCGCACGGCTATGCCACGCAGCCCGCGGCCCAAATCATCAGGCTTCAGGATGCTCAAAACGGTTTTCGTATCGGTGGCACCGGTATAGTAGCGGTGATTGACACGGGCGTAGACGTCAATCATCCCGTCCTCTACTCTGTTCTTCTTCCGGGATATGACTTTACACGCAATCAGCCGGGCGCTTCGGAATGGCTCGATGTGTCCGGTTATCAAAACGGCTACGTCGACACGCAGACTCAGCAGCCCGGTTACGTGCAACAGTCCACGGCGGCCGTTCTCGACCAGTCTACCGCCGCAGTGCTCGATGGCGGACCGTACACCGCATTTGGCCACGGCACCATGACAACTGGCCTTGTCCACTTGGTGGCACCCAATGCCCGAATCCTTCCGCTAAAGGCCTTTTCCTCTAATGGTGTTGGCTACCTGTCGAATATCGTGGCCGCTCTCTACTACGCCGTTCAGCACCATGCCAACGTCGTGAACATGAGCTTCGATCTCGCCTCTTCTTCGCCGTCGCTGACTCAGGCGGCCGCCTACGCCAATAAAGCGGGCGTCGTTCTCGTCGCTGCCGCGGGGAACGAAAGCACCAGCTCGCCGGTCTATCCGGCGGCGCTGAACAACTACGTTGTTGGGATTGCCTCGACGACGAACTGGGACAGCCGTTCATCCTTCTCGAACTACGGCGTAACCGACGTTTGGATCGCCGCGCCCGGAGAGAACGTCATCAGCACTTTTCCTGGCGGCACTTACGCTAGTGCCTCTGGCACCTCGTTCAGCTCTCCCATCACCGCCGGTACAGTCGCTCTGATGCTCAGCGCAAAGTCGTCGTCCTTAAATCAGAGCCAGGCAGCCAGCGCGCTGTCCCATGCGATCAAGCTCACTCCGGACCTCAATCGCGGGCGCCTGGATGCATACCAGGCAGTCTCTGCTTGGGTAAATAGTTCCGGCTCAACTTCTGGTGGTTCTGGCTCCTGCTTCTTGTTCTGCTGGTAGCTGCAATGTCCTCTATTAACCAGATTCCGGCGCCCACGGAGAGTTTCCCTTCCCTTGGGGCGCCTGAATCTCTCCGCATCAAACAACTCGAAGAGCAAGTTGCCGCGCTTCGCAATTCGGTCATCTGCGCGTTCAATCAGCTCCTCGACTTGAAGGATCTTAACACCGGCGTCCACAGCACCCGGCTCGCGGAATGGGGTATGCGCGTCGGACAGGAACTGGGCCTGGAAGAAGCCGACCTTCAGAATCTCGAGGTTGCCGCGCTCCTGCATGACATCGGCAAGGTAGGCATCCCGGATTCCATCCTCCGCAAGCCCGAGCGCCTCGATGCGGAGGAATACGCGCTCATGAAAAAACACTGCGAGTACGGTTGGGCTGTGCTCCGCATGCTCCCGGGTTTCGAGCGCGCCGCTCTTGATGTCCTGCATCATCACGAGTCTTTCGATGGAAAGGGATACCCAGCCGGGCTCAAGGGCCCTGAAATTCCCATTGTGTCGCGCATCGTCTGCGTCATCGACGCATTCGATGCCATGGTTTCTTCTCGTCCTTATCGAAAAGGCCTGCCCTTCGGGGAAGCCGTACGCCGGCTCAATGAGGCCAGTGGCACTCAGTTTGACTCCGTTGTCGTCCGGTCCTTCCTTTCTTTCGCCGAAGCAGAAATTTCCACCGTCTTTGCCGCCGCTGGGACTTCCGTCTCTTCCGCTCTCTAAGCCCTTTAATCTCCGCACGATTCCGCCGCAAACGCAACACGGTTACAATCCGGTGCGCTGGCAACGGGCGGCCGTCGGCACGTGCTGCGATGTTGCAGTAACTGCTTGTCTTCGTTAGATTTGTAGTGCCGATGCCCGGGTGGCGGAATGGCAGACGCTGAGGACTTAAAATCCTCCGGGGATTTTTCCTCATGTGGGTTCGACTCCCACCCCGGGCACCAGTGTGCTTTTTCGAATACAGAAACGCCAGAGAGATCTCCTAAGAAGAATGCTGAAGCTCACCTTCGCTCGCTCCCACAAAAAGGCTTTCGGAGTCAGCACCATCGTTTTTCTCTTCAGTCTCTTGTTTGCTATGTCCGCTCTTTCGCAGCAATCGCCTGCACCGCGCGCTTATCTCGGCTTCGACCGAAACGATTACCCGGGTGATGCCGCGCTCCCTATTCTGCGCAAATCCTTTTCCTTCATCGGTTACTGGCTCGGCCCTCCGCCCGGCGCTAAGTCCAATTCCTGGTCCGGCAAACGCGAGCTCCTTCGCTTGCTGGGCTTTGGTTTCTTGGTTCTCTACAGCGGCCCGCAGAGCAGCGAACTTCAGCAAAAGTGGTCGGAGGAGCACATCTTCAACAACCTCAAGAATCGAATGTCTTCGGCTAGGAAAAAGGGAGCAAGCGACGCGCGCCAAGCCGCGGCAGCCGCAAGAAAGGAAGGCTTTCCATCTCACACCGTGATATTCCTGGACATCGAAGAGGGCGGCCGCCTGCCTGCCGTGTATCACGCGTATCTTCGCGCTTGGGTGGACCAGTTGGCGCATGCCGGTTATCGCGCCGGCTTCTATTGCTCGGGCATGCCCGTCGACGAAGGAGGCGGAGTCAGCATCATTACCGCCGACGACATCCGCAACAACATCGGCAGCCGTAACCTAGCCTACTGGGTCTTCAACGACGCCTGCCCTCCCTCGCCAGGGTGCGCTATCCCGCATAATCCGCCTCTTCCATCTGCCAGCGGAGTTCCTTATGCCACGGTCTGGCAATTTGCGCAGTCGCCGCGTCGCAAGCAATACACAGCTCGTTGTGCCGCCACCTATTTCGCCGATGGGAATTGCTATTCTCCTGGCGACAACGCGCATGCCTGGTTTCTTGACATGAATTCCGCCGATTCGGCAGACCCTTCGCATGGAAGGTAACTCGCTATAACAAAAAAGGCGGCCTCTTGGCCGCCCTGTGTATCCTGTGAACGTCGCGACTGAATTAGACTTGTCCCATTCCGCCGTCCACGTTGATCTCAACTCCGGTAATGTACGACGCATCTTGAGAAGCGAGGAATGCCACCGCTCCGGCCACTTCTTCGGGCTGTCCAAATCGCTTCATCGGGACCTGCGTCAGGACACCCTTTGCGAAATCGTCGATGGCTTCTTGCGGCAGTCCCGTTCGTCCAAAGATCGGCGTAACGATTGGGCCTGGGGCTACGGTGTTCACGCGAATCCCACGGCCCACTAATTCTGCCGCAGCCGTCCGTGCGAAGGATCGCAGCGCCGCTTTGGTGGCGGCATAGGCGCTGGTATTGGGGCTGCCCAGGTCATCCACTACGCTGGTGTTCAAGATGATCGAAGCCCCGTCGTTCAAAAAGGGAATTGCTTTTTGAATGGTGAAGTAAGCTCCTTTGGTGTTGATGTCAAACTGCTCGTCGTACAAACTTTCGGAGGTCTCTGCAAATGGCGCGAACTTCGCGACTCCCGCGTTCACGAACAACACGTCGATCTTTCCGAATTTCTTCGAAACCTCTGCATACAGCTTGTCGACATCCGCGAGCTTGGCCACGTCCGCCTGCACGGCCACTACGCCATTCCCGATCGTTTTCACCGCCTCGTCTAGAGTCTTCTTGCTGCGGCCTGCGATGGCAACGCGCGCGCCCTCTTCTTGGAAACGCTTTGCTGTGGCCAGCCCGATGCCACTGTTCCCGCCCGTCACTACCGCTACTTTCCCTTCGAGTCTCTTCATGGTCCTCTCCCGTCGCTTTCTCTCTGGTTCAGAAAGCCTTGCGCAGTCTGCGAGTGTCCTGCAAGCTGTCCCTGCTTTCTGAAGTTCGATACTTAGATGAACATCGAAATGATTGGTTGCATCTATTTTAGGAGTCTTCGCAGGATTCAATCCTTGTGGCGGATAGCAACGCAGGTCCGTTACACTGAGGCAAGGCCAATGGACCGCTCTCACATTGAAAAAATCTCGAAAGCTCTGGCCGACGGGACGCGCCTCAAGATCTTCCAGGCCATCTCCGCCAGCAAGTGCATAAGCTGCGGAGAAATCGTCTCGATGCGTGGCGTCACTCCCGCAACGGTTTCGCATCACTTGAAAATTCTCAACGAAGCCGGGCTAATCGCCTGCCGCCGTGAAGGCCAGTTTGTTTACAGCCAGGCCGTCCCCGAAACTATCGAAGCGTACACGCGCGCGCTCACAAGAATCTCCAGCGGCAAGAAAACTTCACGTCGAAGAGTTCTCTCCCATGTCATAAAATGCGCCTTGGCCACGGTTTGCTCTCAGTTTCTTCCGTTCGTCGTTCGCGCCTCTCTTTTTTCACAGAGCACTGTGCCAAAAGCCTCTCCCAACAATTCAGCGCCCCCGCAGCTCGCCCTCACGCTCGACGACCCGAGGCTCTCCCTCGGATTGGCACTGAAATGGCCGGAAGCCAACAACCGCATTTTGAAAGCGATTTCCGAGAGAGACATCCGCGCCGCGCTTTTTGTTTGCGGCATGCGTGTCGATGAGGCCGACGGCATAAAACTGCTTTCCGCCTGGGATCAAGGGGGGCACCTGATCTGCAGCCATTCCTATTCACACAAATTCTATGGCGAACAAACGAGTTACGCGGATTTTGCCGCTGATTTTCTGAAAAACGAAAAGGTCATCGCTCCCTATCGCAACCGCACCGCGCTATTCCGCTATCCCTTCCTGAAGGAGGGCGACACTGCCGACAAGCGCGATCGTTTTCGCGCTTTGCTCAAGGAACGCAGTTACCGTGTCGGTCACGTCACCATCGATGCTTCCGATTGGTACGTCAGCCAGCGCTTCGTTGACCGCCTTGCGAAGCAGCCCAATGCTCCCATTGCTCCCTACCGCGATTACTTGATCGCCCATCTCCTGGATCGCGCGGCTTTCTATCGGCAACTCGCTCTCGACGTTCTCGGCCGTGACATTCCCCACACGTTGTTGATGCATTTCAATCCACTGAATGCCTTCGTTCTTCCTGAGGTTCTGAAAGCCTTCGAAACCGCTGGGTGGCAATGGATCGATGCGTCACTGGCGTTTGAAGATCCCATCTTCCGCAGCCGGCCGCAGACGCTTCCCGCCGGAGAAAGCCTGGTGTGGGCTCTTGCCAAGGAGACGCGGCGTTTCGAGGATCGTCTCCGGTACCCCGGAGAAGATGATGTTTACGAAAAGCCTAAAATGGACGCCTTGGGCCTATAGCTTTTCAAGGTCAAGGAATCGTCTCGATGCTCATTCTTTCTCCTATTCTTCGCCCTTGCTAACTCTTTCAGCGCAAGGAATTTGCGGCGTCTTGTTGCTTTTCGGGACACTCATCTCCTTTCCTTTGTGCCTTTTGCCATCACACCGCATCTAACCGAGGTATAATGGATTGTTCACATTTTTAACGCATAGCACCCATCAAAATAATTCGTGGGGCAGTCTGGGGAGAATGCAGTTAAGGTGTTTCTAGAGACGGTGAAGGAAGCTAATCCAGAGCGTTCCACCAAAAAAGGCAGCAACTGGAGTACTAGTACATGGCCAAACAATTTCTACTCGCCAGTGACTTTGACCAGACGCTTAGTTTCAACGACTCGGGAGTCGTTCTTAGCGAACTGATCGGCTTCCACGGCTTTCACGACAAGGTGAAAGGCCTTGCCGAGATGAACCTCGTCCAGCAGGGCGCGGAGCTAAGCTACTTGATTCTGCACGATCCGGATTTTCGAAAAGTGCGCCGGGAGCATCTCGCCGAAACGGGCAAGCGTATCCGCTTGAAGCACGACGTCGCGCTGTTCGCGCGGGCGCTCGACAATCTCGCTGAAGGCTACAAGTTCCATTTCAATGTCATCTCTGCGGCGCCGCAGGAGATTATTGAATCGGCGCTCGAGGGCATCGTGCCGCCGGATCACATTTTCGGTACACGTTTCCGCTACAAGGAAGCAACCGGGGAAGTTGACTCCATCATTCGGGCTTCGGCGGGATGGGGCAAGATCACCGTGCTCGAGGAGCTCCGCTCCAACCTCGGCATCAGCCATGACAGCATCATCTACATGGGCGATGGCAGCTCCGATCTGCCGGTCATGATGCACATCAATCAGTACGATGGGCTCACGATCGCTGTTTCGGAAGCCAAGTTCATCACCCGCGTGGCCAAGCGCACTGTCGTCAGCGACAACGCCATGAGCGTTCTCGTTCCGGTGTGCGAAAAAGTGCTGCGCTGGGACTCCGCCAAGATCCGCCGCTTCTTCGCATCTTTTGGCCTCACGCTGCTGGAGTGGGAGAAGGTGCGCACGGACGTGGTCACGATCCAGGACTCCAGCGAGCAGGTGCCTGCAGCCGCGTCGTCCCAACTCAATGCCTGACTTTGTCTGATTCTGAAGGGGCCGGGCTTCAGCTCGGCCTCTCTTTTTTTGCTATTCTCTTTCACGCGCGGAGGTCCAAATGTCTAGGAAATCCATTCTCATGATCGTCGGTGATTATGTCGAAGACTACGAAGTGATGGTTCCGTTTCAGGCGCTGCTGATGGTCGGACACTCCGTCCATGCCGTCTGTCCGGGCAAAAAATCCGGAGACGTCGTTCCCACCTGCATCCACGATTTCGAAGGCGATCAGACCTACACCGAAAAACGTGGCCACAATTTTGTGCTCAACGCTACTTTCGACCAGATCGAGCCCGAAGAGTACAACGCTCTCGTCATCCCCGGTGGCCGGGCGCCGGAATACATTCGCCTCAATCCACGTGTCATCGAAATCGTCCGCTACTTCTCAAAGGCCAATAAGCCGATCGCCGCTATCTGCCATGCACCGCAAGTTCTCGCCGCCGCGGGAGTCCTCCAAGGAAAGAAGTGCAGCGCGTATCCGGCTACTGGCCCTGACGTCACTCTCGCCGGCGGTACGTACGTCAATCTCCCCATGACTGACGCCCTCGTCGATGGCAACCTCATCACCGGCCCTGCTTGGCCTGCGCTCAATTCTTGGCTTGCCAAGTTCCTCGTTGTCCTCGGAACAAAAATCGAAGTGTAAATTCCGAATTGAAGATTTGAATTCGTCCATTCTGAAAAACGAATGCCGTCTTGGCTCTTCCTAAAAACGCATTCGTAGAGGATAATTTTCTGTTCGGCATTCCGCGAAAGGGCAATTCGTAATCTCATGGCAAACGTCAGCACCAAGAGAGGTGTCATCGGCATCCTCACCGGAGGCGGTGACGTTCCCGGTCTCAATCCAGCTATTCGTGGCGTCACTCTTCGCGCCATTCGTGAAGGCTATCAGGTTATCGGCATTCGCCACGGCTGGGCCGGCCTTGTCGATATGGTCCGCGAAAAGGATTACGACAACTCCGACAATTTCTTCCTTCTCGACGAAGAAATCGTCGATCGCTCCGGTCGCACTGGCGGCACTTTTCTCCATTCTTCTCGCACCAATCCCGGCCGCGTTACGAAATCCAATGTCCCTTCGCATGTCAAGGATAAATTCACCGCAGAGAAGAATGACCTCACTCCGGAAGTCCTCAAGAATCTCGCCTGGTTAGGTATTGACACTCTGATTCCCATCGGCGGCGACGATACGCTCAGCTACGGTGTTCGTCTGCACAAAGAGGGCTTCAAAGTCATCGGCATCCCCAAGACCATGGACAATGACGTCCCTGGCACGGACTATTGCATTGGCTTCAGCACCTGCGTCACCCGCACCATTCAGATGGTCAACAGCCTTCGCACTTCTGCCGGCTCCCACGAACGCTTTATGGTTCTCGAAGTCTTTGGCCGCTACGCCGGTTTCACTGCCATGCTTCCCACCATGGCTGGCGCCGCCAATCGCTGTGTCATCCCGGAGTTCAAATTTAATATCGAGCATCTTACCGAACTGCTGGTCGCCGACCGCCGCAAGAATCCCAGCCGCTACTCCATCGTGCTCGTCTCCGAAGGCGCCATGTTTGAAGGTGGCGAAATGATTTTCGAAAGCGAAAGCACCGACGCCTACGGCCACAAGAAACTCGGCGGCATTGGCGACGTCGTCGCCGAAAAGGTGCGCGACCTCTCCGCCAAATTCAACAACGGCAAAAAAATCGACGTCATCAATCAAAAGCTCGGTTACCTTGTTCGATGCGGCGATCCCGACGCTATCGACTCCATCGCCCCCATGGCTTATGGCAACCTCGCTCTCGATCTCCTCCTGAAAAAAATCAGCGGTCGTCTCGTCGTCCTCAAGAACGGACACTATGACAACATTCCTCTGGACACCGTCACCGCTACCAAGAAGGTCGTCAACGTCAAGGAGCAATACAATACCGACCGCCTTCGCCCGCAATACGCCAGTTTCGAGATGCGCCCGCTCTTCCTCATGACCAACGAAGTGCGATAGGCTCTCTCCCGACATCTTGGGTGGATAACACTGGCCGTCGAGGGAGGCCCCATCTACGTACTCGGGATTGACGTTGGTACCGGAGGAGCGCGCGCCATCGTCATCGATGAACGCGGCCGCGTCATGTCTTCCGCCACCGAAGAGCACCAGCCCTTCGCTTCGCCGCAAATCGGTTGGGCCGAACAGCACCCCGAGGATTGGTGGCGTGCCGCTTCCATCGCGGTTCGTAAAGCTATCGCGAGCGCCAATCTGAGCGCCGAAGAAATCGCTTGCGTCGGATTCTCCGGTCAGATGCACGGCGCGGTGATGTTGGACGAGCAGGGAAGCGTCGTTCGTCCCGCTTTGATCTGGTGCGACGTCCGTACGGAAAAGCAATGCCGCGACCTGACCGCCAAAATCGGCCAAGAACGGCTGATTCAGCTCACCTGCAACCCGGCGCTCGCCAATTTCACGCTTACAAAATTGCTTTGGGTCCGCGAGAACGAGCCGCAAAATTGGAAACGTGTTCGCTCCCTCATGCTTCCGAAAGACTACGTTCGCTTCCGCCTCACCGGCGAGCGCGCCACCGATATGGCCGACGCTTCCGGCACTTTGCTTCTCGATGTCGCCCATCGTCGCTGGTCGCGCGAAATGTTGCAAGCCGCGGAAATCGATGAACGCTTGCTGCCGTCCCTCCATGAATCTCCCGCCGTCTGCGGGAAAATCTCCAGCAACGGAGCCGCGGAAACCGGTCTGCGCGTGGGCACGCCAGTTGTGGCCGGCGCCGGCGATCAAGCTGCCGGAGCCACCGGCATGGGCATCGTCTCGGCTGGTGCCGTCAGCGCCACCATCGGCACTTCCGGCGTCGTTTTTGCCGCCACCGATCGCCCCGCGCTCGATCCTCATGGCCGCGTCCATACTTTTTGCCACGCTATTCCCGGACGCTGGCACGTCATGGGCGTCACGCAAGCTGCCGGTTTATCACTGCGCTGGTTCCGCGATACCTTCGCAACAAACTCCAGCGGCGCTCGCGAATCCTACGACCAGCTCACCGCCGAAGCCGCCAAAATTCCTGCCGGTTCTGACGGTCTGTTGTGGACTCCCTATCTGATGGGTGAGCGCACTCCGCATCTCGATTCGAACGCACGCGGCGCGCTCGTTGGCCTTACTGCTTCGCACACGCGCGCCCATGTCGTTCGCGCCATTCTCGAAGGTGTCGCCTTCAGCCTCCGCGACACGTTCACTCTTTTCCGCGAAATGAACGTGCCTGTCACCAGCATCCGCCTCGGTGGCGGAGGCGCGCGCTCTCCCCTGTGGCGGCAAATCCAGGCCGACGTTTACGGCCACGCCGTCGAAATCGTCGAAGCCGAGGAAGGAGCTGCCTACGGCGCAGCGCTTCTCGCTGGCGTGGGTGCCGGCCTCTGGCCCACGGTCGAAGCCGCCTGCGCCGCTACTGTCCGCGTCGCCACCCGCGTCAATCCTCAACCCGCCGCCGTCGCCATCCTCAACGCCAGCTATTCCGCCTTCCGCCGAATCTATCCCGCCACAAAGGGCATCTTCGCCTCCCGCTGAATCCGGAAGAGTGAGCTGTTCGCGAAGCACACAACGTTAGAATTCAAATGTTTTAAGGGGTAGGGATTCAGGGTTTCACCTAATTGCCAGGGTGACAAGAAGAATGAAAAATCGCATGTGCTTCAAGGGAAGGGTGGGTACTACCCCCGCATTCCTCTGTGCCTTAGCACACGCATACTGCCTAGAAGGGTCTCGAAGCTTCGGGGCGGTTTGCTTCTCTCCAATTTCTTCAATCGAGTTCAGAAGGGAGCACGTCCATGCACATGATTGGTCATCTTTGCTGTTCGCAGTTGATTCGGCAATTCCTTTCCATCCGTTCGAGACGAGGGCTGACGAGCGCACTGGGTTTGGGGCTCACGATGGCTCTTTTTGTTTTCGCCAAGCCGACGGTGGGGCAAACTTACGTAATTTTTGACGCCCAACCACAACCCTCGGATACTCGTCCAGTTAGCATCAATCAACTCGGCTATATCGTTGGAAGGACTGCATCGCCCCAGGGCCACATTGGCTTTGTGCGGGACCCGGCTGGAAACAGTTCCTTGTTTAGCGTGAACGGAGCCACGACGGAACCTAGCGGCATCAACGACAACGGACAAGTCGTAGGAACCTGTTTTGACTGCGGCCGCGGAGACTCGAACAAGCACGGATTTCTAAGGGATGCGGACGGGACAATCACCGTATTCGATCCCCCTGATGCCCTCAACACTACACCTCCTCTGGGCATCAACAATCGGGGACAAATCATTGGACAGTATCAAACTACAAGCAACCAAGTTCAGGGATTCATAAGGGGCGCCGACGGAAGCTTCACCATACTCGACCACGCTCCCCTTCCCTGTACGGGCGCTCCACTTCCTTTCGCCATCAACAACGTGGGCGAAGTCTTGGGGACTTGCAGTGAAGGGCCCTTTCGTCCAGTCCACGGTCTTGTGCTGGACGCGCAGGGGAACTTTACGATCTTCGATCCGCCCGGCTCTGCCGGGGCGAATCTCCGGATCTTGGCCCCGGACATGGACATCAACGCCTCGGGCCAGGTCACTTCGTGCTTCCTGGACAGTTCGAACAATTACCACTGTTTTGTCCGCGATCAGCAGGGAAATTTTTCGATCTTCGATCTGCCAGGAACGCAGCCGGCTGCCAGAAGCATCAGCGATACTGGGGCGGTTACCGGTGTGTTTTATAGTGGTGGTTGGCGTGGTTTTTTGCGGGATAACCAGGGGAATTTGACCTTTTTCGATGTCCCACAGCAAACGACAACAGAACCCTTTACCATGAACAATAGTGGCGTCATCGCTGGCTGGTGCACCGACTCGAACTCAAATCCCCCCAGAGGATTCGTGCGAATCCCGCCACAGCCTTAGCCAAATGCGAGCCGTAACTCAGAAACTGCGGCCTTACCGAGCGGTCCGCTTCCCGTGGGAATTCTGACAGGAAGCGCATTCCTCCACTCCAGGGCGGCCTCGACTGCGGTGTCGGGGCTGCCTCCTCGCAGTGGCGCACTTGGAACGATGAGATCGTGAAAATTGTCGTCACTCTTTATGAAAGGTGAGGGCTAAGGGCTTCAGCGGATAGGGATTCAGGGTTTCACCCAATTGCCAGGGTGATAAGAAGAATGAAAAATCGCATGTGCCTCTGAGTCCGGTGTCGGTAGGAGGCATGGGGCAGGAAAATCCTCGACCAGCGGGCATCCGGCGTGTTGCGAAGAAGTTGCGTACGGGCAAAAAGCCAACTCCTGTCAGCCATCTTATTCATGCTTTACACGCCAGATCCTCAGGCCACACCAAACGGATTGCCTGGTGAATTCTAAAGGCGATCCAGCATAAGCAACGCGAGCGAAAAAGTATGAAGGATGCCGGTCATTCCATGCGAAGGGAGACGTGTGTATGAAGCGCGAAAAATTTGCAGTTGCATGGGCAGTCAGCGCCGCGCTGGTTTTTGCAGGGCTGGCTTTGGCGGGAACGGCTTGGGGAAATGGCCGGGACTTTTCCGGCTCTTACCAAGTGAGTGGCGTGACCGTGTCAGGCGATACAGCGAGCCTAACGTTGACGCTGCGGCTGTTCAACCACAGCACTGCGGACATATCAAACGCGACCGTGGTGTTGCGAGACATGATCATCCCGAGCCGGAACCACGGCACGATTTCCAATGTCAGCGTGCCCGCCGGACAAGCTGTGCAGCTCAGCGGGACATTCCAGGTTCCGCAGCGCGAATACCAAAGCTGGCAGCGGGGGAAACAGCCATTCCTGATGATCGAGTATGTGGACGCCGCGGGGAACAAAGTGCGGCGACCGATTGAAATCGTGCCGGGTCATGTTCGGCCAGACACGCGGCCGGGAGCCCAGCCGGAGACCCTGTCGCCGCAAGCCCAGGTTCGTTAAGAAAATATCGATACGCAGCGGGAGTAATTTCTCTGCAGAGGAGAGCGGATCGTGTTCAAGATCATGCGCAGCCTGAGAACGTTGTCTTTCGTGTGTTTCGCGATGGCTTTCGGCGTTCCGGTGTCCGCACAAACCATTAAGACCGTGGCGGGAGGAACGCCTAACAATGGGCCACTGCCCGCACTCTCCGTTGCTTTTCGTCCTAGAACCGTAGCTTTGACGCCCTCCGGTGGCTATTACATCGCGACTGGCAGCCAGGTGCTTCGCGTGGACAACAATGGTCAGCTGAGTGCGTATGCCGGGACAGGGATAGGCGTGACGGGTGGTCCCCGCGGGGATGGCGGCGCAGCAACCGCGGCGGATTTCTGTGACGTCAATGGAATAGCGCTGGATAGTTCCGGGAACCTATTTATTGCGGACGATTGCGACTACGTGATTCGCCGTGTGGATGCGTCTACGGGAATCATCTCAACCGTGGCAGGCAACGGAACGTGGGGTTACAGCGGAGACGGCGCGCCAGCCACAGCCGCGAAATTGGCTGGTCCTGCTGGCGTTGCCGTGGATGGAGCGGGAAATCTATTTATCGCAGATGAGTTCAACCGCCGGGTTCGGCGGGTCGATGCGGCCACGCAGGTGATCACGACAGTGGCGGGAACCGGCACTCGCGGTTTCAGCGGAGATGGCGGGCCGGCTACATCCGCTGAGTTAGATGAGCCGCAGAACATTACCGTAGACAGCGCGGGAAATCTGTTTATCGCAGACGTTGGTAGGAGCCGGATTCGCCGGGTGGATGCGGCCACGCAGGTGATCACCACCGTAGCGGGCAGCGGAGGGGGTGGGGGTAGTTTCGGTGGAGATGGCGGGTTGGCCACCTCCGCGTTCCTTGACGAACCTGTCCAGGTTGCCGTGGACGGAGCGGGGAATCTATTTATCGCAGATGAGCTCAACAACCGGGTTCGGCGGGTCGATGCGGCCACGCAGGTGATCACCACCGTCGCGGGCAATGGCACATTTGGTTTCAGCGGCGA
>Ga0209472_1000667_pt1 | contig 20134 bp, 20 predicted proteins | sample GraSoiAngelo_130_FD_185887 | JGI IMG/M metagenome (GOLD analysis project Ga0209472, IMG submission 185887) | Grasslands soil microbial communities from the Angelo Coastal Reserve, California, USA - 14_0929_02_20cm (SPAdes) (version 2) | ecosystem: Environmental > Terrestrial > Soil > Grasslands ...
ACTGGAAGGGTCCATACCTTGGTGAGGTCGTTCCAGGCAGAATGAAGCAGGTGGCACTCCTCAGACTGCTCTTTTGTTATGTCTTGGTCAACCGGGGTTAACTTACTCAAGTAACTTGCACCTACTTGGTTTGCTACGACTACCAAGTATATAAGCCCGACTGATGCTAGGCTTGTTAGAGAAAAATGATGACCCAGAGGACGAGAAGAACAACCGGGGCTGATTTCACCGAGAAGGAGCTTCGGTATCTTATGGAGAGAAGCCTTGGAAGACTTGCTTTCGTATGTTCAGATACTCAGGCGCACATCATGCCAGTACTATTCGAATTTGACGGCGCTTACTTCTATCTTAGTGGCTGGAACCTCAAGTACAGCGAACGATTCCAGGACGTCTCACCAAACAGCAAGGTAACTCTACTAGTAGACGATGTGGACTCGCCGACAAAGTGGGTCCCTAGAGGCGTCGAGATAACTGGAGAAGCCGAATCAAGAGAAAAGGGAAACTATCTCTACGTAAGGATAAAGCCCGTTGGAAAGACGAGCTGGGGGCTCTAAACATGTCAATTCTCACATCCTTGGAGAGCCAGATCACCGGAGCAGTCGAAAGGCTTAGCGAGAGCGTAGTTAGCATAGACAGCGTCAGAGTAACACGCGACTTTGCCTTCGGTGTCGTACCCATCGAAGGAAAAGGCTCCGGACTAATCATCGACTCGAAAGGTTACGTCATTACGAATAATCACGTCATAGACGGAGCAGCTAAGGTTCAGATTCATCTCAAAAACGGAAGCTCCTACGTAGGAGAGGTCGTCGGAAGCGACCCATCTACCGATATTGCGGTTATTCATGTTGAGGCCGAGAACCTCCCAGCCGCCACGTTGGGAGATTCAGAGCAGCTCAAAGTCGGACAACTCGCATTAGCAATCGGAAACACTCTTGGACTACAGGGAGGACCAACGGTGTCGCTGGGTGTCGTAAGCGCGCTGGGGAGACCGTTGCCCGGTGCGGATTTCATCTTCGAAGGGCTAATCCAGACAGACACAGCGATCAACCCGGGCAACAGCGGAGGGCCACTCGCCGATATCAGCGGAAACGTCATCGGAATGAACACCGCCATGATACCGTACGCCCAAGGCGTTGGATTCGCGATTCCAGTAAACACCATCAAGTGGGTAATGCAGCAAATTCGAGAGAAGGGACGAGTTGTTAGACCCTGGCTGGGAATCTATGGAACCACCCTTAACGAGGCACTTGCCAGAAGATACGACCTTCCAGCCGACTCAGGAGTGTTAGTTGTTGAGGTGGACGCCAGAGGACCCGCATACCGGTCCGGACTACGAGTCGGAGACGTCATAATCGGCATTGGATCCCAAACCATCAATCAGATGAAGGACGTGCTCTCTGCCCTCTCCAAACACGCCATCAGCGAAGAAGTAGACCTACGATTCATCAGAACCGGCACCAAACGAGTGACCAGACTACTGCTCCAGGAGACCCCTTTGCAAACGGTCCAGAGACGATAAGATGATAAGCATCGAGAAACCGTCGATTTTCAACGTGCTGTCGTTCGAAGCAACGCGTATATCTCGGAACGGAGTATTGATCTAACAATGGCCCTAATAGACGTCAGTAGCATCATCCAACTCGCATACTTCGGATCATTCATCGTCCTAATGTTCTATGGACAACGAATCCAGATCAGCATGATGCTGGTTGGCGTCAAACGGAATCTAGGTAAACTAGAGAGGCTCCGAAAGGCCGCTCATGATAGTGTTCTCGGCTCAGCCCTGCGATTCAAAGGCGACCAGAAAGCCGTTGAATCTCGCATTGACCGACTGACCGGCTCGTTCGCCATTCAGCCAGTAAGCATGGACCCCTCGGGGATCGTGGGCAAACTCGAACACATTCTCGATACCTACGATGATAACCTGAGGACGGAGGTCAAGGCCATTGCGACTAGCGCAACGGAGGCCGAGGTCAACACACTCTCAAACCAGATGGAAATTTCTATCGGTCTTGATCAGATGTACAGAGTCGTTCGCCACTTTTACCTTCTAGCAAGGAAGCAGGGTGGAATCCTCGCCCTGTACCAGCTCCAGATGGCTATGCCTCAGATAATGGAAGAGGCCGAGGCGTACAGCTCAGCAATAGACGCATTTGCCAAGGGTAATCCGATAGGGGACGGAATAGGTCCCCTAATCGCTAGCAAGATGGCTGAAGGCGCTCAGTCTAGAGAGATCGAACAAGACACGATAATGTACGAAACGGGCCTCGACGGGAGAAACCTACTCCTGGTCCGTGCGAAGGGTCCAGGCGGTAGCGTCGGAAAGCCAGGGCTCGCTGTGGAGAAACTCATAGAGCAAAACTCTCCCTCCCTCGTGGTAACGGTAGATGCAGCCCTCAAATTTGAGGGTGAACCAAGCGGAGAAGTCGCAGAAGGCGTCGGTGCCGCTATCGGGGGTCCCGGAGTCGACAGATACCACATCGAACAGAGCGCGTCCAAGCGTCATATCCCCATGATCGCCATAGTTGTGAAGATGTCAAACAAGGAAGCCATCTCTGCGATGACACAGCAGGTTAGGCTGGCTGTAGACGAGGCAATAAAACGAGTCAAGAATACAATTCTGTCGGCGTCGAAATCAGGAGATACGGTGATTGTTGCCGGCATAGGCAACACCATGGGAATACCCTAGTCCCGCATAGCGGATCAACCCTTTTCCCTAAGCTAGTTTTCTTGGTTCACGTTGGTGTTCGAAGGGCAAGCGCGATATTGACCGCGTCTTGAAGAAGTTGCTCGTCTGGTGGAGACGGGCCAGAATACCAGAAGGGCGGGCCGCTGATTCCGCCTGCGCTAGTGTATTTTAGAAAATTCCAGTATGAATACAAGATCTTTGTTCCCTAGTGAGTAGAGTTGTGCGGCAAGTGGGGCCCGCTGCGCCGAGCTGAGGTTGGCGAATGATATGTTGAAGAATGATGGCACAATGTTTTCGATCGCATAGCTGATTTGGTATAGCTGATTCCCGTGGGCCGTGTCGTAATCGAGCAGATAATTCAGATTCTCATTGGCGTATCCTATAAGGTTCCCAGCAAAACTGCTGGTCACATTGTTCCACTTGTAGACTGTACCATTCATCAGAGAGGAAACGTATTCCATCTGGAAACCGAACTGTCGCGCGTAGTTAGACTCAAGCTGCCAACGAGCATGCAAGTCAGTCCGCTGCAAGGTCCAGTAAAGCGTCGTTGGCACCGCGGCAGACACGGCAATCCCAACAACCGCGAGAATCAGAAGAATACGAAATCTAGTTAGACGAGGAAGCGGATTGGGTACTACAGTCATGACATACCGTGGATAAGTCGCGGGCGTTTAAAATGTTGTGCGAGCTAGAGCGATCTCTGGACGATTCTCAAACATGCGTTCATGATATACGGAATCTCACTCTTGGCGAGGATCTGTTTGGCTTCCTCGTTCTCTAGTCCGAGCTGGGCCCAGAACACGAAGGGGCGACCATACTTCCGGTGGAAGTCGACGACCTGCTGTGCCACCTGGGGTAGCTCTTCGCTGGGACGGAACACGTCGACAATCTCGACCTTGCTTGCTAGTTGCGCGGGCATGTCCATGAGGCTGGGATAGGCTTTCTCGCCGACGATCTCGTCCGCGGTCGGATTCACGGGTATGATCTTGTAGCCGTGGTCCTTCATGAACTGTGGGACCGTGTAGGCATCCTTGGACGGGTTCTTGCTGGCACCTACAACTGCGATGGTCTTGTACTTTCTTAAAACATCGTGGGGACTGATGGTTGCGCTGGGAGTCATGGTCACGGACAATTCTGAGGATCTAGCAAGATGGGCTCGAGTAGAAAAGGCTTCGAAGAACCCGGGTTCAATCCTTAAAATCTAGACCGGCCTTCCAAAATCCGTGTCTCCTACCTGGAATGCGAAGCCTCCGAAGAACGACGACGAATACTTCGAACGAATGACAAGATCACTCTTCACAGCGGGCCTCAACTGGAAAGTCATAGAAAACAAATGGCCTAACTTCCAGAAGGCCTTTGCCGGATTCTCAATCAGCAAAGTTTCACGGTTTTCTGACAAGGATGTGAAGAAGCTTATGACTGACACGGGCATTGTCCGGAACGAGAAGAAAATCCAGGCGACGGTGCATAATGCAGGCGAATTTTTGAAGCTGGAGAAAGATTTCGGCTCCTTCCAGAAATATCTCAACACGTTCGGAAAGGATGAGGACCGTATGTTAGAGGCCGTGCAAGAACGGTTTCAACACGTTGGACCATCTACCGCTAGGACTTTTCTTTGGGCGTCGGGATGCGAGTTGACTCCGACACGTGAAGAGAAGAAGTGGATGAGCGGCCACAAGAAACCTTAGACGGTTATTAGCGGAGAGCTAGAAATAGACCTCACACTCTGTGTCGCAAGGATCAAGAACGATTACGAATTATCGTCCGGTAACGGGTTTGGTAACTGTAAATGGTAATGTTGAATGAAATAGGAACATTCGCCGGGTACCATTTTCGGCCGGAATGGTAAAGGACAGAGAAGCCTCAGCTAACTATTAGATTGGACTGGTGAAGCTTTACCAGGCATTCGGGCAACGACCTCAGCACCCCTGCCCTGGCGGAGTGACCTGGGACCATCCGTTGGGCATAGTGCTAGCAACCGCGTCTCGCGGTCGAGCCTCATCGTCTCGATCCCCTGATCGATTCCTTAGCTTTTGGAACGACCTGCTCGGCGAAGATACGAACTTGGCCCTCTTCCTCTCCTTCTATGGAAGGCCAGAAGATGAATGTATCCAACCCTAAGTCTTTGTAGGATGAGACGAGCCCAGTCTACCCAGTGTGAGACCGAGCCGACAAATGGCCTCTTTTCATGGAGGAAGAATGGTTTCTTTTCAGACGCCTCCGACCGCTCCTGATCATCGATCACGCCGACAACCTGAGCGATTCGTCTGATCGACTCTGGTGATCTACCGTTCTTCTTTGCCGACTCGTCGATAAGTCGTTGTCGCCCCCTTATCTCGTCGCTGGACGTGTAGGTACTGAGCGGATTGACCCAGCCATCGGTTAGTCTGCCGATAAGCCGCATCATACGCGGCCCGGTCGCGCCAGTCCAGATGCTTATCCGATGATAGGGGCTCGGACCTGCTTGGGCGTTTTCCAGCCGGTAATATTTTCCGGGAAAACTTACACGACTACGATCTTTGCCATAGTTCCAGATGAGACGAATAACCTGTAGCGCTTCCTCGTACGCTGCAACAGCATCTCTAGGAGCTCTCCTAGTCCCGCCCCATGACTGGATGGCATCCCAGAACGCGCCCGTCCCCAGGCCCAATTCTATGCGTCCTTTCGTTAGAATATCTAGGGTAGCGACCGATTTCGCCAAGATTGCAGGTGCTCTCATCGGTAGATCGCTAACATCTGGAAAATACCTAATTTTCCTAGTGGACGCCGCCAAGACGCTAATCAGGGTCCAAGTATCAAGGAAACTACCATTGTACGGATGATCCTGAATACCAATAATCTCTAGGCCCACTTCGTCAGCTGTCTTTGCTATCTTGAAAATATCGTCCGCACTACTACTGTAGGGCGTAATACTGATGCCGAACTCCGGTTCCCGACGCCGGGACGTAGCATCCTCTCTTAGCAACGAATCCGCGCTCCTCGATACGTCCCGCCGCTAATTAATCAGACGCCGACCAGATTCGGTCTTTTAGGCAACACTCTACACCGATGACTACTAGCAATGCCAGCTAGCCGGAATTCCCGCCCCTACGTGGTACTCAACGCGGCGATGAGCCTCGACGGAAAGATTGCGACATTCACCGGCGATTCTCGTATGTCGTCCCCCGCAGACATGAGGAGGGTTCATCGACTGAGAGCCTCGGTCGACGCCATTATGGTCGGGCTCAGAACATTGCTCAGAGACGATCCGAAGCTCACGGTAAGATTTGTGAAGGCACCCAAGCCTTATCGAATTATCGTCGATAGTAACGCGCTGAGCCCATCCAGTTCGCACGTCGTCCGAACAGCAAGAGAAATTCCGACAATTATCGCCGTTACGTCAAGGGCACCAAAGAAAAGAGTCGAGGCGCTGAAAGAGAAGGGGGTCACTGTAATCCTCTGCGGAAGAGGCCCGCTGGTGTCGCTGAAACTTCTACTCAATCACCTTCGAAGCCTTCGAATTCGAAGGATATTGCTTGAAGGCGGAGGAACTTTGAACTGGAGTATGCTTAGCAACCAACTAGTGGACGAGATCTCCGTAGCCATCACTCCTAGAATCCTTGGTGGGAGTACCGCAACGACCCTGATTGAAGGAAAAGGAAACGCGCTCGTAAGAGATGCTATACAGTTGAAACTCTTGGGTAGTGCAAGATACGGACCTGACTTAGTGGTCCGATACAAAGTTCTGGGCGGGATAAATTCGGCTGATCGGTAGAAGTCGAGGCTCTACTTGGGCATCGCGATAGGAATCCTCCATCCTCTTCGAACGCTTACCATGCGAAGACTGAAAATCGCTATAGCAGCAACGACTTCCACGGGGAGTCCTGAGAAACCGATCTGACCAGCTACGATAATAATTATCGCTCCTAGCATCGATGCGACCGCGTAGATCTCACTTCGAAAGACCAGCGGAACCTCGGCGGCCAAAACGTCCCGCAATACCCCACCTCCAACTCCCGTGAGCATACCTAACAATGCAGCAGGAGCCGGGCTAAGACCAGCGTTAAGCGCAATAGTAGTGCCAGTGACCGTGAAAATACTCAGTCCGACGGCGTCAAAACCGGTAATGAATCTCGCGTGGTGAACCACCTTGCCATACCGCAAGAAAACCAAGATTCCCGCCAAGCCAGCCACGGCCAGGTAGCGCCAGTCATTCAATGTCGCAGGTGGTGTGTGACCGAGGATTATGTCCCGCATAATTCCCCCGCCGAGCCCAGTCGCTACCGCAAGCACGAGGACGCCGAAGAGGTCCATCTGCTTCCTAACTGCGAGGATTCCCCCACTGAGGCCGAAAGCGAAAGTTCCCATCAGATTGAGCGCTAGATTGAGAAGCTCTTCCATTCCTCGACGCCTAGACGCGCTTGTCGTGTTTCTTCATAACTGTGAGCGATTGCTCGACCGTCCCAATCGATGAGGAACCCCAGGGGCTAGCCTCCACACGCTTATCTGCTTCGAAGGGTGCTTCGACTCGTATGAAAGAATACGATCTTATCGTGATCGGTAGCGGATCAGCGATGAACATTGTCGAGCCGATGATTCAGGATAATTCTAACATTCGGATCGCTGTTATCGATAAGGACGAGCCCGGGGGCATCTGCCTCACAAGGGGATGCATACCGTCCAAGATTCTACTCTACCCTGCTGAACTGGTTCGGAAAATCGAAGAGGCGCGAGAGCTAGGTATTGACACTCAGATCAAGAAAATCAGCTTCGAATTTGTAATGGATCGGATGCGGAAGCTCATCTACACGGACATCGACCAGATAAGAGAAGGCCTATCCAACTCCAAGAACATCGACTACTATCATGAACCCGCCGAATTTATCGCACCTTACACCATGAGAGTAAGGGGTACCGAGATCAAGTCGAAGATGATCTTCCTCTGCATCGGTTCCAAGACAATCATTCCACAGATCAAGGGCCTCGACAAGATCAGCTATCACACGAGCGACTCTGCGTTCAAGATGAAACAGTTACCGGAGAGCATTGCCATTGTTGGAGGAGGATACATTGCTGCAGAGTTTGGCCACTTCTTCGCATGCATGGGTTCCAAAGTCACCATCATTGGAAGAAATCCTCAGTTTGTGCCCGAAGAAGAGCCTGAAGTCTCAGCCTTGGCAAAGAAGGTGCTGGGTCGACACATCAATATCATCACCGACCATGAAGTGAAGGAAGTGAGAGAAATCTCGCAGGGCTTGAAGGAGCTGGTTGCTCTCGACCGCAAGACTGGGAAGACGGTGACGGTCACAGCACGAGAGATAATGATTGCAAGTGGAAGAGGACCGATAACTGATATCCTTCATCCTGAAAAATCAGGGATAAAGACAACACCCGAGGGATGGATTGCGGTCAACGAATACTTGGAGACCTCTCAGCCAGGAATATGGGCCCTTGGGGATGCGGATGGGAAGTATCTCTTCAAACATGTCGCAAACTACGAGTCGGCTATAGTCTACTACAACGCGATACTCAAAAGGAAGGTCAAAGTAGACTACCACGCTGTGCCTCACGCCATATTCACCTACCCTGAGATTGCAGGCGTCGGAATGAAAGAACAAGAAGCCATAGCGAAGTATGGAACGGACAAAGTGCTCATCGGCTTTCACAAGTATGAAGATACAGCCAAGGGAGAGGCGCTGAACGTTAAGGACTATTTCGTCAAGGTAGTTGTAGAAGGAGACACTGAGAGAATCCTCGGTGCCCATATTATCGGGCCTGATGCATCGACCTTAATTCATGAGATAATCCCGCTGATGTACACGCCTCAGCAAACTTACCGGCCGATAAGGGACATGATGCACATTCACCCAGCGCTTAGCGAGGTTGTCGACAGAGCCTTCCAGTCTTTTATGCCGCCCGAACATTACCACCACACAGTTGAACATTCGCATCAAATGGTTGAGGCGTAGGAGAGAGATTGAATGAGTAGTGAAGACCTTACCTTCGAGGACATACTGAAGCACATCGACAGGGAATCAGAGCACTTTGTCGTTAGACTGGAGACTCATCATCGCTCTGGAAGAGAAGTGACCGTCGTCGAGCCACACAGACTCACCAAGGATGAATCCTCTCTGAGAGAACTTGCGCGTCAGCTAAAGGAGGCACTTGGTACGGGTGGGGATGTGGAGGATGGACGAATCGTCCTACATGGAGAACAGCGAACGAAGACAAGAGATGAACTTGTCAAACTAGGATTCAACGAAGAGAATATTGAACTGATCTGAGAAAAAACCGGAGCGAGGCTCTGGATACGACCCAACCCGCAAGTGCCGACGCTCTCAAGGCGAAGCTTGCGGACCTTGTGGCCGAGCGATACCTCGTTATCGAAACCTATCGGAAGAATGGGGACCCAGTTCGAACTCCCGTCTGGTTTGTTGAACATCAAGGAATCATTTACGTCAGGACCAACACGGACACAGGGAAAGCAAAGAGAATTCGGCGTAACCCACACGTCCGAATTGCACCGTCGACTGGAAGAGGCATCCCCAAGAGCGATTGGATCGAGGCAGAGGCCATCGTAGCTGGCGAGGGAGAAGCGAAGACTGCGTTCTCACTCCTCAAGACAAAATACGGCATTCAATATCGACTAATTCGGTTCATCCACTGGCTACAGACAACAAAGGACAGATCAGTCGCACTGAGAATTAGGATTTGAAATAAGGAGTGACCTCCACAGTTAAGACAGGAGCAGCCCGGACTGATTCTTCCGTAAAGCCTTATTGAGAAGACCAGCACCTTTTTACTGCGATAATTGTGCTGGACAAAAGCGAACTGTATATGTGTCCCAACTGTGAAACTGTAATGGACGATTGTGAGTGCGCCTGCCCATACTGTAGCGAGAGCAGCGATTGCGACTGCGCGGTAGGACACGGAAGGGCGACCGGGGGCTAATCGACGAGCAACGCTCCAGCCAAGACAAACGACCTCTCTTGGATGACCGGTGGCCCGCAAGGCAGCGGAGTCGACTCATCGGCTAACATATTCGCAGGAGCCTGCGCCCTTTCCGGTCTCTGGACCTTTGGCTCACGAGAATACTATTCAAGCATCAAGGGACCACACAGCTATTTCGAGGTCCGAGCGAACAGCGAGAGAATAAGATCCCAAGTAAACAACGTCAACCTCCTAGCCACATTTGACGCCGAGACCCTCATTCGCCACGCCGACGAGGTCTGCCCCGGAGGGGGAATAATCTACGACCCCACCTTCAGCGGAGTCGAGATAGACAAAGTCGACACCATCGAACAACCAGTCGTAGCTCGGGTCAAAGATAGACTAGCCAAGCAGGGACTGCCCGGAACTGTCGCGGGAATACTGGAAGAAGCCAAGAAGAGAAACGTCAACCTCTACCCGATACCGTATAATGACATAGTCGCAAAGACGGCCACCCAGATTGGAGAACATCAGCTCAGCAAAGTCTCACGGATAGTCAACGTCCTCTCGGTCGCAGCCTCATTCGCGATCCTCGGCTTTGACCTCAACTACCTCAACCAGTCGATCGCTAGGACCTTTGGAAGCAAGAAGAAGGTCATCGACATGAACGAGATCGGGGCCAAGATGGTCTACGATATCGCCAGGAGACTTCCGAAACAGTCTTTCTCGTACCAGCTCAAGCCCATACAGAACCAGCCCCGACTATTACTCATGGGCAACGAAGCAGTCGCCCTGGGAAAAATTGTCGGCGGATGCAGAGTCCAGACATACTACCCTATCACGCCCGCCGCCGACGAGAGCGAGTTCATAGAATCACACGAAAACTTTGACCTCATCGACGGGGGTCAACCTGGAAAGAAAGGATCAGTTCTAGTCACACAGACAGAGGATGAGATTGCTGCTATCACAATGGCCACAGGCGCGGCACTAGCCGGAGCCCGAGCCGCAACATCAACCTCCGGACCAGGATTCTCACTAATGGTCGAGGGCCTAGGATGGGCGGGAATGAACGAGGTCCCGGTCGTCATAACACAATACTCGCGCGGAGGACCCTCAACAGGCCAACCCACACGCCACGAACAAGGAGACCTCAAATTCGTACTCAGCGCCTCCCACGGCGAGTTCCCCCGTATCGTCCTCTGCTCCGGAGACCTCGAAGAATGCTTCTACGACGCGATCCGAATCTTCAACTACGCAGAACAATTCCAGATGCCGTCCATACACCTCATCGACAAGTCAATGGCCAACACCAGCGTCACCATTCCACAACTCAAAGCGGACCTGGTCAAGATCAATCGTGGAAAGATGGTCGACAACAACGGGTCCCCGAACGGGAACGGCGAACCATACCACAGATTCGCGTTCTCCCCCGACGGCGTATCGCCTAGAGCAGTTCTCGGCTCAGGACACCGTTTCTGGAACAGCGGAGACGAACACGACGAAATGGGACACATCGAAGAGGATCCATTCAACAGGATCAGCATGATGGACAAGCGAATGACCAAACTAGAAACAGCGGCACGGGAGATTCCTGAAATGGAGAAGTTCAACTTCTTCCCGTCCAGCAAAAAACAGGCCGACGCCACACTTGTCAGCTGGGGATCAACAAAGGGACCAATACTCGACGCGATGAAACTTCTCGAGAAAGACGGAATCAGCGTCGAGTTCTTCCAGATACGACTTGCAAATCCCTTCCCGACAGAGAATGTCAAGGAAAAACTATCAAAGGCCAAACTCTCGATCGATATCGAGCAGAACTATTCAGGCCAGATGGCCCAAGTCATTGCAGAGAAGACGATGATAGACATCAACAACAAGATCGTAAAGTACAATGGGAGACCGATGACCCAGGACGAGATCTACGAGAGCGTCAAACGGATAATCTCAAACCCGACACAAAACAAGAGAGTGGTGTTGACCCATGGCGCTTAAACTCTCAGACCTCCGGACAGACGTCCACAACGACTGGTGCCCCGGATGCGGAGACTTCGGCATAGAAGCCGGGCTCAAGATGGCACTGACCGAGCTGCCCATCGACATCAACAAGCTCGTCCTCTTCTCCGGAATAGGCTGCTCCGGAAAGATAGTCCACTTCACAAACGCTACCGGCGTACACACACTGCACGGCAGAGTTCTACCCTTCGCGCAGGGCGCGAAACTTGCGAACCCTGATCTAGAAGTTATCGCAATAGGCGGCGACGGCGACGGGCTCGGAATAGGAGTAGGCCACTTCGTCCACGCAGGGCGGAGAAACATCGACATGACTTACATCATCCACGACAACGGAGTGTACGGACTCACCAAGGGGCAAGCCTCGCCCACGCTACAACTCGGGATGCAGACCAAATCACTACCTATGCCTAACATCAACACAAGCGTCAACCCAATACTACTCGCGCTCGCGTCAGGCTTCACGTTCATCGCCCGCTCCTACGCCTACAACACGAAACATCTCAAAGAGACAGTCAAGAAAGCGGTCGCCCACAAGGGCTTCGCACTAGTCGTCATACTCCAACCCTGTCCCACCTACAACGATATCAACACGAAGGAATGGTATGGCGGGGAAGACCGAATAGACCCTGTCACGAAAAAGCCTACACCCCGTCCATACGAGCTGGAGCCTACGGGTTATGATGGGAGGATTACACCAATGATGAGCGAAGAAGACGTCGAGAAGAAAATGTCGCAGATAATTGAAAAATCCAGAGAGTGGGGCGACAAGATCCCAATCGGCGTCTTCTACCAGAACGAGACCATTCCAACATACGAAGACCGGATCAAGGCGCGACTGCCAAGCTATCTCTCGGAACCACCGGCCGCCCAGCAACTCGCCAGGACAAACGGGACATCGCCCGTAAACCTAGCAAGCCTAGCCAGAGAACTCGTATTCGAGAAACTCGTGGTAGCTTAGAAGGCCAGGGTCAGGCTTTCTGCGCGATGAGCAGCTGAACGCCCGCGGAGCCCTTGAACATATCCAAATCCGGCTGACGAAGGCCCGCTTTCCTAGCATACTCGTACAGAGAAGGATTATCGACCCTCACCACTGTAAAGCCAGCACGCCGCGCCAAGTCCTCGAGCTCATATTCCTCATAGAAGTGCAAACGGCTAGCCATCGGCTCCGGAGCAGCAGGGGTCCCACGGAGCAATTTAGACCCGGCAAACGCCACGAACCGTCCGCAGCTGGCTAGAACCCTGAAGATTTCTTTGAATGCTAAGAGAGCATCAGGAAGGAAGCCGAGCACGCCGGTCATCACCGCGCATGTGAAGGTCCCGTCCGGAAAAGGCAACGAGTCCGCTTCGGCAATGGAGATCTTCAACCTGCCGTTTCGGATCGATTCGTGATTCTGCTCCGTTGCAAGCTTAACCATGTCAGGGCTGTGGTCTATTGCCGATGCTCGAGAGACGCTCTTGAGGGCTTCATGGAGAAAAGCGCCTCCTCCGCAGCCAACTTCGAGCAGATAGTCTCGTGGACTGAGCGCAAGAACGTCCAGTATGGCGAGAAAATTCGGCCAGTGGTGAGTCGGATTCTTGTAGACATCGCGAGACATTGCGCCCGATGGTCGACGCGCGCGTCTGTCCGTGATCCAATCGCCTAGCCGTGCGGGCGCGGATGAGGCGATCATAGGAGTGACAACTTCTCCAGCAAACCAGCCAAGCAGTTCTTGGCCAGTGTCTCCGAGAACCCGATCCCACCCTTCGTGTTCGACCACTACGGAGGTCCCCTCATTGTGAGCTTTGAATTTGATTAGCAGTCTGCTAGTCGTGCCAGCTTGCCAAGTCTTCGGATGCCAGAGAATAGAGATTCTGTCGCCGGGTATCCATTCTTGGATAGTGCCAACTTCAACGTCTCCCTCCAGCATTTTGCCCGCCGATGAAGGAGTGAACTTCATTCTCCGATCGTTCAGAGCCAGCGTAAGCTCGTCAACGAGTGTGTCGAACGCTTGTCTTGGCGTTAGCGAAACATCAACACTTGTGCGAAGACTGTTTGCCATTCTCTCAGCGAATCATCCTAGTATACTTTGAATGTTATAACACAGCTTCTACTAGGGTCCCGGCGCATAGTTCTGCCATTTAGACGGCTCCTTTACGCGTAGAGCATTAGCACACCTAACACACCTAAGAGCGCCGCCGTCGCGATTGCAAACTGGAAAAGCATTCCAGTCTCTCCGCTACGTTGTGAAGAAAAAAGAGGGAGTAGGATTGTACGCGAGTTTTGTCTACATTCTGCCTGAGGCTTGGAACAAGGCGAAAGTGTTGCCGTCTGGGTCCTGGAGTATCGCGAACCATCCGATGTTCGGGATCTCTTCTTTGCCCTTGGCAACCTTCGCTCCAAGATTCGTGGCCTTGGCCAGAGATTGGTCGATGTTGACTACGCTGAAATGGTTGAGAAATCCTGTTTCGCCCATGGTCTTCTTGTAGAGTCCGCCCATGGTCTCGTTCTCACCGGCGTCCTTGTGAGATATGAGCCAGTAGTCCATTGGTCCCATCGGGACCTTGGCAATTTTCCAGCTGAAAAGTTGCTCGTAAAAGCGAGCTATTTTCTCCGGCTCGGAGGTAGGGATCTCGAAGTGCACTAGCGTAGATTCTCGCGGTTGAGGTCGGGTTGTGGTTGTAGCTGCTTCCATTAGAAACCAGCGAAGCGATGACGGGTTCGCCCTTCTTAAACGTGACAACACAGCTCGAACCTCTATTGGCGTTGCAATAGACGAGTCAGCGCTCGCCGGCAGAGAAGTTATTTCTCGCCAAGGGGCAAACTGGCTATTCGAGCCTTCATTGTCCGGCGAGCCCAGATACACAGCTAGAGAGTTGAGTCCCACTACTTGGCCAGACTTCGAGAGATTGTTCTCTAAGCATGGAGGAGTGGGAGGTTGCTGGTGCATGTACTATCAGCGTCCCCATGGTGGAACGATGAAGGGATTGACGCCCGCAGGGAGGCGGGCTAAGAACAAGCTTGACAAGAAGTTGCTGGTTGACGATGGCCGCTCACACGGAGTTCTTCTCTACGACCGTGAGAATCCGATCGGCTGGTGCGCCTACGGATTGAAGCAAGAATTCCCGCGAATCGACAGCGGAAGAAATTACCGACGGATGAACTTGGAGAACGACCCTGAGAAGCTGTGGCGGATCACGTGTTTCTTCGTGGATAGGGACTATCGTAAGAAGGGCGTCGCAAAGGTTGCTCTGACTGGGGCTCTGAGTTCGATCAAGGCCAAGGGTGGAGGGGTGGTCGAGGCGTATCCTGTGACGCGCAAGTCGGCGAAAGCGTGGTCGAAATGGTCCAACTGGTTCTGGTTTGGAACTGAATCAATGTTTGAGAGGGAGAAGTTCAAGGTGGTGGGTTTGATGGGGCCCCATCATCTATTGATGCGAAGAACAGTCAAACCCTGATGGACCGTCGGCTCACGGTTCGGAACGGGGGTGAGCTAGAGCCTCGATTTCGGATTGAGGGGTCTCTTCTTCTAGTCTCGAGGAACTTACCAATGCAGCCATTCTCTGGGTCATCTCGGTGAGACGCTTGTTGACCCTATAATTCACGGTGCTAGGATCGTAGGACCCATCCTTCTTCAGCTGACCGGCATTGACACCGGTCAGAATCTCTATGCCCTCGTCAATTGTACTAACGGGGTAGATGTGGAATCTGCTTTGCCTGACTGCCTCGACGACTTCCTCGTTAAGCATCAAGTGCTGGACGTTGCTCCGGGGGATCATGACCCCCTCGTCGCCTTTCAGTCCTTTGGCTTTACAAGTCTTGTAGAAACCTTCTATCTTCTCGTTGACCCCTCCTATCGCCTGGACCTCTCCTCTCTGATTCACGGAACCTGTCACCGCAAGGTTCTGTTTGATGGGCAACTCCGATAGGGCTGAGAGTATCGCGTAAAGTTCAGTGCTGGAAGCGCTATCACCATCTACACCTCCGTAGCTCTGTTCGAAGACAAGCCTGCATGAAAGGCTCAGAGGCTTGTCGTGAGCGTACTTGTTCTCTAGATAGCCGGAAATGATCAGGACGCCTTTCGTGTGTGTCTGTCCCCCCATCCTGGATTCACGTTCAATATCGATTATTCCCCTCCTCCCTAAACCTAGGCTGGCAGTAATTCGGGATGGCTGGCCGAAGTCGAAATCTCCCAGGCTTATGACGGAGAGACCGTTTACCTGTCCTACCTGAGTTCCTGATGTGTCTATGAGGATGATCCCTCGCTCAATCATTTCCTTTATTTTTTCGTCTAGAAGATTGGAGCGGTAAACTTTCTCGTTGAGAGCTTTCTTGATGTGAACATCTTTGACTATTTTTGCTCCGTCTTGTGTTGCGTAGAAATTTGCCTCTCTCACTAGGTCGGCGATCTCGGGAAATTTCGTCGACAACTTTGTCTGGTCTTCAGCTAAGCGGGACCCGTATTCCACAACCTTCGCAAGGGCCGGCGCTTCGAGGTGGTTCAGTCCTTCTCGCTCACAAAGAGAGTGAACAAAGCTGCCGTACGTTTTCTGATTCTGGTCGTTCCTTTCGATCGAATCATCAAAGTGAGCTTTGACTTTGAATAGGATCCCAAAGTCAGGGTCCTGTGTGTATAGCGCTTGGTAGATTTCATGGTCTCCGACAAGTATCACCTTCACATTCAACGGTATTGACTGAGGGACGAGGGTCTTAGTGCTGGCAACTCCAAGCCTCTGTCCCGTCTCCTCAATGAGGATACTTCCGCTCTGCAGAACTCTCTTCAAGCCATCGTAGGAAAACTGGTTTTTGAGCAGCTCAATTGCTCCAAGGATGAGGTAGCCTCCATTAGCTCGATGGAGCGAGCCTCCCTTGATGAGGGTGAAATCTGTTGTGAGAGCTCCAAATCGTGATTCGTTCTCAAACTTGCCGAGCAGATTGGTCACCGTAGGATTATCTTCCGAGATCACTGGGGCTCCTTTCAACTCTGAATTATCGACGATTACGTTCACATCATATCTACGAAACAGGAAATCGGGTAGGCTCTTCTCCAAAGGATTCTTTTCTTCCGAGTCCGGCTTCTCTTCAGTCCCTCCTGGAGTGAAGAGTTCCGTATTCTCCATTATGTCGTCTCTGAGTTCGTTGAGATGCTGAACAACATTGGGTAGACCCTCGTAGCGGGAAACGAGATTGGTCATGAGTCCGCCGATCGCGTAACGCACCGAATCATCTCTGAGCTTTTTCAGCTCCTCGAGCGTCCTAGCATCCAGATCGTTGACCTCTTTCCCTGCCTTGTCAAGCGCAGCTCTGACAGTGTCTCTGCTCTGATCGTACTTCTTCTTCACGCGAGCTGGAAGAGAATCGAATTCTTCCTGACTCACTGTCTTACCATCAACGACCGGGATTATTGTGATTCCCAGCTGAGTCATTCGTACACTGTAGCCGTGGACCTCCGCTTGTTTGTTGAGATCGCTGAGGATCTTGTTGCGCTCTGCAACAGCCTTCTTCGTAATGCTATTCCCTCTCGAGACGAACTCTTCGTTCTGGAGTGCGGCGGGAACCGCGCGCTTTGCCTGATCGACAAGATTCTTCAGGTCTTTCTGGAAGACCTTGGCTCTACCGGGAGGAAGCTTCAACGTCTTCGGCTCGTAGGGGTTCTGAAAGTTGTTCACATAGACCCAGTCAGGAGGAACAGGCCGAGTCTTTGCGATATTCTCCAAGAAGCTTCGAGCGGCAGGCCTCTTCCCTGTAATCGGCGGACCCGCAACGTAAACATTGAAGCCCTTCCCCTTCATTTCGACCCCAAACTTCAGCGCTTTCAGAGCACGGTCTTGTCCAATAATGCCGTCTACAGGACCGAGTTCTGCGCTAGTCTCACACCCAACCTGGTCGGGCGGACACTCCAACCTCAGTTTTTCAGGAGAAAGTTCGTTGACAGTCATTGAGCGGCCGAAGAAGGAATGGTTCTGTTAAGTCTTCGTTCGAAGATTTTCCGGTTCCAGAGTGGGAGGAAGAAACTCGTTTCTCCTCAGCGAGAAGTGACTGTTTGTCGGACCGGGATTCTAGTTTGACCCAAGGTCTACTGGTTTGATGCTATCGAAGTCGATGTTCGTTGTCGGCACGGGCAGTTCGAAGGCTTCCGGAAGATCGCCTTTTCCTAGGCACTTGAACTCCTTGCTGTGACATTTGGGACATTTGAGATCGAAGCGGATCGATCCGGGCTCGGCTGTTTCCTCACGTGGAATTCTATATCCGCATCCTGGCCGAGTGCACTCGAAAATGTAAGTAGCGTCACTATTTTGTTGACGAGGCGTTCTCGAAGGGGTCTTTCTGCTCGTGGCCTTTGACGGGGCTTTCGTATAATTGAATCCAAGCTTCGTTTTCACTTTCCCTGTAGAACTCTTTGATCTCGTCTGTCGCTTTGCGGCGTGACCCTTTTTCCCAGTCATTGCCATGAACGTCATTCAAACATTCTTAGAGTCTGAACTTTCAGAGTAGTGTTACCCACGCTACCAGTACAACAGAAAAGTAGTAACCATTCTAGGTGCATTTTCGTCCAATCATGAGACTAAGGCTGCGGGCGTAGTGATTCGAACTCGGCGTGATAGACTTCCTTTCCAGAGATGAGAAGATCGAATCTCGAGTGCAACTTCTCAAGGTCAGGATTCTTAGCCACATGAGAATGAACGTCCTTCATGTGGGAAGCATCCTTGAACTTGGCGATCTCGATCCAGAGTTCTTCATCTTTGGCAAGCTCAACGGCAGACGGGAGGCTGGCCCCACCAAACTTGGCTGTCATATCTTTCGGACGGAGAAGCTCGTCGGACAAGCACCCGGCATCCTCGAACAGCTTCATGATTGGTCTGAGCGCTTGTACAAAGGCCTCTGCCTTTCTTCTCGGAACTCGGTACAAGAAGACAGAACAGTACGCCATAGCGCTGACCCATTCCCTGACCTGACGGGCTTTATTTAGACCCCACCTACTTTGGACGGGACGAATAGAAGAATCCTTACTAGGCGTCGAATTCTCCTCTTAGCCATGGAAAAGGGACCGTCCCAACGGGCTGAAGGATTCACGGAATCCGTCATACGGGAAATGACCAGGCTATGCCAAGCTTACAACGCGATAAACCTGGCACAAGGGTTTCCAGACTTTGACCCTCCCGACAGAGTGAAGAGCGCGGCTTCGCGAGCTATCCGAGACGGCTACAATCAATACTCGACTACTCACGGTGTCCCTCGTCTCAGACAGGCCATCGCCCACAAAATGTCAACTTACAATCATGTCCCGTGCAATGCGGATGACAATGTTACCGTAACATGCGGAACCACCGAGGGCATGATAGCATCTCTTCTAGCCCTCCTAGACCCAGCTGAAGAGGTCGTAATCTTCGAACCCTTCTACGAAAATTATGGTCCAGACTCGATTCTCTCAGGAGCAAAGTGCAAGTACGTTCCACTCGAAGAGCCCGGCTTCAAAATCGAGGAAGAGAAGCTGAAAGAAGCTTTCTCCAGAAAGACCAAAGCAGTCATAATCAATACTCCTCACAACCCGACAGGCAGGGTCTTCACTCGTCATGAGCTAGAACTCATTCGAGACCTTTGCACGGACTATGATGCCTTCGCGATCACTGATGAGATCTATGAACACATCCTCTACGACGACAGGAAACACATCAGCATCGCAAGCCTAGACGGCATGGACAATCGCACAATAACGATTTCTGGATTCTCAAAAACCTACAGCGCGACTGGCTGGCGAGTAGGATACGTGATCGCGCCGAAGAAACTAACGCTCGCAGTGAGGAAGGTCCACGATTTTCTAACGGTCTGCGCCCCCACACCTCTGCAGGAAGCGTGCATAACCGCTCTGAAACTTCCACTCTCCTACTATCGGGACCTACGAACCCTGTATGATAAGAGCAGGAAATTGCTATTGCAGACACTGGAGAACGCTTGCACAATCCCCGAAGGCGCATACTACGTCTGGACAGACATCACACGAACCGGTTTCAAAGATGATAGGAAGCTCGCGGAACATCTGATAAAAAGGATAGGAGTAGGCGCGGTACCGGGGTCGAGCTTCTATCATCTACCATCCAAAGGTAGACTCAAGCTGCGCTTCTCCTTTTCCAAGATGCCTCACACTATCGAAATGGCAGCTTCCAGATTGAGCAAGTTCAAAAGGGCTAATCAGAGAAGCTACTCGCTGAGGGTCTCACTATAGCTTCAACCACTCTTTTTCGAGCCTCAACTTCTCCAGGAACCATTTCCTGCGAGGGGGATGAAACTCCAGTCGAGGAGGATTAGAAAGAAAGGCCCCCTTGAGAAAGGCGCTTTCCGATTTTGCGACCTGGAGGTAGCAGGAACCTTCACCGCCCCACTGCTTCATCTCTCCCTTCTTGGTTATTGATACCGCCAGATTATTGGCGACGACCTCGGCCTGGCCTTGCGCGAAGACCCCTGCTTTGGGCAGGTAGGGCGCATGTCCATGAGGAGTCTCAATCGATGTGATGTCGCCTATGGCGAACACATCCTCGTGTCGCGTT
>Ga0209472_1000682_pt1 | contig 19927 bp, 13 predicted proteins | sample GraSoiAngelo_130_FD_185887 | JGI IMG/M metagenome (GOLD analysis project Ga0209472, IMG submission 185887) | Grasslands soil microbial communities from the Angelo Coastal Reserve, California, USA - 14_0929_02_20cm (SPAdes) (version 2) | ecosystem: Environmental > Terrestrial > Soil > Grasslands ...
TTTTGAATTGTTGACTAATTGGTAGGTCCCTGGTATTTGGATCCAGTTCGTGAAAGTTCGAATCTTTCCAATTCAAACAAATTTAGATATATATATATATATATATATATATATATATATATATATGTTTTGAGATAGTACAAGTGGAATTGTAATATTAAAACATATAACAAAAAGGTAAGAAAATATTATTTTCTTACCTTTTTGTTATATTATTTATATAATGAATTAATACTAAACAAAATATTTATATTTATTATTAACATAAATTGTGCTTAATCTATGTTTTATTAATATAAATTATATTAATCTAATGGATATTGAATAATTTGTAAATTAGATTAATATAAAGATAATATTTTAATTCATTAATAATCAATGAATAACCTCATCTTATCCATTTTTATTGTTATAGTTGATTCTTTATTATTATTTCATATAATAAGAAAAAAACATATTTATTATTTAATATTTTTTTTAAGGATCAAATAAAATATATTTATATTAATAATCTTTTGTATTATATTTTATAAGTCTATAGAAAATAGCTAATATATAATTATCTGTTTTAATTAATTTATTAGTGGTATAAAATAAGAAAATTTAAATAAAAAAATATTAAATAATATATAGATTAAGCACACTATGTATTTAATAAATATAATGTAGCTATTCATAAAGTAAATAATATTTTTATTATATGAATATTTAATAATAGTAAAATATGCTCTTGTAATAATTGTTTAAGGATTATATAGACCTAATTTTTAAATGAGCGATTAATAAAAAATTTTTATCATTATTATTTTTAATTTCTTTAATCTTTTATTAGTATGTTTTATTAATAAATTAGGAATGATTTTATAGGGTATTAATATATTAGTATAAAAAGGTAACTAAAAAAAGGGATTACATATTCCAACCTTTTTTGTTCTTGGGTATTTTTTCAATATGAAAAATAAATTAAATGATATAGAGAATCTCTCAATGATTTATTTATTGAATTTAAAAAATAAAAAGAATGAATGAATATTGAAAAATAATAGGGAAAAAGGATGTTTACCCGAGTTTAAAATAGTATGAAATAATAAAAATATTGTTAATACTATATCTGAGGTTTCACGAGCTGATTGATGAAGAAGATGACTATATAGTACAAATGCTAAAGATATTGGAACGTTATACCTTTACTTTGCAATATTTAGTGGTATGATAGGTACATGTTTATCTCTTCTAATAAGAATAGAATTAGGTTCACCTGGTACACAAATATTAGCAAATGATGCTCAATTATATAATACTATAATAACAGCCCATGCTTTCATTATGATCTTTTTTATGGTTATCTTTTTATCTATATTATCATTAATAAGATATAATATAGATAAAATACTATATATTAATAATATAAATTGGAATATTAAAATATTTAAATATAGAAATATTTCTATTTCTTTTTTAAGTATTTTGAATAAAAGAGTAAAAAATCTTGTTTATTTTTATAATTTTAGTAAAGTATATAATAAGAAAGAGAATGATAAATATATTAATCATATAAATAATAAGCCACCTTTTGAATATAAAGAATTTATAATAGTTGATCCATATAATAATCGAGATAAAATAGCGAAAGTGGCTAGTAAAGATAAGGGAGTATATGTATTTGAAGTTATTAAATCAAAAATTTTTTATGTAGGTAGTTCTATTAATTTATATAACAGAGTGTGTTCTTATTTTATGCCTTCTATCTTAGCTAATGCTGATCGGCGAGTTTTACGTTATTTTAGAAAATATGGATTTAAAGATGTTAAATTAACTTTATACATTCTTCCCTTAGAATCTAGTATAGAACAAATAATTCAATTAGAGCAATACTTTATTGATTTTTATAGTTCTACAAATTCATTATTAAATGTAGATTTAGTAGCAGGAGGAAGAATGGGAGTACATGCTCCTATGTCTATAGAAAGTCGTGAAAGGCTTAGAATGCAAAGAGGTATTGCTTTTTTTGTTTACGATACTATTACTCATAGTCTTATTTATAAATTTGAATCTAAACAACAAGCTTATGATCATATACATATTGATCATAGTACTTTAAATAATTGCTTAAATGAGGGTATATTATATTTAGATCGTTTTATGTTTTCAATCGAGATTATTAACGAGTTTCCTTTTGAATCTTTTATGTCTATAAAAGATTTAAAAATTTTGATACTAGAAAAACAAATAGGAAAGAGAAAAATTCAAATTAATAGTAAAAAAATATATGCAGAAAACACTAAACAACCTAATTTATCAAAAGTATTTAATAGTATTAATAGCTTTGCTAAATCGGTTAAAGGCGATCGAGGTACAATTAGGAGCTATTTAAATAATGATAAAAAAAAAGAAAGTTTGTATCGAAAACAATGAAAATTGACTAAAATAAATGATTAGTTTATATATTTTCTAATTATATGTTTTTAATCTAATTATATAAATAAATATATTAAAATTTAAAATTTTTCTTTTTATTCTTTTTAATATATAATTAATAAAATAGGCATGGCCTAGTTATATAATAATATATAACTATTAATTTTGCTACTTTGCTGGGATATTCTTAAATTATTTTAACTAAGTTTATAATTCCATTATATCTTAAATCACTATAATAATATATTTATATAATAAATATAAAAGAAAGAATATTTGTTGATATTATAATAACTAGTAACATAAAATATATTGAAAAATCAGCGTGAAACTAAAGAAGTATATGATAATAAAAAATATTTCTTTTTTAGGATCTTCAGAGACTAAATGCAAAATATCCTTATTATGAAAAAAAAATAGTGATTTTTTACATAAAGATAAAAGGAAAAAGAGATAGTCCTACTTTTTCTTAAAAAGAAAAAGGCATGCCTGGAATGGTTGGAGGTTTTGGTAATTTTTTTGTGCCATTATTAATAGGGGCAGTAGATATGGCGTTTCCTCGATTAAATAATATTAGTTTTTGATTATTACCACCATCATTAATTCTTCTTCTATCTAGTTCATTTGTTGAATCTGGAGCTGGTACAGGGTGAACTGTTTATCCTCCTTTAGCAGGATCACAGGCTCACAGTGGTGGATCTGTTGATCTAGCCATTTTTTCATTACATTTAGCTGGAATTTCTTCTATGTTGGGTGCTATGAATTCAAAGAAAGTATGTATAATAACAAATAAACAAAGATGTTTTTATAACCAGAAACGCTTTTTTCAAAGTAATAATAGTAATAGTAGTAATTATGATATTAATCCAAATGACAAAGATCCTAAGAAAAAAAATAAATGAAAAATTATTTTAGGTAGAAAAGGTTTACAAGAATTTGCTCATAAAATAGCAAAGAACGTCATTAAAGAGAATAAAATACCGACAGTTGAAATAATTAATGATATTTTATCTTATTGTAATATTAAAGTAACAGATAGAGAGTTAATAAAATTATTGAACTTACCAAAGTATATTATAAATACTAAAGTAAATAAAGAAATGATTAAAGAGATTAATGATTTATTAGGAAGTCAATCATCTAAGATACAAGTTCCTGGTGTTTATATTTTTAGACAGAATAAAACAGGTTCTAAATATGTTGGTTCATCTTCACAATTAGCAATAAGACTTCATAATTATATAAAGAAGAAAGATAGACCTGAGGGTTTGTTAAGACCTTTATTATATAAAGAAGGGATAAATAATTTTTCTTTAGTAATAATACCAATAAAAGAGAATTTAGGATACAGAGCTGAACTTGTTTTGGAACAATATTATTTATTAAACCCTGTTTTTAATTTAAATAAAATTAAGGTGGCAAATAATCCAAGCGGTTCTAATGCAAAACCTTTATACATGTATAACAGGGATAAAACGGTTTTATATTATTTTTCAACACAACAAAATGATTTTATAAAAAATCTTAATATTCACTTTGTAACATTAAAAAAACATCTAAAGAATGGAACTTATTATTTAGGTAAATATTCTTTTAGTAGGGAATGATTAAGTAAGGCAAAAATCTTAAATATTCCATTATTGGACTTAGCTTTAAAGTTGCAGGAAGATAGAGTTAAATATAATAAAAATAAGCCTATTACTGGTCAAAGTAGAGCTATAATGTTAATATCTATAAAAAATCCTAAATATCTTAAATTATTTTATGGTTTTAGGCCTTGTATTAGATTCTTAAAAGAGGATAAGGGATTACCATCTACTAAAGAAACTTTACTTAAATATATAATCAATGGAAAAGAATATCACGGTTATCTTTGTAAATTTATATAATAAGTTATTATTTATATTTTATGGGGTTCATATAAAATTTCTAATTCTATGCTGGAAAATTTAAATAATTAATTATAATAACCAGCAGGATATTCCTTAATTATATTATTTAAAATATAATTCAAATCCTTAGAGACTATATATTAGATACCGTTTAATTAATTTTATTACATTATTTAAACGCTGAAGAGATAGTCCCTAAAAAAATATAAAAAAGAACTATTTTTATATTTTTTATATTTACGTCATAACAACAATTATAAATATGCGAATGCCAGGACAAGTGTTACACAAAGTACCACTATTTGGCTGAGCAATATTTGTTACAGCAGTACTATTACTGTTATCTCTTCCTGTATTAGCTGGTATTTTTATAATAATTCTGCCAGCTATAAATTCGGCTATTTTCTGGAAACAGTTAAATATAACTCAATCAGCCGGAAACGAAGAAAGCTTGAGTTTTCTTTGGATCCTCAGAGACAACACGCCGGAATTTATGTGTCGTATATTATATTTTTTAAGTAAACCTCAATTATTAGTATCGTCTCCATTTTTAAGGAGTAATAATTTAAATAATTTAGATAAATTAAAATCTCATAATAATATAAAACCTAACTTTTCTTCTTATTTAGCTGGTCTAATTGAAGGAGATGGTAGTATTATAGTACCAAAAACAGAAAGATCTCTTAAAGGAAAATTAAATTATCCTTCTATTCAAATAACTTTCGATTTAAGAGATTTACCTTTAGCTATAATTATCCAACAAAAATTAGGACATGGGTCTTTACAAAGAAAAAAAGGAGTTAATGCATATATATTAACAATTAATAATTTTGAAGGAATAATTTTGATTGTTAATATTATTAATGGATATATGAGAACACCTAAAATTATATCTTTTCATAGATTAATTGACTGATTAAATTATCGATTTAAGCTAAATATAGAAAAGTTAAGTATTGATAACAATTTTATCGATTCAAATAGTTGGTTATCTGGGTTTATAGACGCAGATGGACATTTTTCAGTTCGTACTACAATTAGTTCTATTTATCCGAAAATAGAATGTAAATTTGAATTAAGTCAAAGACAAGTTGATCATAATAAACAAAGTAATTATTCATTTTTAAATATAATAGCTAATTATTTAAATACAGTTGTTAAATCTATAAGAATAACTAAACCTAAACCTGAGTATAGAGTTAGAACCACTAATTTAAAAGGAAATTTAATTCTAATATCGTACTTAGATAAATTTCCTTTGTTTTCTAGTAAAAGATTAAATTATAATGATTGAATTAAGGTATTAAGTTATTTTAAAGTTAAAGAACATACAAAACCTGAATCTATAAAAGAAATTATTGAAATTAAATTAAAAATGAATGATAGAAGAACGGAATATAACTGGGATCATTTACAAAAATTTTACGACTTACATAAATAAGATATAGTCCCAACAATATGGTGACATATTGAGTATCTACCTTAAATATATAATATATTTTTGAAACCAAATTATAATATAATTTGATGTTATGGGACCTAGTCCAGTAGATCAAGAAGTAAAGGGAATTACTATGCTCCTTACTGATAGAAATTTTAATACAAGTTTTTTTGAGCCAGCTGGAGGAGGAGATCCTATACTCTATCAACATCTTTTCTGATTTTTTGGTCACCCAGAAGTCTATATATTAATTATTCCAGGTTTTGGTATAATTAGTCATGTTATTGGGACAATGTCCGATAAGTCAGTATTTGGTTACATAGGTATGGTCTACGCTATGTTATCAATTGGTGTATTAGGTTTTATTGTATGAAGTCATCATATGTATACCGTTGGATTAGATGCAGATACAAGAGCATATTTTACAGCAGCTACAATGATAATCGCTGTTCCAACAGGTATTAAAATTTTTTCATGGTTGTTATATTCCTTTAGTAAGAATAAAATGACCAATAATTCGTATTTTTTTGTTATTAATAAAGTTCTGAATATAGAATTAAATTATGATAATTTATTAATGAGATTTCCTAGATCTTCTTTTAATTATTTACCTCCTAATTTAGATTGTAAGGAATTAGTTGTATTTGGTACAAATTTATTATGTACAGTAAATTATCCTTATTATACAAAAATAATAAGATATATGATAAGTATTCCAAATAATATATTATACCCTTTAGTTGGTATTTTGTTATCAGATGGAAATATATCTGTTTCTAAAACAAGTAAGTATAAAGTAGGTGGACGATTTAGGTTTAAGCAGTCTATAACTAGAATTGAATACCTAATTAATGTCTTTTCTATATTATCTCATTATTGTTCTTCCTATCCTCGTTTTGTTAAAACTAGAATAAATAGGAAAAATTTTTACGGTATAGAAATAGTGTCTCGGTCTTTACCTTGTTATTTAGAATTGTATAATAAATTTTATTTAAAGGGGAAAAAAATTATACCATGTGATTTATATGATATTTTAACATATGAAGGATTAGCACATTGAATAATGGGAGATGGTTCTTTTGTTAAAGGTGGAGGATTATATTTGCAAACTCAATCATTTTCTTTGAAAGAGTGTGTATTTATAATGAATGTTTTATATATTAAATTTAGACTACATACTAGTATACATAAACAAAGAAATCTACCTGTAATATATATTACTGTTAAATCTATAAAGGAGTTATATCCTTATATTAGTCCTTATATTATTACTAGTATGCGTTATAAATTTCATTATAAATTAATAATGAACTTTGAACAAGAAGAATACGAATTAGGGGCAAACTCGGGAAAAATCCTTTAATTAGAATAAGTAATAATTGAAGGATAATCGTCGAACTAAATCACAATCAGGAAACTATTGTGTAAAAGCGTAGAGACAAGATGCTCCATGATTCCTACGTAACGTACTTTTTTTTATATGGAATTATAAGGTATTGTCCATATTCGTCGGTAACGATTTAGAGCAAAACTCTAATAAGAAATACAATCGATAAATAAATAATTAATAAAATTTTATTAATTATTTATTTTATATATTGATTATTTTTTAGAAAATAAGCTAACTAGTTTTTCATTCAGTTTTATATTGGATGAAAATCGAATATGATCCCGATCACTATAATAAAGTGATCGTTATCTAGACCTGAAATGGTTAAAGGCTGAACCTTGAGCTACAGCTTACGGAGGAAGCTTTGCTTTTAATACACCTATGATTTATGCACTTGGATTTGTTTTTTTATTTACAGTTGGTGGATTAACAGGTGTTGTTTTAGCTAATGCAAGTATAGATATAGCATTTCATGATAAACTAAAAAAAGATCCAGATTATATAAAAAAATTTTGAGTCGGCTTAATGGATGGTAATGGAAGTATACAAGTAAATCATTGACGAAAAAAGAATTTGCAATTTAGGTTAATTATTAAATTAAAACATCACTTTAAAAACATAGATATGCTTAATTTAATTAAAAATAACTTAAAAGGTAGGGTTGTGAAACAAAATGAAGGATTTGTTCTTTGAGTAGTTGATGATAAAAAATTAATAGTGGATATAATAAAGATTTTTGATAAATATCCTCCTTTAACTTCGAGATTACATGCTCAATTATTATTTTTGAAGAGTTGTTTATTACATAAAGATATTGAGAAATATTTTTTAGAAAGACAGAATAAATATTCAATATACAAATTATCTGATTTAACTATAAACAATAACTATTTTAAAGAATGGTTATCTGGATTTATTGAAGCTGAAGGTTGTTTTTCTTTAAGAAAAAATAATAGTCACTCTTTTAGTATAGTACAAAAAAACGAAATGAAACTTATAGAGTTTATAAGAATTTTTTTTGATATACAAAGTAAAGTGCGTAAAATTAAAGGAGATGTATGATCTATACATACATATAGAAAATCTACATTAATTAACATTATTAATCATTGTAGTAATTATCCTTTATTAGGAGAGAAACTTCTATCCCTTGAAAAATTCAAAAAAGAGATCTTAAAATAAAGTGTCATGTAGTCTTGCCACTTTGAAATATGGTATTCATATTTCGGTTATATTTACTTAAATATAATTAACGGTGAAAGAGTAATTAAGGTTTAAAGCTAGACCATAACTACAGTTAGTTATTATAATACCGTGAAACTTTATACTATTTTTGTATAAGTTTTGTAGAGACTAGACGTGGCAGTTGAAACTTTATTAAGTTAAAGGAATAAATAAGATATAGTCCAAAAATATATAATTTAATCAAACCGTTTGATTAAATTATATATTATTATGTAGACATATTATGTAGTTGCTCATTTCCATTATGTATTATCAATGGGAGCTGTATTTGCATTGTTTGCAGCTTGATATTTTTGATCTCCAAAAGCAGAAGGTTTAACATATAATGATAGAAAAGGTAGATTACATTTTTGAGGGTTATTTATTGGAGTAAACTTAACTTTTTTACCTATGCATTTCTTAGGTTTACAAGGTTTGAAATATAGTATTATATATTAAAGATTAAATATTTATACTTATTTATAGCATGCCTATCAATATTGTATAATATTGATTATAAAATTCATAATATGTAGGAAAAATAGTATAAATATTTAATCTACAGTTAATAAAAAATATTAAAGTATTAATAGAAATAAAATATATTATATTATTAACTTAGAGACTATGCATGAATAATCAAGAATAATATAATATATTTTATTGTTTTTGATTTTTAAATAGTCCATATTATCCTATTTACTTAAAGAATTGTAGAAATAAATAGAAATAAATATACAATTTTCATAAAAAAATTGGATATTCAAGATGCCACGAAGAATAGCGGATTATCCTGATGCTTTTGCAGGATGAAATTTAGTAGCTAGTGCTGGTTCAATATTATCAGTAGTAATGACTGCTTATTTTATATCATTAGTTTGTGATAAATTTGAAGAAGGTAAAGAAGTACCTAGAGATGGTTGGGTAAAAGATGAATACCTTGAAGATGTCTTAGCATGAACAGATAATGCTAAGTTAAGTAAAAATATTGAATGAAGTGTTGATTCTCCACCTCATTTTCATACTTTTAATAAATTACCAATACAGTCTTAAATAAATTGTTCTTTTTATTATTATATAGTTTTTTATTAATTTGTATGAACACCTATTTTTTTAGAAATAGATATCTTAATTATTTGTTATTTTTAATTAAATAACGTAAATATATAATATTAGAATTATAATATAATTTAGGGAGGTATAAATTTTAAATTCTATTTTATCTTACCCAAAGAATAGCGAAAAATTATTATAAAATATCTGTTTTCTTATTTCATTATTTAAAGAATAAAAATAAGTATAAATTAAATATAAATGAGGATAATAATTTTTCAATCATTATGTTGAAAAAACTAGAGGTTTTTATATTTATAATTATTAAGTTTTAATAAGCAAGCTAAGAAGATGGGAAATTCATTTAAAAGGTAAAATATAAAATATAAAAATAATATATATATATAATATAAATATGGTTCATAATACGTTTATATTTTAATAACTAAATGAATATAATCATTTTAGCCTAAAATGGTTTAGTTTTTTAGGGTTATTATATATTTATATATAAAATTATTTTATTAAAAAAAATATTAAAATAATAGTGATAAGTCGAAATTATTTTTATTTTAAAATAAAGGTTCGAATCCTTTATTTCTCAGATGCTAATAATAGCAATTCTTATTTTATTATTAGCGGCAACTTCAAGCATAGAACATAATTATAATTACTTAACAGATTATGTAAAATTTAATAGAATCGTCATTATCATATTTATTTTAGGTGGTTATCTTGCGTATAATACATTAGATGTTGATGCAATAGGTAGCGGTGTTGGAATATATGGAGGCGTTTTCAAAATTACTATATTGTCACAGGTTTTTGACATATTTTTATTTATAACAGGAGGAATAGTAACAATACTTATTTGTTTTATACCATATAATTTTAAAAATTATGATGATTCTAAATCAATGAAATTTATATTGGAAAATAATAAAGAAAACATTATAAAACGAGGTACACATTATTTATTTTTTAAGTCGAATTTTAAAGATTATTATTATAAAAATTTATTAAAATATTATTCTTATAATGATTATATTAATAAATCTGGTATTTATATTATATTTATTAATAGTATTCAAAAGTTTACTGAGTGATTGCCAAATATAAAAATAAGTACTCCTTATATAGTAGAAAATAAGATAAATTATACTAGATTAGAAGTAAAGGAGTACAGTTTACTTTTACTATATACTGTTTTAGGGGGATCTTTATTAATATCTTCACAAAATCTAATATCTTTATATTTATCTTTAGAGTTGCAAAGTTTTACATTATATATATTATCGACATCTCAAATAAGATCTTTTAAAGGTACTAGTGGTGGACTAAAATATTTTTTATTAGGGGGTCTTTCAAGTGGTTTTATATTACTAGGATGTAGTTTATTATATGCTTACACTGGAACATTAAATTTAGAACATATTTTTATGATATATTCAGACAGTCTCAGTAATTATTTTATTGACCCTTGTTTATTAATCTTATTTGCAGGTTTATTATTTAAAGTATCGGCTGCTCCTTTTCATAATTGAGCACCTGATGTTTATTCTGATGTACCCACTTATAGTACAACATGATTAATAATTATTGCCAAACTTTCAATTTTAATATTAATGTTGTTCTTAATACATAATGTACATATTGGCTTAAATCTTAATAATTTAAGTACTTTAGAACAATATTATTCTTTATATATAAATAATATAGGAGATTCAAGTAATATTGAATCTAATATTAAAAATAGTGATACGAATCTTAAAAATATAAAAAGTATTAGTCTTTTATATTTTAATAGTAATATACCATTTTCTTTTTGAAATCCTTCGTATTCTAGTTTAGGTTTATGAACTAATGTTTTAACATTATCTGCTCTTTTTTCTTTAGTAATAGGTACTGTACTTGGTTTAAGTCAATCTAGAATTAAAAGATTATTTGCTTATAGTACTATTACACATGTTGGGTTTTTGTTATTAGCATTATCTATAAATTCTGTGACTAGTTTAGATGCATTTATATTTTATTTAATACAATACACTATTACTAATTTGAATTTATTTTTTATATTAGTAGCATGAGGTTATCTATATTCTAGATATTATCTTGAAAAAGATTTTATACCTGTACGTTATATAAACATAAATCCTTATTCTTGAAAGGATATTTATGTTGAACCTACATTATATGATTTTTTTGATTCAGTTAAATATAAATATGATGAATCAGATAGATATATTAATATATTTCATCCTGATAAAAATATAAAAGTTAACACTATATATAACTATTTCTTGGTTCATGATAATCTTCATCATTATGATTTTAAAGCTGAAAATAATGAATGATTATATACACCAGTACCTTTTTTAACTAATTTTAAAGGTATGCATTATACTGACCCTTTTTTAGCTTTCTGTTTATCTGTTACAATTTTTTCTTTAGCTGGTATTCCTCCCTTAATAGGATTTTTTGCTAAGCAGCAAGTTTTATTGGCTAGTATGCAATTAGATTATTATTTTATATCTATAATAGCAATATTTACAAGTGTTATAGGTGCAGCCTATTATTTAAGAATTATTAAGTTTATTTACTTTTATGATGATGTGTTTATGCCTTATTATATTAATAATATTAATATAAATAATAATATATTAAATTTTACAAGAAAACCTGAATTTACATTAGACTCTTTGAGTCATGATAGTCCATTACCTATGTTACCAAGTAATAATCTAAGTTTAATTATTGCTTTATTAACTAATGTATCATTATTTTATATAATAAAGCCTTATATATTAATAAATACTATATATACGATTACTATTCCTTTATTTCAAGCTTAATGTTAAATAATAAAGTTTTATTATTTTTAGCTTTAGTAAGTAAGTAAGTAAGTAAGTAAGTAAGTAAGTAAGTAAGTAAGTAAGTAAGTAAGTAAATTAAAAAATTTAGCGGTAATATATATATATATATATATATATATATATATATATATATATATATAAGTGAATATTAAAATTGTTTTTTATAGGAATATAAAATTTAGTTTAAGTAAATTAAAACAGATAAAAAATTTTTTTATGAGTCTGAATATATATGAATAATTATAATTATTCATATGAGATTATAGTAATAACTCGAAGAGTATAAATATAAATAATTAAATGATTGTTTCTTTATTCTATTATTGATTTAGTGAAAAATTTACCACATTAAATTTAATAAAAAAGAATAATTATAATTGAAGATTAAAAATAAATAAAATAAAAGCAGATATACCATTGGCTTGAGGATTATATTTTCAAGATGGTGCTAGTCCTTCTTTTGAAGGTATTGTAGATTTACATAATAGAATAATGTTTTATCTTATTGTTATATTATTTGGTGTAACATGAGTTATGCTTTCTATTATATGAAATTTCAATAAATCACAAAACAAATTAGTATATAGATATTTGAATCATGGTAAATATGTGCCTATTCAAAAGTGTTCTAAGTTTGATAATACTATTTTAAAAAGTAAAAGATATATTCCTTGACGTCCCTATACTACTTTATCTGGTAATTCTTTAGACAATAATGATATTAATCAAGTTAAAGTATATGAAGATGCTTATGATATGAGAAAAGACATCTTAAAAGAAAATAAAGGTAAATCAGGTATTTATATGTTAACTAATAAATTAACAAATGATATATATATTGGACAGTCTGTTGATATATCGAAAAGATTTAGAAATTACTTTAATCTTAATTATATAAAGAGCAAAGGTAGTTTTATAATAAGTAGAGCATTAATAAAGTACGGATATTATAATTTTTCTGTTACGATATTAGAATATTGTGATAAATATGATTTAATTATAAGAGAACAATATTACTTTAATAAATTAAATCCACAGTATAATATATTAAAAATATCAGGTAGTTCTCGGTATTTTAAGCATTCAGAAGAGACTAAAACAAAAATTAGTAAATCTTTGAAAGGAATTTATAAAAAAGAAAAATCTGCTTTATTTGGTCATACTCATACAAAAGAAACTAGAAAATTGATGAGTTTAAAAAAAGCAAAAAATAATAATCCTTTATTTGGAAAAACTCAGAGTAAAGATACTATAGAGTTAATAAGACAAAAAGCTTTAGGTAGAATACACTCTGAGGAAACTAAATTAAAAATGAGTGCTGTTCGTGGTAATCCTGTTAATATTTATGAAAAATGTTCTTCAGCTTCAGAAGGATTTAAATTAATAGGTAGTTTTGTTTCAGCTAGAAGAGCTGGTAAATTTTTGGATATAAGTGGTAGTACTGTAATAAGATATATGAATTCTGGTAAAATATTTAAAGAAAGATATAAATTTTCATCCAAATAAACTTAGAAAAACTATGAATAAAATTTCACTATATGCTGGAAACTGCTAAAGCCTTAGGTATTATAATATTATGAGTGAAAATACTAAAGGATGTAACAATGGATGATCAGCAGGAAACCAAAAAATACTTATTTGTATCTTAGTAGGATCCTCAGAGGCTACATGTGAAAGCCAAAATATCGGTAAAATATAGTCTATTTTTGTAATATGAGAAATTACATGAGCTGACATTAATTGAACTTATTTGAACTGTAGGACCAGCACTGGTATTAGTTGCTATAGCTTTCCCAAGTTTTAAATTACTTTATTTGATGGATAAATAACTTTGTCCTTATTTATATAAATATATTTATATAAATATATAAATTTTAATATATGTTGAGATATAAAAGATATTGAATTAAAATATTTTATATAATCAGCAGGATTCTTCGCCTCCTTATTCTTTTTTAAGTTAAGTATCCCCAGAGACTAGTATTAAAAATTATTATTAAATTAACAATAATGTAAAATAGTCCTATTTATAACACAAAATAAATATATAGAAAAAAGAATTTTGATTAGTGTTAATTTAAATTTTAATCATTATAATAATGTGGATTAAATATATTTGGAAGTTATTGATCCAGCTATGACTGTAAAAGTAACAGGTCTTTTTATTAATTTTTCAAATACTTATATGTCTTCTTATAAGTATTTGAAAAATGGTGGCCTGAAATTGTATATATTATGTATGATTAAATTTAGTTTTTATTATAAATCAATTAAGAAAAGTTCTCTTTTCAAATTAAATAGTTTTCATACTTTAGTAAAAGCTAAAAATAGAATAGGACCTCATAATAAAGATATTATTTCTGTTATCATAGGTTCTTTATTAGGTGATGCATATGGAAATAAAAGATTTGTAGAAGGAACTAGAATTTGTTTTAGACAAAGCATTGTTCATAAAGAATATTTATTTTGATTATACCAATTTTTTAATAGTCGAAGGTATTGTTCTAACTTAGAACCTAGGGTTTATACTCGATCCCTGAATATTAATGGTATTGAAAAAAAATATTATGGTTATGAATTTAACATTTATACATTTAGAAGTCTTGATTGAATATATAAAATGTTTTATAAAAATGGAAAAAAGAGAATTCATTCTAATTTAGGAAACTTTCTAACTCCTTTAGCTTTAGCTGTTTGAATTTCTGATGATGGATGTTGAGCTAAAAGTGAAGTACGAATATCTTGTAACGCTTTTACTTTAAAAGAAGTAAAATTATTAATCAAGATATTAAGTAAAAATTTCGGTTTAATTTGTAATGTTCAGAATATAGGTATTTTAAACAAATATTCTATTTACATTCAGAGTAGATCTATACCTAAATTAAGGGAAATTGTTTCTCCTTTTCTACATAATTCAATGTTGTATAAATTAGGATTATAATGAAAATCTTATTCAAGTAAATAAATTAAATTATACATAATATATATTGATAGTCGAAAAATAAATTCTAATTTATTTTTAAGGATCCGACAGGGTCCTTTAAGAAAATAATTCAACTAAATTATTTTTTTAGGCGACATAAGTGAAAACAGTCAAAACATTATTTTAATTTTAATTTATTTATATTGATATAGATTAAATAATACAAGACTGTCAGTTTATGATTAAAGATATTTGTCATAGGTTGCAATCGACTGGGTCACTTGTGGACATTAGAAATCTAATGTTTAATGTACAGTCAAGCATTATAAAATAATGCATCAATGATATTGAGAGTATGAATATGCTGATTTTTTAAATGAAGAGAATGAAATAATTAATTTCGATTCGTATATGAAAGATGAAGCAAGCTTGGAAAAAGGTGAACTACGTATGTTAGAAGTTGATAACCCTGTCGTTTTACCTGTTGATACTCATATTAGATTTATAATTACTGGAGCTGATGTTTTACATGATTGAGCTGTACCTGCTTTAGCACTTAAAGTAGATGCTACTCCAGGTTATACTTTTATTGGCCTGTTTATTGTAAAATGCAAGAAAATGAGGAAAGAATATAATATTTTAATAGATAAATATCTTTCTATCTTATAACTTGCAGGTAAATTTTTGATACTTTTTATTAATATAAAATATAAAGATTAATAATTATTACCTCAGAGACTTTACATAATATAATTATAATAATATTATAATGAAGACAAAGTCCAGTAACTTTTGATAATATTGTATTATATAACTTAATTATGTTATTTCTTATTAAATTTATTTATAGAAAAGAATAAAAGATTTTTTCTTATTGATTTTAATATGTCTATAAACAAATTTATTATATATATATATATATATATATTCTGATATATTACAATTGCGATTAAATCAAGCTTCAGTAATTATAGAAAGAACTGGATATTTTTATGGTCAATGTTCTGAAATATGTGGAGTACTTCATTCTTCAATGCCTATTAAAATTGAAGCAGTTGAAGTAGAAAAATTTTTTTCTTGGTTATTAGAACAGTAGTGAAGTAAATTATTTAGTATATTAATTAAAAGAAAATATTTTTTTTAACTCTTATTTTTCCCTCTTTTTATTTATAATTTATGACCAAAACAAAACTAAACTGTTTTGGTTATTAATTATGAATATAAATGTAATACTCCCCTTATTTAGTTAATTTAATAAAAAATGATTTATTTTATTTAACTGAAAATAAATATATGAAAGTATAAATCTTTCACTAAATATTAATTTTTATATGTATAATAAAATAATATAGTTTTTATTATATTTAAGTGAAAAAAAAGGCATTTCCAATTAATTAATTAATTAATAAATTAAATTATAATAGTATTAATTAGAATTAAATTATATATTTCTTTTAATAATATCTTTTTAATATATATAATACTTATTTTATAAATATCATATTATGGTATATAGTTGAGAGTATAATGACAATTTATATAATATGAAATGTTATTATAGTTATAATAGTGTATAAGAAAAAACTTATACTTCATAAGTATATGAGAAAATATATATAATATATGTATTATATACATTAAATTTAATATTTCTTATGTTTATATATGTTTTATACATAATGAAAGGAAATAGTTATATATATGAATAAAAATATATTGTTATTTCTATTATAATAGAAATGATAAAAAAAAAGAAAAAAAAATTAATTAGTAATTTATTCGAGATTATGTTGTTATTGCTTAATGGTAAAGCAGAGCACTGTTAATGCTTGTATATAGGTTCGATTCCTGTTAACAACTAATTACTAATAATAATATATTGTTATTTCTATTATAATAGAAATGATAAAAAAAAAAGAAAAAAAAAATTAATTAGTAATTTATTCGAGATTATGTTGTTATTGCTTAATGGTAAAGCAGAGCACTGTTAATGCTTGTATATAGGTTCGATTCCTGTTAACAACTAATTACTAATAATAATAATTAATTATTATTAGTAATTAATTTAGCATATAAAATATTTTATATGCTAAATTAAAATTGCCATATATAAATAAATGAGTATTTGATGATGGTTCCGAGTGAACGCTATTTAGGGGCTTTAATACATGCGAATCGAACGTCCTTAGTATTTTAATATGAATAATTAAGGTCAATATATATATATATATATATATAACAATAGGTAAAAAATAAGTAATATATTCTTGTTTAAATAAAAAGGTTAATTAATGAAGAGATGTTGATTTTTAAATTAAAGTATATAATATGAATATTATAAGAAAAAAAGTGTCTTTTTTTTTTATTACTTATATTATTGTGGAAAAAGGTTTATATTTTAAAGCTTATAAAATTTTGAGTTATAAGAATGAAAATATATTTATTTATATATTATTTAAAAGATAAAATATTGAAATTATTTGTAATGAAAAAAAGGAAGTGGTGAATTGGTGAGTAAAATCAGGAATGTTACCCCGGAGTAAGGTTAAATACCTTATAAATGTGCATATTGTAAATATTCTTAATATAATTTAATTAAGAAAGTATTAAATTTTCAAAAAGAGTGGAAATAAATTGAAAAGTAGAGAAATTTGAAATAAGTGAAAAATAATTTAATATACAAATTATTTAGTATCAATAATAATCAATATTATTTAATAAAATTATTGTGAATAAAATAATAAAGGTTATTATATATAAAAAAGAATAGTAAAAAACATATGACTAAAGAAATGTTTTCGCTTTGGGATAGGCCTGGATCGGGGAGGTAGTAGGAGAGGTAATGGCTCAACTAGCCTGTGAACCGTAGTCGAATTTCTGGAAGATGGACGGCCACATTGGCGATGAAATAACAGCCTAGCGATATAATGTTGCCTGCAGTAGGGAATCTTGGTCAATGGCCGCAAGGCCGAACCAGCTATCTAAAAGGGTGAAAAAAAACACTTAATGTGTGCTAAATATCAAAGGTAAAACCCTAAGGAACGAGAGGATTATGACGGTATCTTATATATATTTACAAAATATTAAAATTGTTTTATTGTAATTTTATTTTTGTAAATATATATGTCGCTTTTAATCACGTTTATTATTAAATCTGATTGAAAGGATATCGTTATATTAATGAGAATTGTTAATAGTTCTCTCTTCAAAAGAGTATATTAAATTATTATTTTGCAGATTTTATTTATTATATATAATATACCTATATAATATAAGAATAATATTATTATAATAGATGTCGAAAATTTATAATTATTTAAATGAGTATAGGGAAATATTCATAAGAATAAGTTATAATTATAAAAAGACCTAGTGAGTCTTGGCTAAATCACGTGCCAGCAGCCGCGGTAATACGTGAGAGGCAAGCGTTATTCGTCATTAATGGGTCTAAAGGGTACGTAGGCGGTATAGTAAATCTTTTCTTAAATGACACTTGAAAGTGGATCTGATAATACTGGACTAGAGTCAAAAGGAGTAATAAATACAACAAGTGGAGTGTAACAATACTTAGATACTTGAAGGGTTGCGAAGCGGCGAAAGCATGTTACTATTGAAGACTGACGCTGAGGTACGAAGGCATGGGTATCGATCGGGATTAGAGACCCCAGTAGTCCATGCAGAAAACTATGTATGCTGTTGTGTATAAAAAATTATTTATTCTATTATATATATATTATTCTTATGTGTAATTATTTATATTTATGTGAAAGATATTATTATCTTCACTATAAATATATAGAATTAATTTGTAATAATATAAGTTTTATCAATAAATAGAAATACTATATGCAATTTATATAATGTGGTAAAAGAAACGTTATATTGTGTAAATATAGGATATAGAATCTATGTCAATAATTCTAGAGATTTTAAATATTAGGGGTAAGAACAATAATTAAAATGAAAAGAGTTATTATGTAATGTTAAACATAGGTATAATTAATTTTAATTAATAAATAATTTCATACACGTATAAACGAAGGTATTAAGCATACCACCTGGGGAGTATGGTCGCAAGGCGGAAACCCAAATCATTAGACGGCCCACAGAAACCAGCAGTGAAGCATGTTGTTTAATACGATAACCCGCGTAAAACCTTACCACTTCTTGAATAGAATTCGAAAGAATAATGTTCGAATGAATATAGTTACAGGTGTTGCATGGCTGTCTTTAGTCCGTGTCGCGAGACGTATGGTTAATTCCTATTAAAACGGGCGCAAACCCCCTTCAGTCAATAAACAAAAAATAGACTAATTTAGCATATTTATTTTAAATATGCTAAATTGATTTTTTGATATAAAAGAAGAACATCCAAACAATGGATATAGAGTACCTATCCGGCTAATTATTTAACATGGTATGCTTTTAATAAATTAGTTAAAGAGTAATAGTAATGTGATGATACGAAGGATAAATGCTTTGAGTGTTTAAATGGGGATCAAGACAAGTCGTTATGGCCCTGATGAAGTGGGCTATAGACGTGCCGCAAATTTCTTAACAAAGGGATGCAATGAAAGAAAAATCAAAGCTAATCCTATAAAATAAGAAAAATTTTGTGCGAATTGTAGCCTGAAACTCGGCTACATGAAGAAGGAATTGCTAGTAATCGTAAATCAGGACGTTACGGTGAATTGAATATCTGGGGTGTACTAA
>Ga0209472_1000683_pt1 | contig 19926 bp, 18 predicted proteins | sample GraSoiAngelo_130_FD_185887 | JGI IMG/M metagenome (GOLD analysis project Ga0209472, IMG submission 185887) | Grasslands soil microbial communities from the Angelo Coastal Reserve, California, USA - 14_0929_02_20cm (SPAdes) (version 2) | ecosystem: Environmental > Terrestrial > Soil > Grasslands ...
CGACTCGGAGTCGAACCTCGCCGCGGCGATTCAGGGACTCATGCTCCAGATGGGGATGGGGCTGAACATGGGCGGGATGGACATGGGGAAAGGGGAAACGGGAAAGGGGAAACGGCCATGATCGAGCGCCTTATCGCCTGGTCCATCCGGCGGCGGGAGCTGGTCGCCCTCGGCGCGGTCTTCGTGTTGGTGGCTGGCGTACTGCTGCTCCGGACCATGCCCGTGGACGCGATCCCCGACCTCTCGGACACCCAGGTCATCGTCTACACGGACTGGCCGGGCCAGGCGCCCCAGGTCGTCGAGGACCAGGTGACCTATCCGCTGCTCACCACGTTTCTCGCCGTACCCAAGGTCAAGGTGGTGCGCGGGCAGTCGATGTTCAGCTCGTCCTTCGTCTACGTGATCTTCCAGGACCGGACCGATCTCTACTGGGCGCGCTCACGCGTGCTCGAGTACCTGAACGCGATTCAAAGCCGGCTCCCCGCCGGTGCCAAGACCCGGCTGGGGCCCGACGCCACCGGCGTGGGCTGGGTCTATCAGTACGCCCTCGAGGGTCCCGGCTACTCACCCGATCGGCTGCGATCGATCCAGGACTTTCAAGTGCGCTACGCGCTACAGTCGGTTTCTGGCGTAGCCGAGGTCGCGAGTCTTGGCGGCTTCGTGCGCCAATACCAGGTACTGCTCGACCCGGCCCGGCTCCTGGCCTACGGCGTGACGGCACGCGAGGTCATCGCCGCGGTGCGCGGCGCCAACCAGGACGTTGGGGCCCGCACCGTGGAAGTCGCGGGCTCGGACTACGCGATCCGCGGGCTCGGCTACTTCCGGGGGGTCGGGGACATCGGGAAGGTCGCGGTCGGCGTCGGGAAGGACGGGCGCCCGGTGCGCGTCGCCGATGTGGCCCGGGTGACGATCGGGCCTGACCTCCGGCTGGGGATCGCCGAGCGGGATGGCAAAGGAGAGGCCGTCGGCGGGGTCGTGGTGATGCGCTATGGCGAGAACGCGTTGCGCGTGATCGACGGCGTCAAGCAGCGGATCGCCGAGATCGCGCCCGCACTGCCGGCCGGCGTCCGGCTCGTGCCGACCTACGACCGCTCGGACTTGATCCACGGGTCCATTAAGACTCTGTGGCGTACGCTGCTCGAGGAGTCTGTGATCGTGGCGCTCGTGTGCGCGGTGTTCCTGCTGCACGCGCGCAGCGCCCTCGTGGCGATCGCCACGCTGCCGCTCGGCATTCTGGTGTCACTCGCGGTCACCCGCTGGCTCGGCATCAACGGCAATATCATGAGTCTCGGCGGGATCGCGATCGCGATCGGCGCCATGATCGACGCCGCGATCGTGATGCTGGAGAATCTGCACAAGCACATCGAGCACGAGCCCGACCGGCCGCATTGGGAGCGCGTGTTCGCCGCGGCCCGTGAGGTGGGCCCGGCGCTCTTCATGTCGCTCCTGATCATCACGCTGTCGTTCCTGCCGGTCTTCACGCTGGAGGACCAGGAAGGGCGGCTATTCCGGCCGCTCGCGCTCACGAAGACCTTCGCCATGGCGGCGGCGGCGCTGCTCTCGGTGACGCTCGTGCCCGCGCTTATGGGTTGGTTCGTGAAGGGAAAGATCCGTGCGGAGGCGGAGAACCCGCTCAACCGCTGGGCGATCCAGCTCTACCGGCCGGTGCTCCAATGGGCGCTGCGCGCCCGCTGGCTGGTGCTGGGTGGCGCAGCGGGCATCCTCCTGCTGACGCTCGTTCCATTGGCGGGTCTCGGCAGCGAGTTCATGCCGCCGCTGAACGAGGGGTCGCTGATGTACATGCCCAACACCCTGCCAGCGGTATCCCTCACCACGCAGCGACGGCTGCTCCATGTGGAGGACTCGATTCTCATGACGTTCCCTGAGGTCGCGTCGGCGTGGGGCAAGGCGGGCCGGGCGAATACGGCCACCGACTGGGCGCCGATGTCCATGGTCGAGACCGTCGTGAACCTGAAGCCGGAGTCGGAGTGGCGGCGGGGGATGACCCAGGATCGCCTGATCGCGGAGATGGATCAGCGGCTGCGCCTCACGGGCGCCGTCAACACGTGGACCATGCCGATCAAGAACCGGACCGACATGCTCTCGACCGGCGTGCGGACGACCCTCGCGGTTAAGATCTTCGGTCCCGACCTCCAGACCATCCAGCGCATCGGTCAGGATATCGAGCGGGCGCTCGCGCCCCTCCCGGGCTCGGCGAGCGTCTACGCCGAGCGGTCGTTTGGGGGGCGCTACCTGGACATCCGGCCGGATGCCGATGCCCTCGCCCGCTATGGCCTCACAACCGGCGACGCGCAGGAAGTGATCAGTCTGGCGCTCGGTGGAGAGGAGATCACCACCACGGTGGAGGGCCGGGAGCGCTACCCCGTGCAAGTGCGCTATGCCCGTGACTTCCGGGATGACCCCACCACGATCAGCCGGCTCCTGGTCGGCAGTGGTGACGGCCCGCAGGTGCCGCTCGGGCAGGTGGCCGACATTCGGTTCAGCCCCGGCCCGCCGATGATCCGGAGCGAGGGGGGCTATCTCTACGACCAGGTCTCGATCGACGTACGGGGACGGGACGTGGGGAGCTATGTGCGCGATGCTCAGGCCGTCGTGGCGCGCGAGGTGAAGCTCCCCACCGGCTACTGGCTGCGCTGGAGCGGTCAGTATGAGGCGATTCAGCGCGTGAAGGCGCGGCTCCAAGTCGTGGTCCCGCTCACGCTCGGGATCATCGCGCTGCTCCTGTATCTCACCTTCGGTACCGTAGCCGAGACGGCGATCGTGATGCTGTCGCTGCCGTTCGCCCTGGTCGGCGGGGTGTGGATCATGTGGCTGCTCGAATACAACCTGTCGATCGCGGTGGCGGTCGGGTTCATCGCGCTCGCCGGTGTCGCGGCAGAGACAGGTGTGGTGATGCTGATCTACCTCGATCACGCCTGGGAGGCGGTCACACAGGGCGGGCGACGTCCCACGCTCGCGGAGCTCGTGGGCGCCATCGAGCACGGCGCGGTCAACCGCGTGCGGCCGAAGCTCATGACGGTGCTCGCGATCATGCTCGGGCTCGTGCCGGCGCTGTGGAGTCACGGCGCGGGGGCGAGCGTGATGAAGCGGATCGCCGCGCCGATGGTGGGCGGGATGGTGACGTCCACAATCCTGACGTTGATCGTAATCCCAGTCATCTACTACCTGTGGCGCCGCCGAGGATTGAACGGTTCATGAATCGCGTCGCGTTACTCAGGCGAGGGGTCGTGCTCGAGGGCGTGACGGTCGGCTACAACGCGCTCGAGGGCATAATAGCGATTCTCGCCGGTCTCACCGCCGGCTCTGTGGCGCTGACCGGCTTCGGCATGGATTCGGTGATCGAAGTTGCCAGCGGCGTTGTGCTCTGGTGGCGGCTCAGGGCGGAGCTGGGCACAACGCGCGTCGGGCCCGCAGTCGAAGCGCGGGCGGCGCGCTGGGCAGGCGTCCTGCTCCTCGCCCTCGCGGTCTACATCGTGGCAGAGTCGTGGCGTCGACTCCTCACCGGCGAACGGCCCGGAGAGAGCGTCGTGGGGATCGTGCTCACGGCGCTCTCGTTGATCGTGATGCCACTCCTGGCCATGACGTAGTAAAGGAAGCCCGCGGCCTCGCCCGAATCGTAGAGCGGCAGGATGTGTGGGTGGGCGAGGCCGGCGACGGTCTCGATCTCGCCGAGGAACCGCTCGGCCCCGAGCGCCATGGCGAGCTCCGGGCGGAGCACCTTGATGGCAACAGCGCGGCGGTGCTTCAGATCCTGGGCGAGGAAGACGACCGCCATCCCTCCCTGGCCCAGCTCCCGTTCGATCGCGTAGCGCTCGACGAGGGCGGCCTGAGCCGGACGAGGAGATCGGTCATGTCGGCTCGCGCTGGAGACCCGGCGCTCTACCTAAGAGTACAGTGTCCGCAGGGCGCGAACCAGACAACCGGGCAGATACGGGAGCACATACAACTCCGAGGCCGCGGAGTACCGCGGGGAGCAGCACGTGGCTAAGTTAGGACCGCGCCACCGTAGCTCAGTGGTAGAGCTCTCGATTCGTAATCGAGCGGTCGTCGGTTCAAATCCGACCGGTGGCTCCTGACCTGTCGCTGTGATTGACACCCCCTCCGACCAGGGATAGTGTAGATACTGTCCCGCCCAAGGCTCGAAATCCATGACCGCGCAGCCGCCCCGCCCGTCCGTGCCCCGCTCGTCCTTCGCCGCGGCGCTCAAGGACTACACCTTCATCCGACCGGGCATCGCGGTCTCGATCAGCGCGGCCTGCCTCATCGCCGCCCTGGTCATCGGGATCTTCCTGATCGGTTCACTCAAGCGGGCGACGGCGATCGTGGACGTGGCTCGGCGGACCGTGTTCACCCTGCATGGCTACAACGCCGCCCTGGAGACGTGGCAGCAGCTCGTCGTGACCGAGGATCCCGAGCTGAAGAAGCCCGAGTCCCGGGCGCTGCGCGATAGGATCCGCTTAGCCTTGACGGGTGAGCTTCAGAAGCTCGCCGCGGCGACGCAGGATGCCTCGCAGCGCACGCTCATCGAGACGGTGATCAAAGGGCTCCAGGCCGGGAACGTCGGGCTGGACGAGGCGGGCCGGCAGGCAATGGTCGTGGTACTCGCCCGCCAGGACGAAGCGATGCTCGAGGCCGTCGGCGTGTCGCAGCGCGCCGTGCTGCTGTCCGCTGTGCTGATTGCGCTCACGGTAGTCGCCGCCGGGACGCTCGTGGTCCCGATGGCGTGGCTCTACATCAGGTTCAAACGGGGCGCCCTTATCCGGGTCGCCGCGTAGCGAGCCACATCCGGGCTGGCCACGCGCCTCGGCTGCCTGCGGGGGCGGTTCTGCTTCAGCGGGGCGGCGGCGCTCGGTGCGGTCGCCCGGGAGCGAGACGGCCGGTGCCCCGTTCCTGCACGTAGGCATAGATCCGATCGATCAGCTCGTCGTCCAGGAGCGGATCGAACCCCTTCATCTCTTTGCTCTCCGTTCCTCGGTGGACGACCACGCGGAACGAGTCGGGCGTGACGCCACCCTCGGCCGAGATCGCAAACAGGAGGTCCGGCGCCTTGAAACCCCCGGTCGCGTTGTCACCATGGCAGCGGGCGCAATAGACCTGGTAATACTTCCACCCCTGGTACACGGGCTCCGTGACCGCGAGGTTGTCCGGCACGGTATCGCGCTGCTGAGCTGGAAGCGACGGGGCGGCGGCGCCTGCCATGACGAGCGCGCCGAGCTTGATAACCGCGATCCGGACGTCGAGCGCCATGGCGATTAGAGCTTCACTACCGCGGCGTCCCACCCGGCGAGGTCTTTGTCCTGCTGGTACACCGTCGCGAGGTCGACCACGACCGTGTCGCTGCTCTTGCGCAGGGCATACCGGTCCATCCCGCGTGTCGCACGCCCTTCGATGAAGGTCCCGGTCGGCTGATACTTGCTGTGATGCTTCGGGCACTCGAAGCGCTGCATGTCGTCGTACCAGCGTAGCGCGGTGCGCTGGTGCGGACACCACAGAACGAAGGCGTAGACTGCGTTCTGGTAGCGGACCACGATCACGGCGCGCTCCCTGTCGATGCTGGCCCCGTCCCGCGCGGGAATCGCATAGACGGCCTCGTCGCCCAGGACCTGGAGAGCGGACAGAAACTCGATGGGGAGGGCGGCGCAGGCGATGAGCAGGCTGGCGTCACTCAGGAACGCGCGGCGGGGAACCGCAGTGCACTCCCCGCACGCCGCCGCCGCAGTCACCAAGGGGAAGTCATGCTCGCGCATAGGGGCGTCCCCGAAAGAACGCTCAGGCGCTCCTGAGGAGCGTGCCCGCGAGAATCAGCGTGAGCCAGAGGGCGATGCTTGCGCCCGAAATTAGGCGGAGGTGGGCCCAGAGAACCGGCGAGTCCGGCTGCTCGCTCTGCCGCAGCGCAGTCTCGGTGCGAGAGAGCAGGTAGCCGTTCGCGAGCAACAACGCGAGCAGCGTCATCTTGACCCAGAAGACCCACGAGCGAGTGAACGTCTCGATGTCGGCGAGAAACAGCAGGAAGCCGCTCGAGATCGCGATCACGAGACCCAGCATGACCGGACGATGGACCGTGTGGAGGTGCTGGAGGTGGCGGATCTGCCCCGAGACGCGGGCGGCCATTGCGATGAAGGTCTCACGGTCAGTCGCGATCGCGAAGCCCCCGCCCAGGAAGATGCCCGCCAGATGGAGAAAAGTGAGGGTAGTCTGGACCGCGGGATTGTTGCGGTAGAGCGACGACCACGGTTCGAGGAGGCGCGCGAGCCCGTCAGCCACCTACTCCTCCGGTCAACCGAGCCCCAGCTTCTGCACCAGCGAGCCGTACCTCGGGTCCGACCGCAGGGGGTCGAGCCAGGGGGCCACTCGCAGGAACATGAGCCCGGGGTCTCGAAGCTGGAATGCCCGCTCCAGCTGCTCGAACGCCCGATCCTTCGCGTCCAGCGCCGTGAGCAGAAACGCCGAGAGAAGGGCTAACCGGTCCGCGCCCGCCAGCTTGGGTTCCAGCTCCTCCAGTATCCTGCGGGCTTCTTCTTTTTTCCCCGACGCGGCGGAGGCATACCCCAACATCAGCTTGTACAGGGTCTTGGATCCGGGGCGCTCCATCTGCTTGCGGATATCGGCGATCGCCTCATCGTACGCCCCCTTCGCGACATAAACCCACCACAGCACCAGGCGGGCGCCCAGGAAGTCGGGGTCCATCTCCAAGGTCTTCTGGAACTCCTCGATCGCCTCGTCGTAGCGGCGAGCGTAGTAAAGCACCCACCCTACCGCACGATTCACCGGAACCGAGAGGGGGTCGAGCTGCTGGGCGCGCTTGATCTCGACCAGAGCTTCGGCGTGCCGTCCGAGCGCGGCTAGATACTCGGCGAACCACTGGTGGGCGGTCACGTAACTCGCGCTGAGCTCCAGCGCGCGCCTGAACTCCCGCTCCGCCCCCCGCCAATCCAAATCGCCGAGCCAGCGGGCGTAGGCCAGCGACGTGTGCGCTTCGGCGAGGCTGTCGTCCAGTTCCAGGGCCTTCAACGCCATAGCCTTTGCCTGCGCTAGGCACTCCGTCGCGGGCTTGGAGCTGAGCCCGATGCTGAGAAGCTCGTGGGCGTCGGCCAGACCAGCGTAGGCCAGCGCGTAGCCGGGATCCTTGGCGATGGCCCCCTCGAAATGACCGATCGCTTTCTGTACCTCCGCTTCGGACCACTTGTTGGCGTGATAGCGGCCAAGGAGATACAGGTTGTACGCCTCGGCTTGGTCGGTCGGCTTCTTTTCGAGCCGCCGCTTCTCCTCCGGGGACAGGGCCGTGGCCAGCGCGCCCGCAATCTGGTGCGCCAACTCGCTCTGCACCTCGAAAACGTCGAGCAGCTGGCGGTCGTACGTCTCGCCCCAGAGTTGCTTCGCGGTCCGTGGATCGACCAGGCGCGCAACGATCCGCACCCGCGGCCCGGCCCGACGGACGCTTCCTTCGAGGATTGTCGCCACGCCAAGCTCCTCCGCGATCGCGGCAATCCTCTTGCCCGTCTTCTTGTACTGCATAGTCGACGTGCGGCAGACGACCTTCAGCGCCGCGATCTTGGACAGCGTGGAGATGATGTCGTCAGTGACCCCGTCGCTGAAGTACTCATTCTCCGGGTCGGCGCTCATGTTCTCGAACGGCAGCACGGCGACCGACCGCGCGACGGTGATGTCGTGGAGCATCGCCTGCGCCGTCCCCACCGCGATCGCCACGGTCACAGGGGTACCCAGGGCTTCGGCAAACCGAGCGGCCGACATGAACCGATCGGCGGGCAGTGTGGCCAGTGCCTTCTTCACCGCCGCATCGACCGCTTCCGGAACCAGCTCGCGCACCGCGCGGAGCGATCCGATTGGGCTACTCAACCGGTTGGCGATCACCGCCTCGAGCGTGTTCCCCGCGAACGGTGGCTGGCCCACCAGCATTTCGAAGAGCACGCAGCCGAGGCTGTAGACGTCGCTCCGGCCGTCGAGATACTCGCTCCCCTCGGCCTGTTCCGGGCTCATGTAGGCCAGAGTGCCAATCACGCGCGGCCCGGTCAACGATTGGGCGCTGGCCACCCCGATAGCTCGGGCGATGCCGAAATCCGCCACGACGGCGTGGCCTGCATCCTGCAAGATGTTCGCCGGCTTGATGTCCCGATGCACCACTCCGCAGCTGTGCGCGTAGCTTAGCGCGTCCGCCACCTCGCGAGCGATCTGGAGAGCTTCGTCGACCGGGAGTTGACGTTCCCGGGCCAGGCGCTCGCGCAGCGATTCTCCCTCGACATAGGGCATGACATAATAGAGCAACCCGTCGGCTTCATCCGAGTCGTACAGCGGCAGGATGTGAGGGTGGTGGAGACGGGCGGCGATCTGAATCTCCTGGAGAAACCGGGCTGCCCCGAGCGACGCGGACAGCTCGGGCCGGAGCACCTTCAAGGCAACCGCGCGCTCATACTTCAAATCCTGGGCGAGGAAGACGTCCGCCATTCCCCCGTGCCCCACTTCCCGCTGGACCCTGTAACGGCCAGCGAGCGCTGAGGTCAGGCGTTCAAATAGCTCGGCCACTGATGGACTCTATTGAATGTCTGGACCTTCCGGGTGGGCAGCGGGACGCACGATTAACGATGTGCCGTCGTGTCACCTCGTCTGACTCGGCTTCTGATGATCCAGGCCCATTCTATCTCCCAGACGCCCCCCCGGTAAGTGTCCCCCTACGCCGTGATCGTCAGCTTGTGCCCCTTGGCCTTGAGCGAGGCTGCGAGGCCCGCTTTTTCGACCGACTTCACGTAGGCCTCGTCCGGACTGATCTCCTTCTTCTCGACCAGCTCGACCAGCGCGTCGTTCAGGGTGAGCATGCCGAGCTGCTTCGACGTCTGGATGATCGAGGGGATCTGGAACGTCTTACCCTCGCGGATCAGGTTCGAGACCGCCGGCGTCGTCAGGAGGATCTCCCGCGCGGCCACGCGACCACCGCCCAGCTTCTTGCACAGCGTCTGCGCGATCACGCCCTTGAGTGACTCGGACAACATCACCCGGATCTGCGACTGCCGGTCCGCCGGAAACTGGTCGATCATGCGGTCCACGGTGGATGCCGCCGTCGTCGTGTGCAGCGTACCGAACACGAGGTGGCCGGTCTCGGCGGTCTCGATGGCGATGGCGATGGTCTCCAGGTCGCGCATCTCACCCACCAGCACGATGTCCGGGTCCTCCCGCAGGGCCGATCGCAGCGCCCGCTTGAACGTATCGGTGTGCACCCCCACCTGTCGCTGCGTGATGACGCACTTCTTGTTCTCGTGCACGAACTCGATCGGGTCCTCGATCGTGATGATGTGGTCCGTGCGCGTGCGGTTGATCAGATCGACCAACGCGCACAGCGTGGTGGATTTGCCCGAGCCCGTCGGCCCGGTGACGAGCACCAGACCCTTCGTCAGGTAGCAGAGCTGCTGCACTTCCTTCGAGATGCCGAGCTGCTCCACGCTCACGACCTTGGCCGGGATCACGCGGAATACGGCGATCGGGCCCTTGCGGTCGCGCGCCGCGTTCACCCGGAAGCGGGCCAGCCCGCCGATCTCGTAGGCGAAATCCGAGTCTCCGGTCTCTTTCCACTCGCCGCGGTTGCGCTCGGGCATGACCGACAGGAGCATCACCTCGAGCTGCTCCGAGGACAGCGGGGGCGTGGCCTGCCGCTTCATCTCCCCGTGTGTGCGGAACACCGGCGGCTCGCCCACGCGCAGGTGCAGGTCCGATGACGCCGACTGCACCAGCGCCTTGAGCAGCTCGCCCAGGGCGCGTTCGGCCCCTTTGTACTGCGCCGCGGCGAAGTCGACGGTCCCAGCGGCGGTCGGCGCGTGCGCTTCGACCATCGGCGCGGCGGCAATCGCAGAGGGCTTGGGCGGACGGGGCGGTGGTGCGGTGGGTGCGGTGGCTCCCGCGCCTGCGGGTGCTCGCTGGGCCGCCGGAGCGGGGCCTGTCGCCGGGCTTTGCGTCGCCGCGGAGTTCTCGACTCGCGCCACCATGGCGGTCAATCGTCCCCCGTCGGGCACGATGCGTACGCGCACCATGCCGCGATCCGCGATGTACTCGAATTCCGTCTCCGTCATCTGATCGATGTGGTCGGCCGATTCGGACGGCGCCACCTCGACCAGCAGGGCGTAGATGTGCTGATCCGTGAGCGGTTGCCGGCTCACCTTTCGGGGCTTGCCGTCCTTCACCATGGTGACCGGCTCGTCCGGCAGGAGGTACAGCTGATCGCCCTGCTCGCGGAGCAGGACATCGACGAACGGATCGATCCGCGCGGCCATGACCTAGCTCAATGGGCGCGCGTACAGCACGTACGCGCGGTTGACGTAATGGGTCGCCGCATGGGTCCACACCGCGAAGAAAGGGTCATGAGACGCGTTGAGATAATCGAGCAGGCGCGCGTGGTGGTCGGGCAGCTCGGCGCTGGCCCACCCCCCGAGTTTGGAGCCCCCCGCCAGGACCAGCTCGACGCCGAGCATCCGCGCGGCCGAGAGCCGGGCCGGGTCGGCGATCGGCGCCTGGCGATCGACCGAGAGGGAGACCGTTTGCACCTTCGAGATCAGCAGGACGTCGTGGTTCGCCGCGGGCCGGAACGCGAAGAAGCCTTCGGGCCGGTTCAGGAGCTCCAAGACCGTCTCCGGGCCATCGTGATGGGGGACGCGCTCCATCAGGAAGATTTGGCCTGCCTGGGACGCACCCTGCGTCAAAAGCAGATTCGCGGGGACGGGGGCGCGGGGAAGCGACAGGTCGGGCACGACGAAATACTAAAGACGTGGAGGAGCTACGTAAATACCAAAGACGTGGAGGTGAAACGTCGAAGAACGACGGGGAGGATGACCGTGGAGGAACTACGTGGTCAACGCCTGTCCTCCACGTCGTCCCGTCAACGCATTTCCTCCACGTATTCTCTCACTTATTCTCACCGGGGTTGGCACTGGACTGACGCCGGTGGGGCGCGCGAACAACCGATCTGCTGGTCCATCCCGCTCGCGATCGGGCCGCAGGCGGTGCTTTGCGCTCCCTCGCGGGCGGCCTGCTCGGTTGGCCCCACGGCCGCGGCGCAGTTGGTCCGTCCGCGGTACTCCATGCACACGCGGCACTGCACCTTGGCCCGGGCGGTGGTCATGAAAAAAAAGAGCGCCGCGACGGCGAACACGGCGGCCAGGGCGTAGAGCGTCGAGCGCTTCACGGGTGGGGCGTCATTGGGATGGGCGCTAAGGTAGGCGCTCTCATCGGACTGTCAACGCCGCGCAACGGTTGCCGGGGCGCGCCGTCGCCCACGAACTGCATCGTGGCACACACGCCATTCATGATGCCCCGTTTGCAGCCCGTGCCCTCGCTGCATTTCTGCTGCACGCGGTTTGCAACGCCCCCTGCCAAATCCACGTGAAAGGAAGGTCACATGCACCGCTTCCTCCTCGTCGTCGCGGCCGGCCTGTTGGTCAGCTGTCGTGACGCCGCGCAGCCGACGGTACCGGCCGAGGTGGCGGCCACGCCAGCCGCCTCCGCCCCCTACACCTTTCTCGATTTAGGCAGCCTAGAGGGCTATACGGAAGCAGCTGCCATCAATGACGCCGGCCAGGTGGTGGGACGAAGCGCGACCGCTAGCGGGGAACTCCGCGCGTTCCGCTGGACGGACGGCACCATGGAAGACGTCGGCCCGAACGCTGGCATCGCCCCGGTCTTGAAGCGCTTCCTCGCGCACTATTGGGGCCGCCATCGCGACCCGACGACCCCGGTGCCCAGTCTCAGCAAGGGCACGCTGTGGGCGCTCGGCGCGCACGCCTGGCCCGCCAACGTGCGGGAGCTCTAGAACGTGATCGAGCACGCGGTGGCGCTGCTCGAGCCCGGTGCCGAAGTGCGTCCCGAGGACATTCCCTTCATCGAGTCGGCGGCGACCGATCCAGGGAAGCTGGCGGACGAGGAGCCGGACGGCGACGCGGCGAGCTACTACGCCGCCCGCGACCGCCTGCTGGCCCGGTTCGACCGGCGCTACCTGACGCGCGTCGTGATGCGGGCGGGCGGCAACCTCTCGAAAGCGGCGCGGCTCGCACAGGTCGACCGCACGACGTTCTACCGGCTGATGGAGCGGCACGGCCTCCAGCGCGACCTGTTGACCGGCGGCGCGGAGTAACGGTGGCGCGCCTCACGTCGACCACCACCCCAGAGCCCGAGACAATCGGGGCGGCCTCCCCTTCCCTGGTGCGGCCGCGACCCACACCCCCGGCGCCACAGCCGCTCGCCGGCGTGACGTGCCCGCTGCTCACCGCGGCGATTCGGCGCGCGGAAGAGCGCTGGGTGAGCGATCACGCCGACGACGACGATCCGGACGGCATCCCCCGCGTGCTCGCCGCCATCGGGCTGGCGGTGGACCGGCGGTTCCCGAGCTATCTGCTCTCGCTCGAGCCACGGCCGCCGCGGCTCATCACGCAGCGCCTGCTCGCGTTCGTGCAGTCGGAGCTGCTGCGCTCCTGGTCGGACGCGTCGCCCACGTCGCCGCTCCGCCTGCTGCGTCATCTCAAGGCGCTCGAGGACGTGCGCGACGCGCTGGAACACGACGCCGCGGAGCAGTTCGGCGCGCAGCTGGGAGGGGCCAACGGGCTGGATTTCCTGGTGCAGATCGTGCACGACCTGCGCTCCCCGCTCACGTCGATCCTGTTCCTCGCGGAGACGCTGATGCAGGAGCGCTCGGGCCCGGTGAACGAGCGCCAGCAGCGCCAGCTCGGGCTGATCTACAGTGCCGCGTTCGGCCTGAGCTCGCTCACGAGCGACACGATCGAGCTGGCCCGCGGCGGCGACCAGCTGGCGGACGATCGGCCCACGCCCTTGTCCGTATCGGAGCTGCTCGAGTCCGTGTGCGACATCGTCCGTCCCATCGCGGCCGAGAAGGGCCTCACCGTCGGCGTCACGCTCCCCACCACCGACCTGCGGCTGGGCCATGCGCTCGCGCTGCGGCGCGTGCTCTTGAACCTCACCACCAACGCCCTGAAATTCACGGAGCGGGGGTCGGTCGACATCGTCGCCGTGGAGCAGTCGTCCACGCGGATCAGGTTCACCGTCCGCGACACCGGCCCGGGCATCAACCCCGAGGCGCTGGCGAGCCTGTTTCATCCGTTCCGGCGCAGCGCCAAGGCGGGTCGCTATCTCTTCTCGGGTACGGGCCTCGGACTGGCGCTGACGCGGCGCCTGGTGCGAGCCATGGGCTCGGACCTGTGCCTCGAGACGTACCCCACCGTGGGCACGCAGTTCTGGTTCGACCTGGAGCTCCCGCCCGCCCAACCCACCTGACCGACTCACCGGCCTCGGCGTCGGGCGCCGGGTTACTTGAGATGGGTCAGGGTGTAGATCGTGACCGGGATGGAGAGCAGTACCGCGATAAACCGGATCGGACTGAACAGATCCGAGTGCTTGTTGCTGGGCACGATCAGCTGGTCCCCCGCCTGCACCCGCAGATCCTCCAGGGTACGCCCCTCGGCAATCGCCCGCCGGAACTCGTCTCCCTCCCACAGGGTCTTGCCGGCGCGCTCGAGCTTCAGCTTTTTCATCTCCGCGTCCTTCGTGGGACCGCCCGCCGCCGTGAATAGCATCGCCACCACAGCGTCGCCCGGCACCGCATAGTACCCCGGCCGGGCCACCTCTCCGGTCACCCCGACCGAGAGCAACGCCCGGGCGTGCACCACCGGATCCCGGATGAACCGGGCGATCTCGCGTGCGACGATGGGCTGGAGCTCCGAGCGCAGCGCCCCCTTCAGCGACACCGTCCCCACCACCGGGAGCAACAGCTCCTGGCCGGCACCCACCGTGAACGTGTCGGAGAGCTGCTGCTCCTCCGACTTGACGCCCGCGCGGTCGGCGGCACGCACCGGAGCGGGGTCCTCCACGGTCACGACCACGCGGTCGCCCACGCGGAAGTCGCCCTGATCGAGCCGTGTCCGGATGACCGTGCTCTCGGCCACGAGCCAGTCGGGCCGCGACGTCCGGGCCATCTCGCGCAGCGCGTCGCGACGCGCCTCGAGCTCGGCGCGCGTGGCCTGGAGACGGCGAGCGGTCTCGTCGCCGGACCCTTGTGCCCGGCCGCTCGCGGGCACGAGGGCGAGCGCCGTGAGCGAGGCGATGAGCAAGGTGCGATGCATGGCAATCACTCCACGGTGACGCTTTTGGCGAGGTTGCGCGGCCGGTCCACGTCACAGCCCCGCAGCACGGCGACGTGATAGGCGAACAGCTGCAGCGGAATGGTGGTCAACACGGGGGACAGGAGCGGCAGTGTCGCCGGCACGCGCAGCTGTGCTTCCGCGAGCCCCGACACGTCGCCGTTGCCTTCGGTGGTGATGGCGATGATGCGGCCGCGACGCGCCTTCACCTCCTGCATGTTGGACAGCACCTTGCCGTACACCTCGTCCTTGGGCGCGACGAACACCACCGGCATGTGCTCGTCGATGAGGGCGATCGGCCCGTGCTTCATCTCCGCCGCGGGATAGCCCTCGGCATGGATATAGCTGATCTCCTTGAGCTTCAGGGCGCCCTCGAGTGCCACCGGGAAGTTCACCCCGCGGCCAAGGTACAGCACGTTGGCCGCCCGCGCGAACTGCTCCGCCAGGTTCCGGACCTGCGGCTCGAGCGCGAGCGCGCCGGTCACGAGCTGCGGCAGCTGGATGAGCCGGCCCGCCAGCTCGCGACCCCGCTCCTCGCTCAGGCCCCGCTCGCGTCCCAGATAGAGCCCCAGCAGCGCCAGCGCCACGATCTGGCAGGTGAAGGCCTTGGTCGACGCCACGCCGATCTCGGGGCCGGCATGCAGGTAGATGCCCCCGTCCGCCTCGCGCGCGATCGTGCTCCCCACCACGTTGACGATCCCCACCACGCGCGATCCCGCGGCGCGGGCCGCGCGCATCGCCTCCAGCGTGTCGGCCGTCTCGCCCGACTGCGAGATCGCGATGGTCAGCGTGCCCGGCAGCGCGAGCAGCCGGCGGTAGCGGAACTCGGACGCGTACTCCACCTGGACGGGCAGGCCGGCGAGGTCCTCGATCAGATGCCGGCCCACGAGGCCGGCATGCCACGACGTACCGCACGCGAGGATCACGACGCGCTGCAGGTCGCGGCAGTCCGCGGGCGTGAGATTGAGCCCGTGCAGCCGCGCGGTACCGCGATCCTGCAGCAGGCGGCCGCGCAGCGTGGCGCGCACCGTCTCCGCCTGCTCGCTGATCTCCTTCAGCATGAAGTGCGGGTAGCCACCCAGCTCGATCTCGGCCAGGTCCCAGGCGACGTCGTCCACCTCGCGCAGCTGCACGTGCGACTCGGCGTCGACCACGTGGTAGCCGTCCGCCGTCAGCACCGCGATGTCGCCGTCGTCGAGGTACACGACGGAGCGGGTGTGCTCGAGCACGGCGGAGGCGTCGGACGCGACGAACAGCTCCTCTTCGCCGATCCCGAGCAGGACCGGTGACCCGCGCCGCGCGACCACGATCTTCCCGGGCTCGTCGGTGCTCATGACGGCGAGGCCGTAGGTGCCCTCCACATGCGCCAGCGCGGCGATCACGCGCTCCTCGAGCGTATCGCCGGCGGCGTCCTCGATCAGGTGGGCCAGTGTTTCGGTGTCGGTCTCCGTGATGAACCGATGCCCCGCGGCCTCGAGCGCGACGCGCAGCGCGTCGGCGTTTTCCACGATGCCGTTGTGCACCAGCGCCACTCGGGCGTGGCAGTCGCCGTGCGGGTGCGCGTTGCGCTCGGAGGGAACCCCGTGGGTGGCCCAGCGCGTGTGCGCGATCCCGCTCGTGCCGTGCACCGGCTCGCGCTCCAAATGCTCGGCGAGCCCCTGCACGCGCCCCGCGAGCTTGACGACCGCCATGCCGGAGCCGTTCTGGATCGCAACGCCGGCGGAGTCATAGCCGCGATACTCCAGGCGACGCAGACCGTCCACCAGAATCGGCGCGGCCTGGCGCTTCCCCACGTACCCGATGATGCCACACATATCACCGGTGAGCAGTTCAAGATTGAGGCCACCATCAGCGGCCGCAGGCGCGCCGGGCGCCGCGGCCAACCGCGGCAGCTTCGCTACAAGCTTGTTGGCATATCACCGCGCTTCACCCGCACATGCTGCGACGCCCGTTCGCGCAAGCGCTGGGACGTCAAGCGATTGCGGCCGACCGCCCGGGCGCACGAGTCCTGCCCAAGCGGCTTCCCATGCGCCAACGTGCGACTCCGGCTTCCGGTCCCGTCCCCGTCCACGTTCCCCCTCAGGCCCCTCGGGTGCTCCTGGCCCACGGACGCGAGTGGCGCTCGCGCTCCCGGGAGCTGGAGCGCGCGCTCCGCCCCGCCGGGTACACCGTCCTCGAGGCCTTCACGGGACCCGATGCGCTCCAGCAAGCGCGCCGCTCGCAGCCTGACGCCATCATCCTCGACACGGCGCTCCCCGATGGCGATGCCTCGGGCCTGTGTCGCGCCCTGCGCGTCGATCCCGATATCACCGCCAGCACGCCGATTTTCGTCACCACCGCCGGTCCGGCGACCCGGCAGCAGGTGAGCGATGCGCTGCGGGCGGGTGCGAACAGCGTGTGGGCGGATCCCATCGACACCGAGGAGTTCCTGCTGCGGCTCGACGGACAGCTCCAGACGAAGTTCGCCGCCGACCGGGCGCGCGAGGAGGGGCTGCTGGACCATCAGACCGGCCTGTATAACACCCAGGGACTCGAGCGCCGCGCGCGCGAGCTCGCGAGCCACGTGGACCGACGCGGGGCCGCGTTGGCTTGTGTGGTACTCGCACCCGATGCGACGACGGACGTCGATGCCACGATCGAGTCGCTGGGGCGCATCCTCCGGTCGGTGGGGCGCGGCTCGGATACGATCGGGCGGGTGGGGCGGCGCGAGCTGGCGGTGCTCGCGCCCTACACCGACGCGCCTGCCGCGCTGCGGCTGGCGCAGCGTCTCCTCGAGACCGCCGCCGAGCTGGCCGGCGGCGACGCGCTCGGCATACGCGCGGGCTACGACGTCGGCTGCGACTTCCGCACGTCCCTGCGCGATCCCGCGGAGCTCGTCACCCGGGCGCGATCGGCGCTGGCCGCGCTGTTCGCGGACGGTGGGGCGGAGCGGATCCGGTCGAGCTAACCCGACTTCGTCGTCACCGGGTCCTGCAGAACCTGCTGGTCCGCGGCATCCAGCTCGTCGCGCGTGCCGTAGCCCTCGAGATAATACGAGTAGTAGCGATACGCGCCGCCGGGGCGCACGTCGTTCAGGACGGCGCCGAGGACGTTGATGGGCAGGTGCTGCAGCATCCCGAGCTTCGCTTCCGCCAGCTCCCGGTCGCTCACGCCCGTGCGGAGCACGACCAGCAGGCTGCCGGTGGCTGTCCCCAGAGCGAAGCCGTCCGCGCCGGCACCGAGCGGTGCTGAGTCCACGATGATCGCGCCGAATTGACCACGCAGCTGCCCCACCAGCTGGACCATGGCCGCGGAGCCGAGCAGAGCGGGCCCCGCGTGGCTGCGGGCCCCGCAGCTGATGAAGCTCAAGTTGCGGGTGCTCGTCCCTTGTATCGCCTGCTCCAGCGGCACGACGCCCGCCAGGATCTCCGTGAGACCGGGGCGACGGTGGCGGTTGAGAACGTGATGCAGGCGGCCCCGCCGCACGTCGCCATCGATCAACAGCGTGCGGGACCCGGCGTCGGCGAACGCGAGCGCCAGGTTCGAGGCCGCGAACGATTTCCCGTCCGAGCGGCCCGGGCTCGTGACGGTCACCACCACCGGCCCAGCGCCGCCGTGGCGGTTGGCCACGCTCAGGCGGATGCCGCGCAGCGCTTCGATCACCTGGCCCGCGCTCTCCTCGCGCTTGCCATTGTGCCAGTCCACGTGCGGGACCGCCCCGAGGATCGCGAGCCCCATGCGCTGGGTGACTTGATCGGGGTGGTGCACGTGGCGGTCGCCGTAGTCGAGGACCACGGCCCCGGCCACCCCCAGGCCGAGACCGCCGATCAGCGCCAGGACGACGAAGATCGGCCCGAGGCTCCCGCCGGGCGTCTGGGGCACCACGGCGCGGTCCAACACGCGCACATCGGAGAGGCTGCTGACGTCGGCCAGCCGGGCCTCCTCGTAGCGCTGCTGCAGGTTGACCACCACCTGCTCGGCGAGTGTCACGGCGCGCTGCAGGCGCGTCTCTTCCACCGCCAGGGGCGGGATTTTCCGCAGGTTCGCCGAGGCGGCATCCACGCGCTCGCCGAGCTGCTGCTCGCGCACCCGCAGCTCGGCCGCGAGCGCCCCCGCCAGCGCGGGAATCGTCTGTCGCTCGAGCGCTGCCACCTCCGCCGCCAGACGCCGCACCGCCGGGCCGGCGTCGGTGTAGTGCGCGCGCAACGTGCGCAGGTCCGCCTGCTTCGCCGAGAGGTCGCGCAGCGCCTGCGCCAGCTCCGTGGAGCGCTGCACCGAGCCGATCATCCCCAGCGCATCCACCGCCAGCGCAGACTCCGGGAGCTGCGCCAGCACACGCTCGATCGTCGCGCGGTCGCGCCGGGCCTCCTCGCGGCTCACCTTCACGTCGAGCAGTCCGGCGAACATGGGATCCCGCTGGTACTGCATGTTGGGAGTAACCGACGCGCCGTCCTGGCTGGAGTACGCGGTCACCGCCCCAACGCGGAAGATGCGCAAGGAATCCTCGGTCTGGCCCAGGCGGATCTGCGCCTGCGCCAGCTGCGTGCCGAGAATCCGGGTCAGCTCGGTGAGCTTCTCGCGCTTCAGGCTGGCCGCGACCTCCACGAACCGGTCCGCCACGGCATTCACGGTGGCGGCAATGAGGGCGGGATTGGTGCCGCCGAGCGCCATGCGGAGGAAGTTGCCGTCCAGATCCGCGCTGACCTTGAGCTCCTTCGCGAGCCGCCCCGTCGCCTCGTACGGGGCCGTAACGGTGAACGCCACCCGGCGGCGCGGCGCCAAGGCCTTGGCCGGAGGCACCCAGACGAACCCGATCGCCGCGCCGACCGAGTCCCCCACCGACCCCTCCTGAACCACCCCCTCGCGCCCGTGCGCCGTCAGCGTGAAGCGCTGGCCCAGAGAGTCTACCTCGAGCCGGTACGTCCCCGGCAGGACCGCGTCCTTGATGCCGAAGCCGCGCAACGCATCGGAATCACGGGGCTCGACCGGGGTCACGTAGAGCTGCAGTTCACGCACCACGTCGTCGAGCACGGCGTACGACTGCAACAGGTCGATCCAGCCCGAAGAAATGGGCAGCTGGCCCGACCAGATGGGGCCTTCATCCCGTGCGGGCCGGAGGGGCACCTGCACCCACACCGTGGCGCGTGCGACGTAACTCGGCTTGACGAGCAGGGCGCCGAGCACGCCGAGCGCTGTGCACGCCAGCGTCACACCGAGCACCACCCACTTGAAGCGCAGCGCGGCGGCGAGATAGCGCTGCCACTCGGCCGCGGGAGGCAGGGCGGGAGGGAGGGTCCAGGGAGCGACGCCCGCCCCCGGCGGGGCCGGGCTCCGGGCGATGCGATTCGGCTCGTGAGACAGCGGTTCAGTCGACAGCTCGGTGCGCATACCCTGTCGCGGGACTCCTTTTCACAAACGGGGGGGCGTTTTGCCGACCCAGCACCGCAAGCTCGGTACCGCGGCGCTGCGCCGCCCGCCCGGCGCAACTCCTTCCAGCCCAAAACTATCGGACCCGGCCTCCCGGTGCGCCCAGCCCATACAGCGATGACCTGTAACAGGGCTGCGACAAAATGGCTCAGTAGCTGATCGCCACGGTCACACCCCGGCGGTCGTCGCGCGCGCGCATTGACCCGTCGCACTCTGTCGCGCGCGCGCGTCGGCTTGTCGCACATCGCCAGCGGAGTTGTAACGGGTTCGTATCAAAGCCCGCCGCCGCCGCGTGCGGCGGGCACGCGTAACTCTTTGCCGCGCAAGCCACCTGCGACGATGTGGCCGAGTG
>Ga0209472_1000684_pt1 | contig 19924 bp, 21 predicted proteins | sample GraSoiAngelo_130_FD_185887 | JGI IMG/M metagenome (GOLD analysis project Ga0209472, IMG submission 185887) | Grasslands soil microbial communities from the Angelo Coastal Reserve, California, USA - 14_0929_02_20cm (SPAdes) (version 2) | ecosystem: Environmental > Terrestrial > Soil > Grasslands ...
GTTCGCCGTTGTCGTTCTTCCGGCCCGGATCCGAGCCATGATGAGCGCCGTATGGATCCAGAACAACCGTCACTGGGACGAGCTCGCGGGCCAGAACACCCTCACCCAGCTGCTGGGGACGGGGACGCCGACCCAGCGCGAATACCTCGGATGCCTCGCGGGCGAGATCGTGAACGACACCCTGTGGGTGCGCGAACTCAAGTCGGCGGCCGACCTGAAGCAGCTCCAGTTCGCGGTGGCGGGCAACTGCGACGCCGTCGACCGCTTCGTGGGGACGTGGCACACGCACCCGTATCGGGCCGGCCCCGACGGCCGCGCGCTGAAAGAGCGCGGGCTGTCCGCCCTGGACCTCGACACCTTCGCGGCGGCCCGCGATCTCATTACGCTCGTCATGTGGGACATGGACTCGATCGACGTGGCGGCGAAGGCACCCGACGGCTCCGTCCGCCATCCGGTGCCGCTCAGCCCGCCTTAGCGAGCCGCTCGCACGTCAACGTCGAAGACGCCGGTCTCGATCCGGCCGCTGTGCCGCACCTGTACCCAGATGCGGTAGTGCCCTGGCTGGGGAAACGCATACGGGAAGGAGACCTCGCCGGCGGCTACCGCTTTCCGGTCGCCGCTCGCCATCTCCATCGCCGCCAGGCGCTTGCTGAGCTCGCCCTGAACGGTATCGCCGGGTTGACGCACGACGAACGTCTCCTGCGCGGTGACGGAGATCGTTCCGGCCGGATGGAGGTGCACGAACACCGCGCCGTCGTCGCGGGTGATCATCGCGTGGGCCGCCATGCCCATGTACGGCTCGAGCGCCGCCGGCTTACCGTCGGGTCCGGTGACCGTGAACCGCAGGGGCGCATCCTGGTCGACCACGAACGGCGTGTCGGCCCGCTCCCACGTCATCGTGGAGCCGTCGGCGAGCGGGACCACGTTTCCCTTTTCCCGTTTCACGTTTCCCGACAGCCACGCGTCGTCAGGATCGGACGGGCGCCAGGCGGTCGCCGGAGATCCGATCTCCGCCGTCGCAACCAGCGTCTCTGTAAACCCGCTCTCGTGCACGATGTCGGCGTAGACGCGATACGGCCCTGCGGGGAGCGGCGGCAGCGCGGTCTCGAAGGTCGCCGAGTCGAGCGGCAGGGGATGGAGGTGGGCGAAGCCGTCGAGCGACCGCGCGCGGACGAGAAACAGATGCATGAGGTGACCGTGGTCCGGGATGAGCGGCGTCCACTGGCGCTGCCGATTCGCCCACGAGCTGTCATCGATCGTGAAGTGGAGCACGCTTGCGGCGGCGCTGGCCTGCACGGCGGCGGTGGCGTGCAGCGGCCGGTATAACCCGCTGCGGTACGCGGCGTCGACGGCGTTCCACCAGGCCCGCCCGCCGATGAGCGCGAACGCGAGCACCAGCGCGCCCAGCAGGATCGCGATGCGCGAGCGCCGCGTGCGCCCACGGTCGGGCTCCGCGCCGGGCTCGAGCCCGCTCTCTCGGACGGCCGCGCCGACGATCGTGAGTGCTCCTGCGCACAGGAATGCCCCGAGCGCGAGCAGGGCGGCGCCGAGCGGCTTGTCGAGCGCGAGTCGCCGGGTCGCCACGGCCAGGACGGGAACGAGCGTCGTGCCGGTCCCCGCGGCTCCCTCGATAGTCACGCGCACGCTGTAGGAGCCGGAGCTCATGAGCCACAGGGCCGCACTGTAAAGCGTCGAATCGCCGGGGACTGGTGTTGCGACGTCGGCGGGTGGGGGAGCCGCGGTCCGCGGGTCCCAGAACACGGGGAGCACCAGCACTCGCCGGACTGCGTGCGGGGCGAGTAGCCGGACGGTGATCTGCGCGAGTCCCGGCACGACGCCGGGATTGCGGACGACCACCCGCACGGGGTAGGGACCCGCGGCACCTTCGAAGTACGTGTCCGGGCTCCCCACGTGCGCCAGGGCGACAAGCCCGATCCCCACGAGCGCACCGAGCCGGAGCCCGAGGCGCGTCATCGCCGCAGCCTCGTCATCCAGTTCCCCCACCACAACCCCAGCCGCGCGGAGACCACGGCCAGCACCGCGGCGATCGCCAGCGCGCGCGGCGTCACCGGATCGGTCTCGGCGCGCCAGAAGCGGTAGCGCCACGGCCCCGGGCGGCTCGAATAGTCCCAGTGATCGACGCCGAACAGAAAGGTGTGGCTGTGCGGACTGAGCAGAAACTCGGTGAAGAACCACTGGGTCACGAAGAACGCCGCGAGGAAGGCGAGCCCGACCAGCGCCGCCAACCGCCAGTCGCGGCCCGGGCCGACGCGCTGCATCAACAGGTCGATCGCCACCGCCGGCACCACGAGCAGCAACGGGAACGGCGGCGGTACCATGTGGGTCACAGGATTGAACACCGGGGCGAGCTTCGGCGTGGCCGGCGCGAGCTGCAGGATCCAGATCATGACGAGCGAGAACGCCATGTAGACGAGGGCGGCGGTCGTAGCGGGCCAGCGGAGCCGGACCGCCCGCCCGGCCGCGACTAGCAGGATCGGCAGCGCGCCGGCGGCCACCTGATAATAGACGGCGTTGTGGGCCACGTTGGGGAAACCGACTTGCTCGATGCCGATCGTCGCGGCGTTCTGGAGCAGAATGCCGACCACGTAGGCGGCGAGCAGGCCGTACAGTCGTGGGGCCTGCTGCGCCGGGCTGCGGTTCTGGAGCGACAGCACGAGAAACAGACTGCCGAGCTGAATCGCCCAGATCCCCAGCGCGAGAATCACGTGGGGAGGCGACAGGACTTTGACGTCGAGCCCGTACGCGTTGTGCCACCAGTTGTCGAGGGGGGCCGACGTGATCATCGCGAAGGCGCCCCAGATGCACACCCAGGCGCCGAGCGGGCCGCGGAAGCCCCAGAATCCAACGGTGGCCGCCCGCTGCTCCGTCGTCCCCGCGAAGCTCGTCCGGAGCACGAGCCAGCCGCACGCCAGTCCCGCGAGCACGCCGCCCAGGTAGATGGCCGCGTGCGCCGGGGTCCAGAACGTGTCGCGGCCGATCGAGCGGTGCCAGGAGATGTCCCAGATAATGCCGACCTTCGCGCTCGTCGCCGCGACGAGCGTCGCGGCGACGTACCAGGGCAAACGCGCCGCAGGGGGGGCAGCCAGCGTGGCCGCCCCCCTCATCGTGCTAGGTGCGGTCACCTGAGCCGCCGGCGACCAGTCCTTTGCCGCGCCACTTCTCGAAGATCTTCTTCACCTGCTGGTGCGCGTCGTCCAGCGCCTGCCGGGCCGTCATCCGGCCCGTCGCCGCGTTGGCGAACATGGTGGGAAGCACGAAGGTGTCGAATACTTCGCTCTCGGCCGGGTTGGCCGGTCCCGGGTGCCCGATGTTCGTCGCCCACTGCAGGGCGGTGCTGATCGGCTTCAACTTCGCGGGCGGGTTCGAGCCGAACGGGTCGTTCGACGTGGCCTGCTCGAGCCACTTGGTGCCCGCCGCCGGCTTCTGCGCCACCGGCACCGCGGCGTCCGCCACGGAGCCCGTGAACGAGGGAAAGTTGTACAGCTTGCTCCCCAGCACGGCGTCGCGGTAGTGCCCGATCAAGTCGAGCAGGAACTGCTTCGCGACGTCGGGGCTCTGGGCGAACTTCCAGATCACGTAAATGCCCATCACGTGCTCGCTCGCCCAGGCCGTGCCGCGTGGCCCTTTGAGCGCCGGCACGAAGAAGATGTCGTCAGCGACCGGGAGCTTGTTGTCCTGCGCGGTGCGGTACGCGGAGATCGAGTTGAGGATGTAGCCCGTCTGTCTTGCGTTCAGGGCCTGATTGTTCGACGCGGCGTTCCAGCTCATGACCGACGGGTTCATCCCGGCCTTGAAGAGCCGCACGCCGAATTCGAGCGCCTCGAGCGCGTGATCCGACTTGAGGACCACGTTCTCGTTCGCGTCCTGGATCGATCCGTCGAACGACCACAGCATGGCGCGCGCCGCCATGTTGGAGTCGAGCTCCTGCGACATGCCGATCCCGATCGGGATCTGGATCTCGGGATGCTTTGCCTTGATCAGCGGCGCCGCCTTGACGAGATCTTCCCACGTCCCGGGACCGTCGGGCATGCCGACTTCGGTCCAGATCGTCTTGAGATAATCTCCGGGGTCGGGCACGTAGTTGTCGCTGAAGCCGAACCACTTGCGCGTCACCGGGTTGTAGGTGCTGCGCTTGCACAGGTCGAGGATCGGCCCGTGCTGGCGCTCCGCCTGTTGCACCACGTCCGCCATGTCGAGCACTTGCGGCTCGAACGCGCCGGGCGGCGACAGGAACTGGAACAGGTCGTGCCCCTGCTGCGCTGCGACTTCGGCGTTGGCGCGCGTGCCCAGATCCGCGAGGGCGATGTGGTCGACCGTGACATCGATCCCCTTCGCCGTGCCCCAGTCCTTGGCGTACTTGTCGAACCACACGTCGTACGAAGGAACGAAGTGGCTCCACTGGAGGATCTTGAGCGTCTTCTGGGCGCGCGGGATCCAGATAGTGGGGCCGAGAGCGGCGGCGGCGACGGCCGCCCCGGTCGTCGTGACGAACTCGCGCCGATCGATTCCCTTCCGCTTGGTCATGGACCTTCCTCCGTGTGTGCGGCTCCATCGGCCGTTCATGGCGGGACAAAGTTGCTGCGTGGCTCCGTCGCCGCAAGGCGTCACGGCGGCACCACGGGCGCGACGTATGGCAGGGTTCGCGCGAAGAGCCACATCAGAAACAAGACCACGGGTAGGTGCACGAGGAGCTGCACTGCCGCGTAGCCGACAAGGTCGCGTGCGCGCACACCCAGCAGCCCGAGCAGCGGCAGCATCCAGAACGGGTTGACGAGGTTCGGCAGCGCTTCCGCGGCGTTGTAGATCTGCACGACCCAGCCGAGGTTCACCTTGAGGGCAGTCGCGGCCTGGAGCAGATATGGCGCTTCGATCACCCATTTGCTCCCGCCCGATGGCACGAACAGGCCGAGCACGGCCGAGTAGATCGACACCAGGATCGGATAGCCGTTCGCGTCCGAGACACGGACGAACAGCCCGGCGAGCCATTGTGAGATCGGCGACGGGTCGGTCGCGGTACCGGTGATCATGCCGAAGATCCCCGCATAGAACGGGAACTGGATGAGCACGCCTGCCGTCGCGGGGACGGACCGCGCGACGGCCTCGAGGAACCGCCGCGGCCGCCAGTGCAGCAGCAGGCCGGCGAGCAGGAACATAAAGTTGTACGTGTTCAGGTCGAGCGCCTGCGCGATCCCCGCTGCCATCCCGCCGCCCTTGGAGGCGAACAGCTGCACGAGGTAGGCGACCCCCACGAGCACGATGAGAATCGTCAGCAGGGGGCTGTATTCCAGCCATTCGCCGGGGCGCTGCCGCGCGGGGGTGCGGATCTCGAGGGGCTCGGGGCGGATACCGTAGCTCTCCGCCGTGCGGGCCGTCCGCCCGTCCGGCGCCGTCAAATAAGCGACGAGCACGGAGGTCGCCATGAGGACGACCGCCGTGACGATGCTCTGCCACAGGAAAATCGTCCGCGAAAGCGGCAGCACGCCCGAAATCGGCAGCAGCGAAGCAGGGATCGATCCCTTGGTCGCCATGAGCAGCGCTGCGGACGACGACAGGCCGAGCGCCCACACGCTCCCGAGACCGAGGTAACCGGCGGCCCCGGCGGCGCGGTAGTCGGTCTGCGGGACGCGCCGCACCACCTCGCGGACGAGGAGCCCGCTGAACACGAGGCTGAACCCCCACGACAGGAGCGACGAGACAGTCGCAAACAGCGCGATCCACGCGACTGCGGTCCGCGGTGTCTTCGGGATCGTGGCGAGCCACTGCACGACACGATAGACGGGCGGTGAGGACGCCACGACGTAGCCGAAGATGACGATGAGCGCCATTTGCATCGTGAAGGGGATGAGCGTCCAGAAGCCACCCCCAAAGTAGCGCGTCATCTGCGCGGGACTCCGTCCCAGCAGGAGGCCGGCGCCGAACACGAGCACGATCCCCACGAGGGCGAAGACGAACGCATCCGGGAACCAGCGCTCGGTCCAGTCCGAGATCGCAAGACCGAGCCGGATCGCTGCAGGCTCGCGCGGGCGTTTCACAGCGGACGGGTCGACCATATACCTGCCCAGGCTCGCAGCGAAGCGCGCCATGCGCTCCGCTGCGAGCCCGGTCGTCTCAGAGTGTGTACAGCGCGCTGAGCGCGTACTGGTCAGCGCTCGTGATCCCGGTGTTCCACCGCGTCACGTTCCGGAAGTACTCCAAGCCGGCGGCGTACCGGCCTGCGCGGAACCGCAGCAGCGCCGAGCCGGTGTGGCTCAGCTGACGCGCCAGGGTCCCGCCCGTCTCCGCGTTGAAGCGCGCATAGTCAGGCTGGTCTATCCCGTAGTCGGCCCAAACGCTCCAATGAGAGGTGAAGTCGTAGCCCGCCTGGGCCCACGCGCCCCAGCCCCGGATCTGCGGCTGAAACTGGTTGATCATGCCGAACTGCGATCCCAGCCCTTTCCCGTAGTAGAAGCTGCCGTGCAGCGTGAAACTGCTGATGGCGATGTACTGGCCCGTCTCCACGCCCCAGTTTGTGATGTTGGAGCCCGGGACGCCCGTGCCGTTTACGTCCTTCCAGTCGATGTGATATGTGACGAAGCCGTTCCAGCTCACGTTCGCGAACCTTCTCGCCGCGTTGACCCGCGCCTCGACCTGCGGTAGGCCGGACGCCTCACCGATGCCAATGTTGTTGAGTGAATCCCGAGCGTTCCCGGCGGCGGTGGGGCCCGAGCCCTTCAACGCTGCGACCTCGAGCTGAAGCTTGAGCGGGTTGGTGGAGGGGGTCAGGTCGTGAAAGAGAAAGACGCCCGGGAAGCGCCAGCCAATCATGCTCGCGCCAAGGCCGACCGGAAAGGCGATGTGCGCCAACGACACGGGGATGAAGGCGGCGGTTTCGCCGAACAGCGGCGCCCAATACTGTCCGATTCTGAGGGTGGTGCGGCCGTTCGAGAGGTCCACGAACGCGTGACGCACGCGGAATTGAGGCTGCTCGTCGCCGTACGGGGGCACACCGTTGAACGCCCCGAAGAAGTCGGCTTCGATCGTGGCTCGTGGGGCCCATTTCCCCAGCACCGCCGGGGCGTTGAAGGTGAAGTTCAGGCGGGTGTTCCGGACATCTCCGTCGAAGATCCCCCGGTTGGGGCCCGGCTGATTGGCGGGCGCTGCGGCGATCTCAGCATTTTGCCCCTGTCCGAACGAGCTGAACAGTCCGCGGTCGTTGAACAGGGTCGCGCTGATGAAGCCGCCGATGGTGAGCGTCTCCCCCTCTCCCAGCCGGACTACCTGGGTCGGCTGCTGGGCGGAAGCGGGGCGTGCCCCTCCTAAGACCGAGATCACGATTACGGCGAGTCCAGAGAACGATGCCACTCCCTTTCTCATGACAGCCCCCTCGAGTGAGAAGGTGGGTACGACGTGTTATCCCTTTACCGCTCCCATCGTGAAGCCTTGAATGAAGCGGTCGATGAACACGTTATAAACGATGGCGAGCGGGATGCTGGTGAACAGCGCCGCCGCCATGAGCGCCCCCCAGTGATACACATCGCCGCGCACCAGCGCGATCGGCACTCCCAGGCTCACCGTCATCTTGTCCACCGAGCTGATGAACGTCAGGGCGTAGACGAATTCCTGCATCACCAGCGTGAAGCTGAACACGATCACCGTCAAGATCCCCGGAACGATGAGGCGGGGCGCCACTTTTACGATCACGGCAAGCCGGCTGTACCCGTCGATCATCGCCTGCTCCTCGATGTCCCACGGGACCGAGCGGAGAAACCCCATGACGAGCCAGGTGCAGAATGGGATCGTCATGGTGGGATAGATGAGGATCAGCGAGGCGAGCGAGTCCTGCAGCCCGAGCAGCGAGACGAGCCGCGCGAACGGGACGAACAGCAGCGTGGGCGGAATGAGGTAGGTGAAGAAGATTCCCATGCCCAGGCGCTCGCCCCACCGGCCGGCGAGCCGCGCCAGGCTGTAGCCGGCCGGCACCGCCACCGCCACCGTGATGACCACGACCGCCGCCACCACGAGCAGCGTGTTCAGCACCCAGCGCGGAAAGTCCGTCTGGCCGAACAGCAGCTTGACGTGCTCGAGCGTCGGTGGGTCGTTGAAGATCCACGGGATGTGGCTCAGATCCGACGCGCCGACGTACAGGTCTCGGTTCTGTTTGAACGTCGTGACGAGCATCCAATAGAACGGGAACCCCGCGAAGATCATGAAGCCGAGGGCGGCGGCGTAGAGCGCCACACGCTTCATCAGGCCGCGCCCCCCACTTCGGAACGCCGGGCGAGCCGTAGCATGGCGACGGCGACCACGATCAGGAACGGCAGCAGAAACACCGCGATGGCGGCGCCCTGTCCGAGATCGGCGCCGAGAATGCCGCGCTGGAACGCGAGGGTCGGGAGCACGTGCGTGGTATTGGCCGGCCCGCCGCCCGTCAGGATGTAGACGACCCCCAGATCGGTCGCCGTGTACACCACGCCGAACAGCACGGCGACCGCGACGACCGGGAGCAACAGCGGCAGCTCGACCTGGAACAGCCGCCGCCAGAACCCGGCGCCATCCACGATCGCCGCCTCGATGACTTCCTGCGGGATCGAGGCGAGGCCGGCCAGCACGATCACCGTGGCGAACGGAAAGATGCGCCACGCCTGCACGATGATGATCGCCAGCAGCGCGAGCGCGGGGTCCCCCAGCCAGTACAGCCAGCCGTGCAGCAGCCCAGCGGCCTTCAGCGTCCAGTTGATCACGCTGAAGGTCGAATCGAAGATCCATGTCCACGCGATGGCGGCGAGCGAGACCGGTACGGCCCAAGGGAGCAGGAGCACGAACCGGGCGACGCGCTTGCCCCGGAACGTGGCGCGGAACACCTGAGCCGCGGCGGTCGCCAGGATGATCACCAGCACCTGCGTGCCGACCGTCACGACCACGCTGTTCCGGAGGGCCCGGAGGAAAATCGCATCGCCCAGTATCGCGGCATAGTTGCCCAGGCCGCTCCATTGGAAGCTCAAGCTGCCGGCGGTGGCGTTGCTGAAGCTCAGCGCGATCGCGAGGACGAAGGGCACGCCGACGAGCAGGACTATGTAGCCGAGGGCCGGCGCCAGCATCACACCGCCCAGCACGTCCTCGCGGTCGGCCAGCGTGCGCCGGAACGTCACGGCCGGCGCCTCAACCCGGTGTCGGCGTCGAAGTACCGCAGCAGCCGGCGCGGTACCGCGAACTCGTGCGTCGCGCCTTCCGGGATGGCCACTGCGGTAGTGCCGGGAAGCTTCGCGATAATCGTGGCGTCGGGAGTGGCGCTCTCCGCCACGGCACCGTACACGTAGCGATCGGCGCCCAGGTACTCGACGCGCCGCACGGCGAACTGAAAGGTGTACAACTCCTCGCCCGCGCCGAACAGACTGCGCGGCAGCAGGTGCTCGGGTCGGAACCCCACGAGCGTGCCGGGGGGCAGCGACGGATCGCGCAGCGCGAGCAGGTTCATGGGCGGCTGGCCCACGAAGGTCGCCACGAACGTGTCGACGGGATCCTCGTACACCTCCTGGGGGGTGCCCACCTGCCGTACTTTGCCATGTTCCATCACGACGATGCGGTCGCCCAGGCCCATCGCCTCTACCTGATCGTGTGTCACGTACACGGTCGTCGTCTGGATCTGCCGCTGGAACCGCTTCAGGTCGTCCCGGGCCGTATTGCGCAGCTTCGCGTCGAGGTTGGCCAGCGGCTCGTCCAGCAGAAACACTTTGGGATCGCGCACCAGGGCGCGGCACAGCGCGACCCGCTGGCGCTCCCCGCCCGAAAGCTGGCGGGGATAGCGATCGAGGTAGCGCGTAATGCTGAACAGGTCTGCGGCCCAGCGCACCTTCTCCTCGATCCGTTTGCGGGGCGTCCGGCTGGCCTGGAGCGGGAAGGCGATGTTCTGGTAAACGGTCCGGTGGGGGTAGAGCGCATAGCTCTGGAACACCATCGCGATCCCCCGGGCTCTGGGCGGGACGTCGCCGTCCACGCGCTCCCCTCCGATGTAGATCTCCCCCGCCGTGGGCCGCTCGAGCCCCGCGATCATGCGCAGCAGCGTCGTTTTTCCCGAGCCGGACGAGCCGAGCAGCACCAGGAACTCTCCGTCGCGGATCGAAAGGTCCACACCATCGACCGCGTGAAGTTCGCCGAACTGTTTCCTTAAGTTTCGGATCTCGATGCCGGCCACCGTCGGGGCGCTAGCTCCGAGGTTGCCGGCCGTGTGCAGTGGTGTCGGGCGGCTTGGCGAGGTTCACCGGCGGGGAGTAGATGATCCGGTTCGGGGTCTCAGGTACCTGGAGCGGCCGCAGCAGCTCGGGGGACGGGGCTGCCGCGGCTCCCGCCCTGCCTGCGGCTCCCCCGCCGCACGCGGTCACTAGAAGCACGGCGGCACACCAACGGACGTTCATGGTCTCTCCCCCTCGCTACCGCGAGCGGCCCGATCGCGGGAGGCGTCGTCCGACGGCGCACCACGCGCGAGCCAATCGCGAAAATAGTCGGCTTCCTGGGCCAGGCGCCATTCCTCGAAGATCGACAACGCCATCGCGCGGACACCGCCCTCACCTGGTCCGGCCGCGATGCACTGCTCCTGCAGCCAGGCTTCGAACTGGTCGGGGTCCGGGTCGGCCGCGATCGCCCGCTGCAACAGATCGAGCTTGATCGCCAACCCGATCGCATCGGGCGTCGTGTCGCGCTTGCGCCGCTGCCGCCTCCCCTCCGACGCCTCGAGCGCCGCGAGCAGCTCGCGACAGACGGCGGCGGGGCGCGGTGGCTGCGTCATAGCCTCCACCATCCTCCACGACCTCCACCATCCTCCACAACCCGCGCCCCCAGCGTGCACCCCGGCCGCTCGGGTCGGCGATATCCCCGCTCCAGGGCCGCGACGTCCAAATGGACCGACATCAGATCATCGATCAGGATCGACCACGGCGCGCTCGGACGCACGGTGGTCACCCCTTTCAGATATCCTTTGCAGGACTGGCAGACCTCGACCCGCCACTTCTGCTCGCTCCCCTCGGGCGTCAGGTATCCGAGCTGGTCGTGTTGGATCTCGTCACAGAATACGCACCGCAGCAACGGGATCGCCCATCCGGAGCCGCAGCGGCCACACCGCAGCTGGCGTTTGCGCTCGAGCCCCGTGTACTCGGCCACGACGGGCCAGGCGCCGCACACGGGACAGTACCCCTCCCACCAGCTGGCCGGGATCTGGGACGCGAGGCCGCGGGCACAGGCCTGCAGCAGCGGCACGGCCGCCATCTGTCCCACCACGCGGGTCGCGTGAAGGTCGGCACCGGCGGCCGCGGCGAGCGCGTCCAAGCGCGCGTCGTCCTGGCACACGGCCGCCTCGAGCAGGGCGAGCCCGTCTACGCCCCGGCCCCCGCCGTTCACTCGCGGCGCGAGCCCGAGGACCCGGCGCACCCACTTGCGAGTCGCGCGTCCGGGCACCGTCACTTGCGCCCGAGCCAACAACGGCGCCTTGACGGGGTGGTCCGCCGCCACCTTCGGCACGGCGGCCTCCCACCGCGTTCCGTTCTCGCTCTCGTCGAGCGCTGCTGCCAATAGCCCGAGCCACGCCTCGGCCTCGGGGTTGTCGCGGCGGGCCTCGGCCAGCCGCTCTTGGACTGCTACGTTCCGCGTGCGCCGGAGACGGGCAGGGGTCCAGAGCATTGCACTTTCACGGTGCGGCAGGGAGTGCGGTAGTACATCGTCGCTCCCGCGTGCAGCCGGGGGACGCGGTCGTGGTTGCCCGGGTCGGCTCCGGGACCGCCGCCGCGGGCCCGCGTGGCCTCGGGGCTGGCGCACGCCGTGACGCCGATCAGCAGCCATAGCGCGGTGCCGCGACGGGCGCGCACGGTCACATCCCCGCCGCGACGCGGTAGCGGTCGATCCCCTCCGATGCGAGCATCGTCGCGAGCCGGAGCAGGAAGCCGCCGAGCAGCACCAGTTTGGCAGCGCCGGCCAGCGGCCGCCCCTGCATGTGCAGGCGCAGCGGGGCCAGGATCCCGAGCCAGACCACGCCCACCAGGAGCAGCAGTCCCCAGACGCTCAACCACGCGCGGTTCACCGCGCCGAGCGAGCCGATGAAGATGGCCAGCACCACCAGCTCGACGACCAGAGCCTTACTGTCGAACGACGACAGCCACTCGAGCGAGCGCGTCGTGGCTCCGCGCGCCGGAGCGAGCAGGATGAGCGCTGCGGCACCGGTGGACGCGCCCGACGCGACGAACAACGCCCCGAGCCACGGACTGTCCGACCAGATGGGGCGGTTCGTCACCGACAGCAGGACTCCCGTATATCCCGCGACGAAGAATCCCAGCAGCCCGCCCACGGCGGCGACGAGCTTGGCGACTCCGCCGCGCACGACGCTGCCCACGGCGCGGAGCAGAGGGGCCTGGAGTCGGCCCTCTTCAGCGGCCGATCCGAGAGCCGAGAGCACCGCGAACAGCCCGAAGAGGAGGATCGCCCACGCGCCGAACGAGATCGGCGACCAGGGCTTGAACATGATCGCCGGGAGGTTCGCCGACTGGAATAACATGTGCCAGAAGCGGAGCGGCCGGCCGAGATCGATCGTCAGGAGCACGCCGCTCACGATCGCGCCCCAGGCCGCGACCCGATATCCGGTTCGGATCACCGGGCGGTCGTCAGGTTGCCCGAACCATTCGAGCAAGGCGGCCAGGAAATAGGCACCGCCCGCAAGTCCGCCCACGTAGAAATACGGGACGATGAACCAGGTCCAGTGCGGCGCTCCGCTGAAGAAAGTGTCGGGGGGCATTAGTTCGATCCTCCCGAGCCGCCCACCTGGTCCATCCGGCGCTTGCGCAGGCCGACGAGGGCGAGCACGCCCAACACGCCGGCGCTCAAGACCGAGAACCCGGCGCTCTTGGTGAGGTTGCGTGAGGGCAGCTGGGGCTTGTGGGGCAGGCCGTACACCTCATCCTTGTCCACCAGTAAGTAGAAGGAGTTCAACCCGCCGAGCGGCCCCGTGGGGTCCGCGCCATAGAGGTGCGCCTCGACGCCCTGCGCCTTGAGCTGGTCGACGCGCTTCTGGGCTCGCGGGCGCAGCTCCGCGATCGTCCCGAACTGGATCGAGTCGGTGGGACAGGCCTTCGAGCACGCCGGCTCGAGCCCCACCTTGAGCCGGTCGTAGCACAGGGTGCACTTCTGCGCCGTGCCCGACACCGGGTTGATGTCGATGACGCCGAACGGGCAGGCGGCGATGCAGGCGCGGCACCCGTTGCACACGTCGGACTGGATCACCACCGTGTCGAACTCGGTGCGGATGATGGCGCCGGTAGGACACACCTCCAGGCATCCCGCCTGGACGCAGTGCTTGCACACGTCGCTCATCATCAGCCAACGGCCGTCGTACGGCCCCTTGAACTGCTCGATGAAGCGGACGTGCCGCCAGTGGATGCCGTCCAGCCGGCGGGTGTTGTCGTAGCTGTCGCCGGAAAGCTCCCGGATGCCGCCGTTCTCGGCCGGGAGCTGGTTCCATTCCTTGCACGCGACCTCGCACGCCTTGCAGCCGATGCAAACCGTGGTGTCGGTGAAGAACCCCATGGCTTCGGCCATAATCACGCCTTCTCCACGTTGCAGACGAACGCCTTGCCTTCGTGGATCGACACGTTGGGATCGCCGACCCAGGCGGTGAGATCGTTGACCACATCGCCGGTGCTCAATCCCATCCAGCCCCAGTGCCACGGCATCCCGACGTGGTGGATGGTCTTGCCCGCGACCTTCAGCACCCCGATGCGATCGGTCACGAGGGCCTTGGCCCGCACGTGGCTGCGTGGCGTGGTGATGATCACGTAGTCGAGGTTGTTGATCCCCTTCTCTTTGGCCAGACCCTTCCCGAGCTCGATGAACAGCTCGGGCTGGAGCTCGGAGAGCCACGGCAGCCAGCGGCTCATGGCGCCGGCCAGGTAGTGCTCCGTCAGGCGGTACGTGGTGATGACATATGGGAACTTCGGATCGCCCACTGCCGCAAGCTGGTTCCACGGTTTCCCCTGCGACCAGACTTTGTGCACTGGGCTGCTCTGCTGCTTCGGGTACAAGAGATTCTGGACCGGCGACTCATGCGGCTCGTAATGGGTCGGGAACGGGCCGTCCACAAGCCCGGCAGGCACGTAGATCCACCCCTTGCCCTCCGGCCGCATGATGTACGCGTCGGTCCCCGAGAGCGGCTCCATAATGATGCCGTCCGGTTTGCCCTTGTGTGATGGCGGCATGGTCAGCGTAAAGTCGGGCACGTCGTACCCGACCCACTTGCCGGGGGGGATCGGCTTGCCGGTCTTGGGATCGGGCGGGTTCACGAAATGTGGATCCCACCACACCCAGCGCTTGCGCTCGCTCCACGGGTTGCCGTTCAAGTCGGCGGAGGCGCGATTGTAGATGTTGCGCCGGTTGGCCGGCCACGCCCATCCCCACTTCAAGTGGGCGCCGGGCACGCCCGCCGGATCCGCCTCGCGGCGCGCCGTGAGGTTCTGATCCCACGCCGGGAAGCACCCGCAGTAGATCCACGACGCGCACGTCGTCGAGCCGTCGTCCTTCAACTCGCCGAATCCCTTCAGGTGCTGCTTGGGATTCCCGGTCATGTAGCCGTTGATCTCCCGCAGCACCTTGAGGGCGCTGATCTCCCCCGGGTAGAGCGGCGCCTCGCCCGGGTCCGGATCGAAGTCCCAGGTGACCTTCTTCCACCCTTCGTCCCGGGGCAGCTTCGAGTCGGCGTACGCCTTCTTCAGTCGCTTGGCCAGGTTGTGGTAGAACCAGCTGTCGGTGCGGCAATCGCCCGGCGCCTTGGCGGCCATGGAGTGCCATTGCAGCATGCGCTGGGTGTTGGTAAAGCTGCCGTCGTACTCGGCGATCTGCGTCGACGGGAAGAAGAAGATCTCGGTCTTGATATCAGCGATCTTCGTCTCGCCGCTCTTGACCTCGGGGGCCAGGTACCAGTGGGTCGCCGTTTCCGTCAGCCAGTTGTCCTTCACCACCAGCCAATCGAGCTGGCGCAACGCGCGGCGCGTCGCCGTCCCGTTGAGCGAGGTCGCCGGATTCTGCCCCACGATCGCCGCCCCCTTGATCTTCCCCTCGGCCATCGCGGCGAAACAGGCGATGTGCGAGTGGTCGCCCAGGATCTTGGGATGCCAGTCGTACCCGAAGTCGTTCTCCGGCGTGGCGGCGTCGCCGTACACGGACTTGAGGTATGACACCATCCACTTCGGCCCGTTGGCCCAGTAGCCCGTGGGCGGCGTCTCCGCTGCGACGTAGTCGCGCAGCGTGTCGTGCGGCCGCACGGCCGAGGGCGCGTTCATGTATCCGTGGATCGAGTGGTACAGCGTCGGCACGTCGGTCGAACCCTGGATCGCCGCGTGGCCGCGCAGCGCCATGATGCCGCCTCCGGGCCGGCCCATGTTACCGGTGAGCTGCTCGAGTAGGGCACAGCAGCTGATGATCTGCACGCCGTAGGTATGCTGCGTCCACGCCACCGCGTAGGCGAACGCAGTCGTGCGGTCCCGCCCCGAGTTTTCGAGCAGGGTCTCTGCGACCTTGAGGAACTTCTCTTTCGGGGAGCCGCAGATCTGTTCGACCAGCTCCGGCGTGTAGCGGCTGAAGTGCTTCTTGAGCAGTTGAAACACGCAGCGCGGGTGTTGCAGGGTCGGATCGGTCTTGGCCGTGCCCTTGCGCAGCGAGCGGAGCAGGTCGTCGAACGAGCCCCGCTTCTTGATCACCTCTTCTGTGGTGGGACCGGGTGGTTTGGGTCCGCGCTCGTACTGCCAGGTCTTGTTGTCGTAGCGGCCCAGGTTTCCGTTGAACGGCCAGAAGTCGGGCTCCTTGTAGGAGAGCAGGCCGGAGAACACGCCGTCCAGGTCTTCCGTGTCCTTGAAGTCCTCGTTGACGATCGTGGCGAGATTCGTGTAGTGGACGGTGTAGTCCTTGAAGAACGGGTCCTTGTTCCACCGCTCGCTGTGCACGACGTAATTGATCAGCCCGCCGAGGAACGCGATGTCCGAGCCGGCGCGGATCGGGACGTGGAAGTCGGCGACCGCGCTCGTGCGAGTGAAGCGCGGATCGATGTGGATGATCTTCGCGCCGTTCATCTTCGCTTTCATGGGCCAGCGGAACGCCACGGGGTGGCACTCCGCCATGTTCGAGCCCATGACGATGAAGCAGTCGGTATGTTCGAGGCTGCGCGGATACGTCGTCGAGGCTCCGCGACCGTTTCGTGCCCCCAGACCGGGGACGCTAGAGCTGTGTCATATCCTGGCCTGATTCTCGATGGCCACCACCCCGAGTCCGCGCCAGAACTTCTGGCACACGTGATTGAACTCGTTATCCAAGGTGGCGCCGCCGAGCGCAAAGATCGCGGGCGTCATGTTCACGAGCTTCCCGTTCGGGAGCTTCTCGATGAACGTCTCGTCGCGGGTCTTCTTGACGAGCTCGGCCACACGATCCATCGCCCACTCGAGCTCGACCACTTCCCAGTCGCTCGCACCCGGCTTGCGGTGCAGCACCTTGGTCGCCCGGTTGGGGTTCATGTGGAGCTGGTAGATCGCGGCGCCCTTGGGGCAGAGGGTGCCCTCGTTGTGCGGACTGCGCGGATCGCCTTCGATGTTGACGATCTTGCCGTCGACCGTGTGGATCAAGGTCGCGCATCCGACCGAGCAGAAGGGACAGATGCTCGGCGTCGTCTTGGCGTCCTTGATCCGCAGCTCCTGCGCTCGGGCCGTGGCCGGCGCGAGCGTCAAGCCGAGGCCCGCCAACCCTCCGATCGCCGTCCCCGCTCCCGCGCTGGCGGTGAGCCGCAAGAAATCACGTCGACCGACCTGCATACGAACCTCCCCGCTTGAAGAGTGGGGCGTGTGCGCCAGGCCTATGGTTGGATGCTGTTCGATGGATATAGGCGCGTGCTTGCGAGGACGCAACCCCCGCACGCCACCCTGGCGCCACCCTGGCGCCACCCCGCCGGTGACCCTAGTGTCCGCTGATGCTGGAACTGCCGGAGCTCACACCCGAGTCCTTCGAGATCCTGGTGGTGCGGGAGCTGCGGAAAGTCGGGCTCCAAGTCTCCGAGCTCCGCATCCATCGGTGCTCCACACTCCCGGACCCCGAGCGGGGCTATCTCCTTGAGCTGAAAGGCGTATTGGGCCGCGGCCCGGAACGGCGGCACACCCTCATCGGCTGCCTGCGGCGGCAGGCGCCGATCGGGCGCTCCGACATCGAAGCCTTCAAGGACCACCTGCAGGAGGCGGGCGTCGAGGCGGGCGTCCTGTTCGGGACGGCGGTCTTCGAGCCCGAGGCTCTGACCGCAGCCCAACCCGCTCCTCTGGCACTGCTGCGGGTCACCGACGGGCGCACCGCGTTTGACACGAGCGGCTGGGGCACCCCCGGTCACTATCCCGCCTGGCTCCCCGCCTACTGCGCCGAGACAGTGGGCCGCGACCTCACCCACCTTCTTTGAGGACCCACGCGATGCCCGACGCCGAACGCCAGAAGGACGCGATGGACGTGCTGCAGGCCTGGGTCGATGAGTACAACAGTCGCGCCCGGCCGACGGTTCGGCTCGGCTCGGCGGGCGAAGCGGGCGGCGCGCAGCTGCGACTCAAGTACAGTCCGGCGGAGGGGCAAATCGCGATCCTCCATCTGGTCGCCGTCAACCGGGACGGTCGCGCCGCGATCCTGGTGCGGCGGTTCGAGGGACCCGCGGCAGAAGCCGCGGTCGAGGCGGGACTGTGGGCCAGCACTCAGCTCGGCCGCCGCTAGTCTCGATTCACGAGCTCGGCACGTTGGGCGGCGCCGTGAGCCAGGCCAAGGGGGTGAACGGGCGGGGTCACGTCGTAGGCACGAGCCGCGACGCCATGGGCCGGACCCGTGCCTTCCTGTGGCAGGAGCAGTTGGGAATCGTCGACCTGAAGCCGCTCACCGGGGTGAACACGTCGGCCAACGACATCAACGAGGATGGTGCAATCGCGGGCGGCGGCGACACGGGCTTCGGCGACTTCCACGCGTACCTCTTATCCGAAGGCACGAGCTTCGATCTCGGCACGCTCGGCGGGAACGAGAGCGAGGCCCTCGCCGTCAATCGACCGGGGCAGGTGGCGGGGCACAGCCGGGTCGCCGGGGCGCCGGCCAAGCGCGCCTTCTTCATTCCCGAGCCGGGCCGCATGGTCGACCTCGGGACGTTGGGCGGGGCGACGAGCATCGCGCACGATGTGAACGACCGCGGTGAGGTCGTCGGCTTTGCGGAGACGGCCGCCGGTCAGCCGCACGCGTTCCTCTGGACGGCGACCGCAGGCATGCGGGATCTGGGAGCGCTCGGGACCGCCGCGAGCATGGCGCTCGCGATCAACAACCATACGGCGATTGTGGGCGGCAGCGGGCACGCGTTCCTCCGGACGGAGCGGCTTGGCACCGTTGACTTGGGGACGCTCGGGGGACGGACGAGCTGCGCTCACGACATCAACGATGCCGGCTGCGTCGTGGGGGTAAGTCAAACGGCGGCAACCGACGCCCGAGGCCTCCCCGTCACCCGGGCGTTTCTTCGCACACCTGACGGGCAAATGCTGGACCTGGGCACGCTGGGGGGCGAGCACAGCGCCGCGGTGGCGGTCTCCGAAGCGGTCGACGGCACCCTCTGGGTGGTAGGGCACAGCCACGACGCCGCGGCCCGCGTTCGCGCGGTCCTGTGGTCGGTGCGCCTCGAGTAAACCAGGCTTGACTGGGACCCCTCGGCGCCGTCGTTTACACCGATTCGAGAGATCCCCCCTGGGCGATTGCAACGGAGGCAGAGCATGCGATTCTGGATTCCGAGACTCACCCTGGCACTAGGCGCAGCGGCGTTGCTGCCCGGCGCGCTGCACGCTCAGGCGAGCGGGCCCGCGAAGGTGAAGATCACCACACCGGCAAACGGCGCCACCGTGAGCGGACCCGTCAAGGTCACGCTCCATGCCACGGGTGTGGAGATCGTTCCGGCCACCGATGAACGCCCCGGCACGGGGCACCATCACCTGTTCGTCGATCACGATGTGACGCCCGTGGACGACACGATTCCGCGCGGCGTGACCGGGATTCTGCACCTCGGTCGCGGGCAGACGGAGTTCGTGCTGGATTCGCTGAAGCCCGGTCCGCACCGCGTGATCGCGGTGGTCGCAAACTGGAAGCACATTCCCTTGAAGCCGCTCGTCGTCGACACCGTGAAGTTCACCGTGAAGTAGCGGGCCGAAGCCAAGGAGAGCGCCATGACCTGGACCCAGGTCTACGATCCGCTGCACAGCTGGATCCTCTCCACCCTTGTGGCGGCACTGCCGATCCTGGTGCTGTTCGGGATGCTGGCGGGGCTGCGGGTGAAGCCGCACTGGTGTGCGATTGGGGGTGCCGGCACGGCGGTGGCGGTCGCCGTCATCATCTTCGGGATGCCGTTGCGACTCGCGGGGATGAGCTTCGTCTACGGGGTCGGATTTGGCGTCGTGAAGATCGCCTGGATCGTCTTGGCGGCGGTCTATCTGTACGACGTATCCGTTCACACGGGCCAGTTCGAGATCATGAAGGAGTCGGTCGCCGCGATCACTGCCGACCGGCGCCTGCAGCTGCTGATGGTGGCATTCTGTTTCGGGGCGTTCATCGAGGGCGCGGCGGGATTCGGCGCGCCGGTGGCGATCGCGGGCGCCTTCATGATCGGGCTGGGATTCAAGCCGTTCCACGCCGCGGCGCTCAATCTGCTCGCCAACACGTCGCCCGTGGCGTGGGGCGCCATCGGGACACCGGTGCACACGCTGGCGGCCGTGTCGGGCTTGCCGGAATCCGATCTGAGCGCGATGATCGGCCGCATCCTCCCCATCACCGGGATCATCGTGCCGTTCTGGCTGGTCCGCGCGATGGTGAGCTGGAGCGAGACCCTGGAGGTGCTGCCCGCCATTCTCGTAGTGGG
>Ga0209472_1000687_pt1 | contig 19898 bp, 17 predicted proteins | sample GraSoiAngelo_130_FD_185887 | JGI IMG/M metagenome (GOLD analysis project Ga0209472, IMG submission 185887) | Grasslands soil microbial communities from the Angelo Coastal Reserve, California, USA - 14_0929_02_20cm (SPAdes) (version 2) | ecosystem: Environmental > Terrestrial > Soil > Grasslands ...
CGCGGCCCAGATCCAGGCGATCCATATTCAGGCGATCTATGATGGCTTGCCCTCGGGCATACGCAGCTCCATGCAGAAAGACCTTGCCTCCAGGCGGCAGCTCGAGTTGGATGCCATTGGCGGTCCGATTGTGCGCGGTGGGGAACGTTACGGCATCGACGTCTCCACTACGGCGGCCCTGATTGCTGTGATTCGCGCGAAAGCTACTGAATAGACGAATGTAAGCGCGAGTTTTCTCGCCCACGGCAGAGGCCTCAGTTCGTGTAATCGCCTAATCTCGGCAGTTAGTCAGGCGAGAGTGCATACCCGCTCATTCTGCAATATGCTAGGTGCCGCAAGGGGGTGGATTTTGACTACTGAACGGTGCCTCGAACTGAGACAAAAGGTGAAGAACGTAGGTTCCACCGTTCCTCGGAATGACAAATATGCGAGTGAGCCGGCAAGCGCGGAAACACAAGCGCGGGGACACCGCGTTATACTTGAACTGTATGCCCGGCGAGCCCCAGAAGACGTTCTACCTCGAAACTTTCGGCTGCCAGATGAACGTCCATGATTCAGAGAAGGTCGTCGGCACGCTCATCTCTCAGGGCTATCGACAGGTTTCCACCGTAGACGAGGCGGGGCTGATTCTCTACAACACCTGCTCTATTCGGGACAAAGCCGAGCAGAAAGTCTTTCATCGATAACAAGAAGCTCCAGGCACAAGGGAAGAAATTCGCGGTTCTCGGATGTGTCGGGGGCTGGCCCAGCCATTCGCCCCGAAGATTATTTCAAAGAGGTGGCTGTCCTTGTCGCTCCCGGTTTTGGAGAGACAGGGCGGGGATGTTCATCCATCACTGCGCTTCTGCCTATTTTTATGAGGACGTAAAGATGGTAGTGGATGTCCTCCAGCGAGCAGTCCTCCGGAAGGCTCGTGGGATTCGTTACCTTGCGTTGATGTCATCGCGCTCCGCGGCGGGAACAGCGGATTGCTGCTCCTGAAAATCCGATAGCGAGCGGGGCATTGCGGGGAATTCCGTTTCGGAACAAATTTCCAGGCGGGCTACTTTTGTGGAATTGCGCTAATCGTGGCCAGGCGCAACTCTGTTTAAAGATAGGCTGCGCTTGGAGGACGTTGCCAGTGGGTACTGGACGCCGCTTATCAAACGGTCGAGTGGCCTCGTCAATGCATGAGGTCCCTCGGCTTCGCTCGGGATTTCGGTAGCAGGCTCCCGCTTCGCTCACGCCTGCTGGACACCTCAAGTTCGACTCCGTCGTCCTCCGCAGACCTCTCGACCTGATTTCCAGCCTCTGCTATAGTCAAAGTTTGATAGGCGGCGTACCAACTGGCAATCGCCAAGCCCCGGTCGACTACCGGGGCTTTTCAGTTTCCGACCTCAAGATCCCCACCCTTTCCCGTGACTCTCAAAGGTTTCCACGTCACGCAAAAGCAGCCGGGCACCGCATCCGTTCGCGCTTCTTGCGAAAGGGTAGGGAAGTGTTCCCTGCGTTATACTGGCCCTATCCATGCCCGCCGATCTCCATAAAGAAGAGGCCCAGAAAACCTTCTACCTCGAAACCTTCGGCTGCCAGATGAACGTCCATGACTCCGAGAAGGTCATCGGCACGCTCATCTCCCAGGGCTACCGCCAGGTTTCGACCGTCGAAGACGCCGGCCTGATCCTCTACAACACCTGCTCCATCCGGGACAAAGCCGAGCAGAAAGTCTTTCATCGCCTTGCCGATTACAAAAAGCTCCAGACACAAGGCAAGAAATTCGGCGTTCTCGGCTGCGTGGCCCAGCAGGAGGGTGACAAAATTTTCGAGCGCGCGCCGCACGTTTCCATGGTCTGCGGATCGGCGTCGTACCGCAATTTGCCGCAGATGCTGATTCAAATCGAGGCAGGGAAGCGCGCGACCGGGCTCGACGATCGCGAGACCGACGAATGTTTCGAAACGGAATTTACCGCGCGCACGAACCCTCACCGCGGCTACATCACGATCATCGAAGGTTGTGACAAGTTCTGCGCCTACTGCGTTGTGCCATTCACGCGGGGAAAAGAGCGCAGCCGTACCTCTGATTCTGTTCTCGCCGAAGCCCGCCAGATGGCCGACCTCGGCTACACCGAAATTCAGCTCCTCGGCCAGAACGTAAATTCCTACAAAGATCCGACAGGCGGCTCTTCCGTAAAAAAGAAGACCTTCGCCGAATTGCTCGCCGCCGTCGCTGCAGTTCCCGGAATCAAACGCGTGCGCTTCACGACGTCTCACCCGCGCGATTTCGGCTGTGACATCGTCCAAGCCATCGAATCAGTTCCCACGCTCTGCGATCACGTTCACCTACCTGTGCAGACCGGCTCTACTCGCGTGCTCGACGCCATGCAGCGCCTTTACACTCGCGAGCAGTATCTCGAGCGCATCTCATGGATGAAAGCTGCGAAGCGCGAAATCAGCATCACAACGGACATCATCGTCGGCTTTCCCGGCGAGACGGAGGCAGAGTTCCAGGAGACCCTTTCGCTGCTCGATGAAGTCCAATATGACGGGATCTTCGGATTCAAGTACTCGCCCCGGCCCAATACGCCGGCGCTCAAGCTCGAAGATCCAATCCCAGACGCCGAGAAGGCGCGGCGACTGGCGGCCCTGCAAGAAAAGCAGCGTGATATCCAAATGCGCAAAAATGCATCCAACTTAGGCAGAGTATTTGAAGTAATGGTTGAAGGGAAGAACGAAGCCCGCGCCCAGTGGATTGGCCGCACTTCGCAGAACAAAGTCGTGAATTTCAAAGCGCTCGACGCCGCCATTCCCGCTGTGGGCGGCTATGTCTCAGTGGTTACAACCGCCACTTTTCCCAACAGCCTCGCAGGCGAAATGGTGATATAAGGAGTTTGATCGGCTGGAGATCACGATGGAAGTCGAAATGAAAATCCGTGGACTAATGATGGACCCAGTTACGAATATGCCCATCGTGATTCTTAAAGATTCGGGCAGCGACACGGTTCTGCCCATTTGGGTGGGGATTTACGAGGCCAACGCCATTGCGCTGGAAATCGAGAAGGTAGCTACGCCGCGGCCGATGACGCATGACCTGATCAAGAATGTTCTCACCGGGCTGGATGCGCAGGTGCATAAGGTAGTGGTTACGGAATTGCGTGAGGATACGTTCTATGCGGTGATCTGGATCGAGCGGGATGGACATCCGATCAGCATCGATTCCCGGCCATCCGATGCGTTGGCGCTGGCGCTGCGTGTGGATTGCCCGATTTTTGTGGACGATGAAGTGTTGAAGAACTCAAAGGTTGCCGCCAATGTCTCTGATCGCGTCACCAGCGAAGAGCTGCGCAAGTGGCTCGAAGGCCTGAACGACGAGGATCTGGGACGGTACAAGATGTGACGCATTGAAATCATTGAGCGATTGAATCATTGAGTCAATGGCTGAATGAATCATTCATTCAATGGCTCAATCCCAGAATGATTCAATCCCTTAATGACTCCTCCCGACCCTGCCGAGCAACTGCAACGCCTTTACCTCGCCGGTTTTGATCTCCAGACTTTCGACCGCTTTCCCAAATGCGTAGGCGTAATGCGCGACAACTGCATCGCGCTGCTCGTGCCTGGACGGGAAGGCTTACAAGTGCTGGGAACGCCCGGCTGGCGCATGGGCGAAGTCATGGGCGTCCTGACCGAATCGGACGGGCGGCAGGTCTTTCAGGCAAAGCAGGAGACAGTTGAAGCAACACCTGAACGCCTGGCCAAATTGCACCAATTCCACAGTGACTTACGAGAGCATCTGTCGTCGGATGCCTCATAGAACCGAGCATGGCATCATATCGCGAATATGATGCGTCTAGGCCGACTTGACATCAATTTGCCTAGCATGACATCATAGCGCGCCATGCGCACCACCCTCAATATTGATGACGAAACCCTGGAACTCGCCCGAATTTACGCTGACAGCCGATCGTTGTCGCTCTGTAGAGCAGTCTCGGAGCTCCTCCGCAAAGGACTAGCCGGCCCAGCGCACTTCAAAATGGTTAACGGAATCGCGGTTTTCGATGTTCCTCCGGATTCGCCTCGCATCACGACGGAACGGGTTAAAAAGCTCGAGTCCGAACTGAAATGACGTACCTGCTGGATACCAACGTCCTCATTGCGCTAGCTTGGCCGGGACACGCCTTTCACGAACGAGTGCAGCGATGGTTTGGGCGGAACTCAGCCGCCGGATGGGCAACATGCCCATTTACGCAGGCAGCGTTTGTGCAGATCGTCTCCAATCCCGCATTTTCAGACCGAAGCGCGACCCCGCTTGAAGCCATGGAATCTTTGGCAATCACACTGAAACACCCGCACCACCAGTTTTGGCCGGATGACCTGGGCTTCAACGAGGCGGTAACAGTATTCCGAGCGCGGCTGGTCGGGTACCGCCAAATCAGCGACGCGTATCTGTTGGGGCTGGCGTTACATAGAGGAGGGAAGCTCGCCATTCTAGATCGCGGCATTTTGACCTTTCTGGCGCCGAGTAGTCCGCAATCCAAGCACGTAGAGCTTATTTCGGCCTAGTTTACATAATACTTGTTATCGGACATTGCCCGGATGATGGGCAACTGATGTTTGTCATTCCGAGGAGCGCAGCAACGAGGAATCTGCTGTTCAAACGGTCAAGCGCCGCGGCGAGTGAACACCCCCGGGTCTGTCCAAGACCACCATCAAAACCACGAAGTGTGGAGCACCCGTAAACTCACCGAAATGAAGGCGCGGGACATCAGCCCACAGTTCATTCAAATCGCTCGTCTCGTGCTTTATCCGTCGCCGTTTCCAGGCGGGCTTCAGCTTCGAGGAGGCGGTTAAGTCGGACTCTCTCTTCCGCTACAAACCGCGTGACAACAGGGTCATCGTGAGACTCAAGTTCGTCGAGAAGCTTCGCATTAGCCTCTACAACGGAAGCTCGTGAACCACTCCATGTCCTGGGGTCGAACTGGCGTATATACTGCCTAAGCACGCTCACTCGATCCGGCGCTTTCTCCAAAAGACGGAGCGCCAGTTTGGTCCATTGCCGCGGTCCGGCTTCCTTTCCGTCATGATAAATATTGATGGCTGCGGCCATAGTAGGATATCGGCTGTCGGGTTCCTGATCGCACCAATCAAGGAGCTCAGGTTCGGGAACGCTGTCAAAAGGGTTTTTCCTGCGCCACAGGATGTTGTCCAGGATTAGAACACTCTCAGCGGTGGTTGAGCCTTGCGGAAAGAGGGCTTCTAGAGCAGCAGTTGGTTGAACAAGCAAGAGAGCTTGCAGCATGTCATCGTGCGCAAACGCAAATGTTTTGCGTTTCGAGACAGAGTCCCTTATTTTGCAGCAAACCTCATGCGTGATTTTCCGACCCTCCTCTCCCACAAAACAGGATTTGACGACTTCACCCAAATGGTAATCCTCGCGGACGTCTCCTCTGCTGAATTCGATTTTTCGTGTCAGCTTCCGCCCGGCACTGAGGACTTCCGGATCGGAGTCCGCTTTCCCCTTGTCCGAATGAAGTCTCATGAAGATGATAAACAGCGCGATGTCGAAGCCGTCAGGTCTTGTGGCAATCTCTAGTAACAATCGGCCCATATTTTCGCCGGAGATTGGATCAGTAGCCCTGCCACACGCCAGCTGGCGGTAGACTCGGATTGGTGCTTTGCCGAGCGCCAGCGAATGCAACAGGCGATCTACGCCTCGAACGTTAATTTCGACCGCCGTCTGAAGTACCGGATACCAGCAGGCTAGTGTGTCGCTCTCAACCGCATCATCGAGAAGACGTTCCACGAGGTCTGGATTCTTCACCGAAAGCCCGTGCAAGAAACCACAAAAAACGTTTACTCTCTGTTGAGACAGAGGAGTTGTAGTCAACTGGTTAGCAAGTCGGTCCCAGAGCTGGCCGGGATTTCCGCCAATTTCTGATAGACCGATCCCGAAAGACCAGAGATAGCCTTCCCTCGTTACAAGGTCCGCAAGAAGATCCTCGAAGGTGTCATTATGCGCTGCGACGGCCTTTCCAAGCTCCCGGGCAGCAGCTTCTATTTTAGCGATCTGGTCCGCAGTATCTCCCTGCTCGCCGTTCTCCGACCCAAGATCAACGATGGTGAATCGGTCGGAAAAAACTATTGACCGGACTCTCTGCCGAACATCCTTAGGCCTGAGAATGGTTTCCAAAGCTGCAAGCTTCTTAGACACCCCCAGAGTGAATGTGTTGGCGTCAAAATGCTGGGTTTCGCGGACTGCAATCCATCCTTCAGGCCAAAATCGCTTTTTCGAAATCGCGCGAGACAAGAGTTCAAGTTCGTCGTGCATACCAGCTCGGGTCCACAGAGCGCGAAAATTTTCCGCGAGCGCCTCGAGAACCGTTGAAGAAGAGACGTCAGATGATGACACAAAGCTTTCGACAAGCTGGAGTACCGTTCTGAACCAATGCCTCACCTCATCAGCGGTGTTCGGCCAATAGCCATGGTCTCGCGGGCGTGCGCCGAATTCGAAATCGTAGAAGGAGATAAAGTTATAAGTCTCCAATGAGGCCTTGAGAGCCGCCAGGCCGAGAGCACGTTTGTTCGAAACGTGCGACAAAAGCAATGACTTGATGACTTTCACTCGCTCTTCAATAGTTGCATGAGTGCCGGAAAGGTAGAGCTTAAACAGCGAAACGAAAACATCTTGCACCTCTTTGACAGCGCTGTTGTCCCCAACACGCTCCGCGATTCTTGACATCAACTTAGTGCAACGCTCGAATAGCGTTGCATCATACGCAAGCGAACGAAGCAGATAGAGGTGAACGTATCCAGACCCGGACTCGCCGGCATCTGGTTCTAACAATGTCCGCTCGAGCGCCGACAAAGCCGCTTCCGGCGAAACAGGGGCAACGTTGCGGAAAAGCGCCGCCCGGCCTAAATCATTAAGCTCACCGACTTTGCCTAACAGGCCGTCATTGCCCAGCCATCTTTGAACAATCGCCACCGCCTGCATGCTGGTATGCAGGTAACCGAGCCTTCGCGAAAAAGACTTTAGCAGCCGTTCTGGAGCGCTGTTGACTAGCTCTGCCTCGACCGCAGCCAAGGGAATGTTCTGGAGAGCCGCCGCAGCCAGGCGGTTCGCAATTGCGTGGGGCAGAACCGCTCTCCAAACTCCTCTTTGCTGAACAAGATCACGACGCCTCAATTCTGCAACTGCCCGAAACATCTCGCGCGCGCCTTTACCGACCAGAGCACCTAACCGCACGAGCTCGGCTTCACCCGAGTTGGAGATATCTTCGCCGTGAAATGAATACACCAGTGAGCATGCCTGAGCGGCGCTCAGGAGAGACTCATCGTACGAGTGACGTTGCTGAAACAAACGATTGAACAGCTCTTCGTCGTTCAGGCCGGCGACTGTCTCATTTGTCCCGACGGTCGAAGCCAAGTTGATCGCGATTCGGGCATTTCCACCGGAAAAATCAGCGACCGTTCGCGCATCAACCGCCGACAGCGCAGGGAACCGCCGCTTGACCAGACTCTCTATCAGCTCCTTTGAGGACGGCTGCAGGTCGAATACCTCAGTACCTTCAGGCTGATCCTCAGTAATGTCATATTCGACAGTGATGACACTCAATGTACTTCCGGAAGATCGGCACAATTCTGATAAGCGCCGGTGGAGTTCCGGAGGGCAGTTATCAACCACGAGAATAACCCGCGTCCGAGATGCGATTAGGTTTGAAGCGGCACCGATCGGCTGAGGATCAGGTCCATCTGCCAAGTTGGTATATACAGCCAGAGACGGATCTAAACTGCGTTCGCCCACTCGACCATCAAATAGAGCTTGTACTAGTCGCGTTTTTCCGACGCCGGAAAGCCCCACGAGGCGCACCATACCACCTGGGTTCCGCAGGACGTTGCGAATTCGTATGATCCCTTCAATCGGCGGAATTCCATCATCTCGTTCTTTCCTTCCCGTATGCATTCGAATAGCGTTGTCCAGCAGATACTCGCCACTGACGCCTTTAGGCTCGTACGCCCAGGCACCGTACGGGCGCCAGGCTGTGAAAGGCTTTCCAATCCTCTCCCTAACCCACAAGACAAGGCCGGGATGCTCCCGCAGCCAGGTCGCAATTCGCGTGCGGTCGTAAAAGTCCAGCGTCAGAGCGTTACGGTTGGGAAGACCTTGTACAGCTTCCGCCATTGCGGTTCGGCGACTCTGGAGCGCGCTATCGGATGTGGAATCCGTGGAACTCACGATAACGTAAGCGCCAGACTTGTCTGCCAGCTCACGGATCACGGGCCTGAGTATCCCGTGAGGACGCATTTCCTCCAATATCTTGGAGCGCGGCATGTCCGTTTTTTTTACTTGGAATCCTGTAATCGGACGCGGCACGAAGCCTTCAATTAGCGCCGCCGCCGGTAACTCTACGCGAACATCTAGCCCGCCATCCGATGAGTTTTGATCTCCGCCCCACGTAACGGAGGCAATCGCGAGGTCACGCCTTCTCAATTCTGATTCGCAAAGAAGAGCGACCAGTGTTCGAAGATCCTCTTCATTCAAGAGAGCAATGTCATTACCTATTATTTCAAACATGGCGGGAACCAGTACACACGAACCGAAAGTGTAGGATAGACGCGATCAGGAGCTCTCTCGATAGTACATCAGAAATCGCTTGTTTCGGGGCGGTTGCGAAATGCGGGCGTGAGCATGTCTCCAAAATTTCGGACCGCGGAACTTGGAGTACGACTTAAAGGCTCCTTCGCCATGCGCTGACAGGGTTTGATGAGAGGCAGAGCGGAGGAGCGTGCGATGGCAGTTGCGCCCGATGGGCGCGGGCCGGCAGGGTGCGTCCGTGGCGGTACGCCTGAAGGCGTACCCTGATACGAATCCGTTTCGATCAGAGCGGGAATCCCAGGTCGAAAGAGTGGCGAGACACGGGGCACGCCGCGTTTCCTGGAAACGACTGGCGGGAAAAGCAGATTCCTCACCGCTGAAGCGGATTCGGAATGACAATGTGCAGGGCCGCGTATATGGCACCGCTGAAGCGGATTCGGAATGACAATGTGCAGGGCCGCGTATATTGGCACCGCTGAAGCGGATTCGGAATGACAAGGTGGACGGGAGCGGATTCGGGATGACAAATCGACGTGGAGCATTCATCGTGGCGCTTTACCAATGTCGGATCCCTCGTTGTCAGCACATCGGCGAATAATGTTGGCGGGCGAGGGCGCCCGCCCCACATGCGGCTCCCCGGCACCGCGGAATGCGGGCGTGGGCATGTCTCCGAAATTGCAGACCACGGAACCTGGAGTACGACTTAAAGGCTCCTTCGCCATGCGCTGGCGGATCTTGATGAGAGGCAGAGCGGATGAGCGTGCGGTGGCAGTTGCGCCCGATGGGCGCGAGCTGGCAGGGTGCGCCCGTGGGGGGAGGCGGGAAGGCGTACCCTGACACGAATCCGTTTCGATCAGAGCGGGAAGCGCAGGTCTCGCAAGAGTGGCGAGACACGCTTCCTGAAACGATTAGCCGGAAATGAAAAGCAGATTCCTCACCGCTGAAGCGGATTCGGAATGACAAGGTGCAGAGCCTCGTATATTGGCACCGCTGAAGCGGATTCGGAATGACAAGGTGCAGAGCGCGCATATTCGCGCCGCTGAAGCGGATTCGGAATGACAAAGTGGACTGGAATGCATAGATCCTTCGTTTGGGAGTCCTTCGCGAACGAAGGATTCCCTTCCTCAGGATGACATTGGGTGGCGGTCGCGTCCGATGGGCGCGGGCCGGCAGGGTGCGTCCGTGGCGGAAGCGGAAAAACCTAACTGCCCAGCAGTGCCTGAATGTCCCGGGTGCCGCGCACGACGTGTAAAATCAGCACGTCCTCGGCTTCGACACGATAGATGATGAGGTACTCGCCTACTGCGAAGCTTCGCAGGCCGGGACGCAAATCCTCATCGCGGCGGCGTCCGATGTACTGGTGGCGGGTAAGAAGAAGAAAACGCGCAGTGATCAAATCAATCAGCCGGTCTGCTATCTCAATGCTCCCACTCTCCTGTGCGACGTAGTACCAGATGTCGTGAAGATCGGCTTCGGCTTCCGGGGCAAGGCGATGCGCCATCAGCGGCGAGATTGCTCGGAGGCGAGGCGGGCGCGACCGTGCTGTTTTACTTCAGCGGCGAACTCGCGCATGGATTGGTCGGTGATAACACGTCCTTTGCCCGCGGCCAGGGAGGCTTCAGCCGCGTCAACGGCGGTGAGAATTTCCGCCCGCGATCGCTCGCGTGCTTCCCATAAAGCAAGCGCTTCTTGTATCGCATCTTCCTCGCGCTGTAGCCGTCCGCTCTCAATGGCCTGGCGGACAAACGCTTTTTGGTCGGGAGTGAGGTGTGCCTCCATGCAATTTAGCGTAGGCGCAGGCTAAACGGGTGTCAATGGCACGGGTGCGGCATGTAGCAGTTGTGCCTGATGAGCGCGGGCTGGCAGGGGCGTCCGTGGGGCGGTACGCCTGAAGGCGTACCCTGACACGAATCCGTTTAGATCAGGGCGGGAATGCCAGGTCGCAAGAGTGGCGAGACACGGGCACGCCGCGCAACGATGGCTGCAATGAAAGAAGCAGATTCCTCACCGCTGAAGCGGATTCGGAATGACAAGATGGAATGAGGTGGGCAGGGGGCAGAGGGGGCAGACGGCACAGCGGACGGAGAGTTGCTCGCAGCGGCAGGAGGCGAGGGCCTGGTTCGGGCTGGCGCAGTCGGGTTCGATTTGCGCGGGCTCGATTTGTGCGGAGCGAGGGCAGGCCATCAGGCACCAAGCCTCGCGATATTTTTCGTAGAGCGCTTTGCGTCCGCCGTGGGGATAGAAGCGAAGGTTCTTGCGTGAGGCGAAAGCGTGAATGGGGACGACGTACCACAAATTTTCGGGGATGATCCAGGCGACGAGGAAATCGATTTCGTCGCGAGTGTAGGTGGCCTTCCATCCGGCGGCTTTGACGCGATAGCGCGACTCGGCGTAGCGCTGGGTGGATTTGACCTGAACGCGCCAGAAATGGCCGTGTCCGGAGTCGAGGAGAAAGTCGTAGCGCTCGCTGTCTCCCCAAGGCTTGGCGACGCCGAAGCCCAGGCCGGAGGCTTTGGCGAGGAAGGCGGCCTCGGCGGCTTCTCCGCGACGCTTGCGGGTGGTGAGGCCGACGGCGTGGATGTCGAACTTGAAGACGGATTCATTTGCCGGTATGCCGGTTGGGGTTCGCATAATAAAAACGCGCAGCGGGTTGGCTGCGCGGACGGTCGCTCCTATGTGAAAAACGCGGCGCGTGGCCGCGTCTCTTATATTATCTTTAAGTAAATTATAGCACATCATGTATAGCTATTGGGACACGATTCGGGAATTTAATTTCGGTTCAGATTCTTGGAGTTGCGGGGAATGAAGCGCTCTGGGGGGCTTGACAGGATTTTGTAGATTTGAACCGCGTTACTGACAACGCGCCCGGGACAAACCGGCTCCCGATGAAGAACCATGTATTTGGCTTGGAAACCTCAGGGGCTAAAGCCCTCGCCGACTTTACGACTTGACGCGGCGCTAAAGCGCCGCTCTACCACCTCGCAAGCGGGCGACTCCGCTTCCTCAAGATGACAACGCGTAAAGTAACATCGGCGCCAGTGCCCAATGTTTCGTGTTTTTTGCGAAACGTAGGGAGTCTTCCCGAATACTGGCGAGTTCCCTTCCCGCCGCAGCTTGACAGTTGGGCGCTTGGAAGTCCACCATCTCTCGCCATGAAAATACTGCAAATGCTGTTGCTTTCGATGTTGGTCTCGACGTGCGTGGCGCAAACGGGCGCGAGCGGCGCGTTATCGGCTGCGCCCACTCGTCCCAAGATTGTTGGCGTGGCTCATATCGGCCTCAGAACTGACAATCTTGATGCAGCCCGCAAGTTTTATACGGGCGTGTTGGGATTTCAGGAGCCATTCAGCCTGGACAAAGAGCCCGCGGAAGGGACCGGGCTGCTGCTGACTTATTTCAAAGTGAACGACCACCAATACATCGAAATGTTTCCGGCGTTGACGGATCCGAAGATGGATCGGCTGTCGCACATCTCATTTGAGACTAGCGATGCCGAGCAGCTACGCGCGTATCTGGCGAGCCGCGGGGTTAAAGTTCCGGAGAAGCTTGAGCCGATGCGGGATGGAAATCGGGGATTCGATGTTAGTGATCCCGATGGCCATGACGTTGAGTTTGTGGAATTGCGGCCGGGATCGATGCACAGCCGGGAGTTTGGGAAGTTTCTGCCCGAGGGCCGAATTTCGCAACGAATCATTCATGTTGGCGTAGTGGTGAAAGATCGGGCGGCGGCTGACCATTTCTATAAAGATATCCTTGGCTTTCAGGAAACCTGGCACGGCGGGATGAAGGACACAGAGACCGACTGGGTGGATATGCGCGTCCCCGAAGGAACGGATTGGCTGGAGTACATGCTGAATGTGCATGATCCGGACCCGCAGGAATTGGGCGTGATGCACCATTTCGCGCTGGGCGTGCCGAACGTTAAGACAGGTTATGAGACTGCGCTGAAGCGCGGCTACAAGGCTTCAGAGAAGCCGCAGATCGGGCGCGATGGCAAGTGGCAGTTCAATTTGTATGATCCGAATTTCACACGAGTGGAGTTGATGGAGCCGAAGCCGGTCGAGAAGCCGTGCTGCTCGGAGATGAAGCAGTAATCATATGGCTGAAGATGACGCGCACCAATCAGCTGCCGTGCTGATGTCTTGCGTGCCCGATTCCGGTACCGGACAGCGTAATCGAGGTATTTCCTCCTGCCACGTTCGGTTTAATCGTCAAAGCCCCGCTCTGCTGGCCTCTCTGGACGGGAGCAAACGTGACGCTGACTTGGCATGTTGCTCCCGGTTCAACGCCACTGCGACAAGTATCAGACTCAACAAAGTCTCCAGAAACAGCGATACTGAAAAACTCAAGCAAAGCCGTTCCAGTGTTGTTGATGGTGATCATCTGAGTTGTCTGCCTGCCCACCTTGACGTGGCCGAAATTCAGAGACGTGGCGGAAGTGGCCATTGCAGGTAATCCTAGCGGTACTTTGCGGACCCGAAAGTTAGCTTCATCGCCGATAAAAAGATTGCCATGGCTGTCGATGGAAGCTACGCTTAGGGCCTGAATACTTGCTTCGGTAGCTGGACCGCCGTCTCCACTGAAACCTCGGATACCATTCCCGGCTACTGTGGTGATCACATTCGTGACCGCATCTACCCGTCGGACGCGGCTGCCTCCCGTAATAAAAAAGTTTCCTACGGCGTCCACCGCCACTTGCGCAGCACTGAGACCAGCACTGGTGGCCGGGCCGTTGTCCCCGCTATAGGTTTCGTCGTCGGTACCAGCTGCTGTTGTCATCACTTGCGTAAGCGCCTCCACCCGGCGGATGCGACTTCCACTCGCAATAAGTACATTGCCAGCGGTATCGACAGCAACCCCGCCCACAGCACCGAAGTAGACCTGCGTCGCAGGGCAGCCGTCGCCAATGTCGTTGATTTGTTGCGGGCACCCCGAGCCACCGCCTGCCACCAAGGTCATAATCTGAGTCACAGCATCCACGCGTCGAATAAGAGCATGGCCTCCATCACTGATAAATAAATTTCCTGCATCATCCACTGCTACGGAGACAGGCTGAATGAAGGCGTCCGTGGCCGGACAGCCATCTCCAAGGCCATCGGTCTCCTGTGGGCATCCATTGCCATTACCCGCTACGGTGGTGATCACACCTGTCACAGGATCCACGCGCCGGATTGCACTTTCGTCAGCCACGAACAAATTGCCTGCACGGTCTCGCGCAAGCCCGAATATGGAATTAATATCGGGTCCTCCAAACTCACTACCAGCGACTTTAGAAAGGAAATGGGACACAGAGTCTAAGCGCAAGATAGTGCAACAGCTTTCCGACATGAAAACGTTTCCTGCTCCGTCGATGACAACCTGCCCCACGCCGCTCAGACTAGCTTGAAGAGCGAGAAGATCAAAGTCCCTCGGACCGCTGGCGCCTGCCGACGTCGTAATCACGTTTGTCGCGACATCCACCTGACGCACGCGGTTGTTTTTGGCGTCGGCAATAAGCAGATTGCCGCCGCGATCAAAGTTGATCCCATATGGATTTGCGAGGGTTGCGCTAGTAGCGGGGCCGTTGTCTCCTGCATAACCATAACCGCCAGTGCCGGCGAAGGTCGTGATCACGCCGCTTGTGGCGTCCACTCGCCGGATGCGGTTGCTGATGCTCTCAGTGATGAACAGATTGCCCACTGTATCTGCCACCACCCTGACGGGCCTGGCGAGACCACCTACGACCGTGCTGATGATGTTACTAGTCGCATCTACTCTCCGAATCCGGTTATGATCAGTATCCGCAATCAGCAGGTTGCCGGCACTCATCCAGCGAAACTCCTTGCGGGTGCGATAAGGTGGCACCTGACGCCAAGCCGCCGTCTCCAAAATTATCCAGGATGCCTCCCTTTCCTCCTCCGGCGACTGTCGTGATCACTCCTGTGACCACATCCACGCGTCGGATGCGGTTATGGCCGAGATCCACAATTAGGACATTACCCGCGCCATCTACTGCCAAACCGCTCGGAAGATATAAGGTGGCGTTTGTGGCGGTGCAACCATCGCCGATGCCATCGGTCCGTCCGGCACACGGGGTCCCGCCCCCCGCTAATGTTGTGATCCGGTGTGTTACCGCATCCACTCGGCGTATTCGTTCGTTGTAGGAATCGGCGATGAACAAGTTACCAGCAGCATCCATCGCCAGTCCGTATGGAGTGTTCAAGCTCGCTTGCTTGGCCGGGCCGTTATCGCCACTGAAACCATTGGAATCGCTACCCGCAGCAGCGGTAAGCACGCCGGTGGCAGCATCCACCCGGAATACTTCGTTCTGACCCGAGGTGACAATGTAGATGTTTCCTTGCGAGTCCGTAACAACGTCCGTGGGATTGTGGAGGTGGGCGCGGGTGGCCTGTACGTTTTTCGGCCCTCCTCCGGCGATGGTGGTGATCGTTCCAATTCCTGCCCAGGCAGGGGCGCAGACAACCACAACCAGAAAAGGTATGAATGGAAACGGATGCTTTCGGCGCATGGACTCTTCCTCCTTAATGACCAACAGCAGGAGTCCTCGTCAGCCTAAGAGCGATTCTTATTTCCCAACTGTGCTCGTAGGGAACCTCCAGTGCCGCATGGATTCAAAAAGGGATTACAACTGCGAGATCACCGGAGAAACGAGCGCACGTTATCATTGAAAATGAGTGAGGTCAACCAGAGAATGTTCCTGCGCCGCGGGACCACAACGCTCGCGCTTCCCTGCTCCTGTTCGCCGATGCTGCAGTAATGTCCAGGAGATCTGCCGAGCTGCGCTCGGCTGGACAGCCGAGGGCGGCTGTCCCTACGTTTTCTTGCTAAGTCAAGCGCTGCGTTTTGTTTTCGAAACGGCAGTTCTCAGTTACTAGTTCTCAGTTGTCAGTAGCGTAGCTTCCGCCTACGTTTTTCGCGCCAATTGCGGCTCTGTAGTGGCGAGCACGATCTTAGGATGGAACAGCGTTCCCGCGACTCGCGTGGCGATGGCGATCAGCTCTCTTTGCCCGTAGAAAACTTTCACCTGTTTGGCGCGTGACAATTCCGGCAAGTTCACCGTGCGACCGCTGCGGATGCGGGCAGCCATTTCGTCGTTCGCGGTCACGCTGGGAAATTGCGGGAGTAGCTTTCGTGGATGAACGAACGCATCTTCCAGTTGTTGGGCTTTGGTGGCCGAGTCTACCTCGTCGATCGAATGAGCTTCCGCGAGATCAAACTCGCCCAGGGCGGTTCGCCTAAGCGATGCAAGGTGAGCGCCACAGCCCAGCTTCTGGCCCATTTCGTGAGCGACGGAGCGCATGTAGGTTCCAGAGGCAACACGAGCGCGGAAGGTAGCACCGTCGCGGTCCACTGCAAGAATTTCAAATTCTTTGATTTCCACCTGCACCGGCGTGAGCGGGACTTCTTTGTGCTTGCGGGCGAGTTTGTACGCTGGGATGCCGTGGACTTTCTTGGCAGAAAACGGCGGGGGCATTTGCTCGATGATGCCCTGAAATCTGGCGGCCAGGCCCCGACATTGTTCAAGTGTTACTTGAACTGACCTCGGCGCCGTGATTGGCTCGCCTTCGGCATCGTAGGTATCGGTCGCGAAGCCGAAGCGGATCACGCCTTCGTATTCTTTCTCGGATGCGGTGTAAAACTGCGCCAGGCGAGTGAGATTCCCGATGACCAGTGGCAGTACGCCGGTGGCTAGCGGATCGAGCGTTCCTAAATGGCCGACGGAGCGCTGCCCCAGAATGCGGCGCACCCGATTAACCACATCGTGCGAGGTCAGTCCAGCAGGTTTATCGATAATCAGGACGCCATTCATGTGGAGATTTGGTAATTTGGTAATCGGGAAATTTCGTAATTTGCGGAAGCCAGGTCTCAGATTTCGAAATTACCCAATTACTAAATTACCAAATCCTGCATGATTCCCATTCGCGATGATCAGCCGCGCTTCAGCACTCCATTCGTCAACTATTTCATTGTTGCATTGAATGCGCTGGCGTTTTTTTATGAGCTGTCGATTCAGACGCAGGGTCACCGGGCACTGGACCGTTTTGTCTATCAGTTTGGCGTAGTTCCGACGCACGTTGAACTGGCACTGGCGCATTTGAATCTGGCTGGCGTCTTCCTTCCGATTCTGACTTCTATGTTTCTGCACGGTTCCTGGCTGCACATTATTGGCAACATGTGGGTGCTATGGATTTTTGGCGACAATATTGAAGATCACCTGGGACACTTTTCTTATTTGATTTTTTATCTCATCAGCGGGTTCGTGGCGGCATTTACGCATATTCTTCTCAATCTCGGGTCGAATATTCCCAGCGTAGGCGCAAGCGGCGCGATTGCCGGAGTGATGGGAGCGTACTTCGTGCTCTATCCCCGAGCGCGTGTGCTGACGCTTGTGCCGTTGATCGTGTTCTTCACATTTTGGTGGTTGCCGGCGTGGATCGTGCTGGGATATTGGTTCCTGATTCAGTTCCTGAGCGGGGCGGCAACTTCAATTGCCTACACCAGCCAGACCGGCGGCGGCATCGCTTTCTGGGCGCACGTGGGAGGATTTGTGGCGGGAATTGTGCTGATTAAGATATTCCCCGAGCGGCCGAGGAGGTATAGGTACGGGACGTGGTAAGAAAACCGCAAGGCATGACCACAGAGGGCACAGAGGAACACAGAGGTGAAACTCTGTGCACTCTGCGGTTAGCCGGAAGTCCTCAAAGCATCCCGGCAGACGGCATAATTACCAGCTCTTCGACTGTACTTTCCGTCGGCAAGGCCAGCGCGTTTACCAGAGCCTGCGCCACGGTTTCCGGTTGCATCATTTTTTTGCGTGGCGCTTCTGGCCAGAGCGTGTTCCAAATTGCGGTATCCGTGGCGCCCGGCAGAAGCGCAATCACGCGAATTCCCTTCTCTCGCAGTTCTTCCCGCAGCGTATTGGTGAATCCCAGCGCACCGTGTTTTGAGGCATTGTAAGCAGATGATCCCGCGAATACGCGTTTAGCGGCGATCGACAAATTGTTCACGATCACTCCACCGGATTTCATTAGCGGCAACGCGTCGCGGGTTATGAGAAACATGCCGTTGAGGTTCGTGTCGATGACTTCACGCCAAGAGTCGAAAGGTAAGTCGCGGACATTTAGATTGGGATGCGCAACGCCAGCGTTGTTGATGAGAATGTCCAAGCGATGAAATCGGCTTTTGACGGCCGTTATTAGACTGTGAACGGAGACGGGATCTCTGACATCACAAAGACGGGGCAGCACGTGGGCGTTTTTGGCCTTCAGTTCGCGGCAAGCTTTGGCGAGAGCAGTTTTGTTGCGACTGGAGATGACCAGATTGCATCCTTCTGCGGCCAGCGCGCGGGCTATGGCCAGACCAATTCCCTGGCTCGCCCCGGTGATGAGGGCGACTTTGCCACGGAGATTTTGGGAACTCTTCTTTATGCGCGGAGACAATGGAGATTAATCCCCCGATAGGTGCGAAGCAACGAGATTGTACTCTGCAATTCGATCCTCAGGTGCACATTGCCAGGCCACAATCTTTCAAGTCATGATGTCATCTATTACTATGACGGAGCCGAAACGGCGGCCGGGAGTCCCTCAGAGCGCCTGATCAACTGCTTGGAAAAGAAAGCCCATCCTCTTCGCGGATATCTTTACATCGCCAGCGCCACGTTCCTGTGGGGTGTCGCTGCTGCTCTGGGGCGCGCGGCATTTACCGGACACCCGCTTCCGGGCGGTCAAGTGCTGCGGCCAATCGATCCGCTGATCTTGTCGCAGACGCGCACGACGTTTTCATTTCTCGTGTTCCTGCCCGTGCTGGGATTATGGCGCGGGTGGAAACGTCTTCGGCTACCGGCCGCTGATGCTCTGCAAACATTGCTGATCGGCGTTCTCGGGGTCGCTGCCTCGAACTATTTTTATTATTTAGCGATTCAGAGGACGAACGTCGCAACCGCCATCATCCTGCAATACACGGCACCGATTTGGGTCTTGCTGTACGCCGTGTTTAGAGGAATTCAGAGAGCGACATGGCAGCGAATCGCCGGAGTCGCGCTGGCGCTGGCGGGGATTGCTTTGGTGATTGGAATCTTCGGATCAGGCAGTTTCAAGCTGGATCGTATCGGCGTGATCGCCGCTCTGCTCGCTGCCTTTTCGTTTGCGTTTTACAACATTGGCGGACATAGCATTCTTGCGCGCTATGACCGCTGGACGGTGCTTCTGTACGTCACAGGCAGTGCATCTCTTTTCTGGATTTTGGTCAATTCTCCTTGGAAGATCGCGGCCGCACATTACTCCGCTGCGCAATGGCTGTTCCTGCTGTTTTTTTCGCTGCTCTCGGTCTTGGCGGCGTTCTCCTTTTATTTTGCGGGATTGCAGCATCTGGAGCCGACGCGTGCTGTGGTGGTAAGTTGCCTGGAACCGGTGTTTTCGATTGTGATCGCGGCCATCGCATTGGGCGAGATTCTGCGGCCGTTGCAGGCAGTGGGAATCGTCCTGGTGCTCGCGGCTATTATCGTGGTGCAGATGCCTGAACAGCAGAAGGCCGCTGAGATTACGCTGATCGAGCCGGTTGACTGATGGAGCCTATTCCAACTGCTTCCCTTTCGTCTCCGGCAATTGCGTCGCAACCATGCACGCGAGCAAAAACGACAGGCCGCAGAGATAAAAGGCCCAACTCAATCCTTTGGCTTGGCCGACGCGCCCGATCACGTAGGGCGCGACAGAGCTCATGGTGCGGGCGCCGTTGTAGGTAAAGCCCAGGGCGCGGGCGCGCACGCTGGTGGGAAAAATTTCGCTGCCGATAATTCCTGATCCAGAAAAAAAGCCAGTGCCAAAAAAGGCGACAACCGTACCCAGAACGAGTAGCGCCGAAGGCGCTCTGACCATGGCATAAAGCGGAACTAGAAGAGCAGCCAGGAATGTATACAGAATAAAAGACTTTCTTCGTCCTAGATGATCTGCTACCCAGCCGAAGCTGGCGTAGCCAGGAAACATCCCGAACAAGTTCAGCATGATCAAGAGGGTGGTGGTTCCCATGACGCCGAAGCCACGACCGCCTTGTGCTACTGGGAGCGACAGATATGGTGGCATCCAGGTGAACAGGCCCCACCAGGCGAACATGCCAAAGAAATTCATGAATAGAAGAGCAAAAGTGTGTTTTGCGAATGGAGGCTGGAAGATGCGGATGAAACCCGGTTCTACAGCTCGTATTGGCTGGCGGAGAGTCGCTTCTCCGTCGGCTAGCGCCACGGTCTTGGCGCGGTGCGCCCTCCACATTTCGGACTCCGGCACGCCCTTTTGAATCCATAACGTGACCAGCGCCGGCAGAATTCCCACGA
>Ga0209472_1000692_pt1 | contig 19841 bp, 17 predicted proteins | sample GraSoiAngelo_130_FD_185887 | JGI IMG/M metagenome (GOLD analysis project Ga0209472, IMG submission 185887) | Grasslands soil microbial communities from the Angelo Coastal Reserve, California, USA - 14_0929_02_20cm (SPAdes) (version 2) | ecosystem: Environmental > Terrestrial > Soil > Grasslands ...
GAGCGCGGCCATCCCCGGGGCAAGGGCGACCGAGCTCATGAGCGCAAGATGCGGAAGTTGTCGACGAACGACTCGCCGAGGAACAGGATCCAGGTAAACCCGGCGAGGGGCCAGGCGATGAAAATCCACGGCATCGGCAGCTCCGCGAGCTCGGAGAGCTGGTCCCAGCCGAAGCGCACGAACTCGATGCCCCACCAGACGAAAACCACAGCGAATGCCAGGACGCACACCTGCGAGACGATGCGCAGCAGCGCGGTGGACTTCGGCCCGAGATCAGGCCAGACGTCGACCTCGAAGTGCGAGTGCTCGCGGATGCCGATCATCGCTCCGAGCATCACCATCCAGATGAACAGGAAGCGCGACAGCTCCTCGGTCCAGATCCAGGACGGGATCAGCTCGGTGTAGCGCGAGATGATCTGCAGCGTCACCGGGACGATCAGGATCGCGACCGTCCCCACCATCAGCCAGGTCAGCAGCCGATGGTACAGCTCGATGAAGCGCCTCACTTGATCGCGTTGATCTTCGCGAAAATCGCGTCGGCGCCGATCTCCTTGGCGTAAGCCTCGATCACCGGGTCCACCGCTTTCTTCATCTGCGCCCGGTCCGAGAATGCAATGCGCTTGAGCTTGCCGGCCTTCTCCAGCGCGACCAGCTTCTGCTCGTCCTCGCTCGACTCGATTCTCCGGCCGTACGCGCCTGCTTCCTTGCCCGCCCTGAGCACCGCCGCCTGCAGGTCCTTGTCGAGGCCCTTGAACGTCTTGCCGGAGAAGCACAGCGGCCGGATGGTGATCGCGTGCTGCGTCATGTTGAGGTTGGGGCCCACCTCGTAGAACTTCATCTGCTCGACGCCCGCCGCCTCGTTCTCGCCGGCCTGGATGACGCCGTTCTGGATCGCGTTGTAGACCTCGTTATAGGCGATCACCGTAGGGGACATGCCTGCCGCGGCGAAGGTGCGGCTCCAGATCGGCGCGCCCTGCACGCGGACTTTCAGGTTCTTCATCTCGGCCATGTTGCGCACCGGCTTGTTGGCGAAGATGTTGCGCGTGCCGCCGCCGGCGTAGCCGATCAGCATCACGTCGGCCTTCTGCGCGATCTCGTCGGCGATCGGTTTCAGGAGGTCGGCGTCGAGCACCTTGTTCCAGTGATCGAGGTCGCGGAAGATGAACGGCGCGTCGATGAACGGCGCCGCCTTCGAAAACGTCGACATGTGCGCCGGCGACACGATCGCGTAGTCGACCGCCTTGCCCTGGTTCATGTAGGCGAAATAGTCCTTCTCCAGGCCGAGCTCGCTGTTCTTGTGCAGCACGAAGCTGACCGGCTTGCCGTAGTACTTGTTCACCAGCTCCTCGAACCGCACCATCGCCTTGGTGAAGGCGTGCTCGTCGCTGAACTGCGAGGCGCCGTGCAGCGTGAGCTGCGCTGCGGCGGGAACAGCGATCAGAAGCAAGATGATTGCCGCGATAAACCGCTTCATGATTTTCCCTCCTCCTTGACGGTGATGCGCCACAGTGTACGCGGATCGTCCGGTTCGGTGAGCGTCGCCGCGTGCAGCAGCGACGCATTGTCCCAGATCACCACATCGCCGACCCCGTATTTGAGCCGGTACTGATACTTCTCCTGCGTCGCGTGGTCCCGCAGCTCATCGAGCAGGTCGATGGCTTCGTCCTGCGGCATGCCTTCGATGCCGAAGGAGCTGCCCGAGACGGCATAGAGCGCCTTGCGCCCGGTGACCGGGTGGCGGCGCACCACCGGATGGCGCACCCAGGTCACTTTCTTCTCCTGCTCCTCGGAAAGCACCGAGGCGACGGTGCGCGAGCCCTTGTCGAGGTCATCGCGGTTGCCGTAGTGATGCAGCGCAACGAGGCTTTCCAGCTTGTGCTTCATTGTCCCCGGAAGGGCGTCGTACGCGGCGTACTGGTTCGCGAACAGCGTATCGCCACCCTTGCTCGGCACCTGGATTGAATACAGCAGCGTCGCGCGCGCCGGCACTTCGAGATAGGAGTAGTCGGTGTGAAAGTACGTGCCGGCGTCCGCCAGGCCGGTCGGCGCGCCGTCCTTCTTCACGTTGGACAGGATCAGGATGTCGGCGTGCTCTGGATGGTGGAACTGGTCAATGACGTGCGGCTCGGGCCTGCCGAACTGGCGCGCGAACTCGAGGAACTGCGCCGCCTTCAGCTGCAGATTTCTGAACACCAGGATCTGCCCGGCAAAGAACGCATCCCAGACCTCCCGGAAATCGGGGCTGATCGCGTCAGCCTGCAGCCCGAAACCGCCGAGCTTCGTCAGCCGCATCCGTGCACCGCGAGAAGTTGCTTCATGCGCGCGCAGGCGAGCGGCGGATCCGACAGCAGCCCGGCGGCGTCGGCGAGCCTGAACAGCTCGCAGAAATGCAGCAGGTGGCGCGCCGACTGCTGGCCGCCGACCATCACGAAGTGGTCCTGGTGCCCGTTGAGCCACGCCATGAACACGACGCCGGTCTTGTAGAAGCGTGTCGGCGCACAGAAGATATGGCGCGCAAGCGCCACGGTGGGAGCGAGCACCTCGTGGTATTCATCTTTTTTGTTAATGGTCAAAGCCGATAGCGCGTGCGAGGCGGCGGGGGCGATCGAGTCGAAGATGCCGAGCAGCGCATCCGAGTAGCCCTCGGCATCGCCCTCGATCAGCTCGGCGAAGTTGAAGTCGTCGCCGGTGTACATGCGCACGCCCCTGGGCAGCCTGCGGCGCATGGCGACCTCCTTGCCTTTGTCGAGCAGGGAGATTTTGATCCCATCGACCTTGGCTTTGTTTCTTTTCAAAATCTCTAAACAGTTTTCCACCGCCGCATGGTGATCCCTGTTGCCCCAATATCCCTCCAGCGCCGGGTCGAACATCTCGCCCAGCCAGTGGATGATCACCGGCTCTTTGACCTGCGACAGGATGCGGTCGTACACGCGCGCGTAGTCCTCGGGCGACTTGGCGCGGGCCGCCAGCGCGCGGCTCGCCATGAGGATGATGCGGCCGCCTAGCTTCTCGATCGAAGCGCATTGGGCTTCGTACGCGGAAATGATTTCCTCGATTGAAAACTCTTTATGCAAAGACAAGTGGTCCGTTCCCGCCCCTGAAGCGACGAAGGCACCCGGTGCATCTCTCGCTGCATCCAGGGTTTTCTTTATTAATTCCAAAGAGCTTGGCCAGTCGAGCCCCATGCCGCGCTGCGCCGTGTCCATCGCTTCGGCGATCCCCAGCCCCCAGGACCACAGGTGCCTGCGGTACGCGATCGTTGCCTCCCAGTCGATCGCCGGCTCGAGCCAGGGCTCCCTGGTCGAGAAAGGATCGGCGACGACATGCGCCGCGGCCAGGGCACGCCGGGCAAACGGTTTCGCCGGCCTGCGAAAGGACTTGGGCTCCCGGACCGCATAGTCTTCGAGCGAGCCGCCAGCGCCGGGAAGCTTGATGGCTAGAATCGTGTCGCGTTTCATGCTTTCAGCCTCGGCACATCGAGCCACTTTTTCCGCTGCCAGCTCCTCCAGCCCAGCTCCGCGAGCTGCACGCCTCTCGCGCCCTCGAGCAGGTTCCAGCGGAAGGCGCCTTCGCCGGCGACGTGCTTGAGAAAGAGCTCCCACTGCACCTTGAAGGCGTTGTCGTAGCCGGCGTCGGGCACCTCATGCCAGCCTTCGAAGAAATTGATCGGTTGCGGAATGTCCGGGTTCCACACCGGCTTCGGAGTTCTTTCATACGGTTGAATCAAACAACGTCGTAGGCCTGCGACCGCGCTGCCGTGCGTGCCGTCCACTTGCAGCGTGAGCAGGTCGTCGCGCCGCACGCGCACGGCCCAGGAAGAGTTGAAATGCGCGATGACCCCGCCGGCGAGCTTGAACGTCGCGTAGGCAGCGTCATCGGCCGTCGCCCTGTACCTCTTGCCGTTCTCGTCCCAGCGATACGGGATGTGGGTCGCGCCCAGGCATGAAAGCGCTTTGACTTCCCCGAACAGGTTGTCGAGCACGTAGCGCCAGTGGCACAGCATGTCGAGGATGATGCCGCCGCCGTCCTGCTTGCGGTAGTTCCACGACGGGCGCTGCGCGGGCTCGCGGTCGCCCTCGAACACCCAGTAGCCGAACTCGCCGCGCACCGACAGCAGCCTGCCGAAAAAGCCCGCGTCGCGCAGCTTCTGCAGCTTCAGCAGCCCCGGCAGCCAGAGCTTGTCCTGCACCACGCCGTGCTTCACCCGCGCCTTTTTCGCCGCCTGGTACAGGTCCATGGACTCGGCGAGCGAGGTGGCGAGCGGCTTCTCGCAGTACACGTGCTTGCCCGCCGCGATCGCCCGCTTGAGGAGCCTTGGCCTGAGCTGGGTCGAGGCGGCGTCGAAGAAGACTTCATCTTTCTCGCGCGCAAGCGCCTGATCCAGATCCGTCGTCCAGCGCTCCACGCCATGCTTCTTCGCCAGCTCCTCGACCTTCGCCGCATTTCGTCCGACCAGCAACGGGTCGGGCATGACGCGCGTGCCGTCCTTCAGCGCCACGCCGCCCTGCTTGCGGATCTCCAGGATCGAGCGCACCAGGTGCTGGTTCATGCCCATGCGCCCGGTGACGCCGTGCATGATGATGCCGATTCGCCTTTCGCTCACTGCATTCTCCTCATCGCCTCCCAGTCCGGCATCGCCGCGCTGGCAAAGCCGGGGCAATCGAGCGAGCCGATCTGGAGGTCGCCATCGCTTATTTTCAATCTGACGGCGCCGTGGCTGCGCTCGTACAGATCCGGGTGCGCTTCAAGGAACGCCGCCTGTTCCGCGAGCGGCAACCCCGCCATGCCGTTGACGTAGTGATGGCCGTTGCGCTCGGCGTGGGCCAGGCCGAGGAGCGAGACGAGCGCGAGGTCCTGCTGCAGCGCAAGGCCGGCCTGCAGCGTCAGGTCCTCGCCCGACATGAAGTAGCGCGCGGCGCCTTCCTCGCGGTTCCACAGCCGGCAGCGCGCCGCGTTGAGCAGCGACTTGTAGAGGCCCTTGCAGGTCTTGGACGAGACCCCGGTATAACCCAGGCGCCGCGCCCGCGGAAACGCCTCGAGCGAATCGTCCGACTCGTCGATGATCACCGGCTTTTCCTCCGCCAGCGCCGACACGTCGCCGGAGAGCGCGTGCTGCCGGTTCACCGGCTGCTCGATGAAGGCGATGCTCGAGGCGAGGCGCTTGAGGCGCGGCTCCGCCCGGATGCGCCGCCACAGCTCGAGCGCGCCGGCGGCGCTGGCGTACTGCTCGTTGCCGTCGAGCGTCGCCTGGTACGGCTCCTCGTTGCGATCGAGGACTGCCGCGATGGCGAGCAGGCGCTCCACGTCGGCCTTCGCATCGCCGCCGACCTTGAGCTTGAACCAGCGGTGCCCGTAGCGCGCGACGACCTCGCCGAGCGTCTCGGGCAGGCCGTCGTTGACCTTCTTGTCGGCAGGGGTCACCGGATCCAGCAGGCCGACGGTGTGCCGGGCCGCGATCTGCGTCGCGGGCGAGAGCTGCGATAGAAACTCGTCCATGTCGAACCCCGCCAGGTCAGCCTGCCAGCCCGGTGCCGAGATGCCCGGCAGGTTGCTGCGGACCGCCTCGTAGAACGAGACGCCGAGCGCGCGGCACAGCGCGTCGAGCAGGGCGCGGTCGATGAGCGCCGGGCCGAAGCAGGCGGTGAGGCTGTTCATGCCTTGCGTGGCCCCGAGCGCGATTTGCGGGCCGTAGTTGTCGATCCAGTGGCCGAATGCGGTGTTGTCGCCGGCGGCGAGGTAGGCGTCGCGCGCCAGCGCCAGCGAGGCGCGCAACTGATCGATGTTCTGCTCGTTGCTGAGCGCCGGGTCCTTGTCGAACCATTTCGGCACCAGCATTTCGGCCGCCGCGCCTTCGTCCTCCTTGCCGTCCTCGAGGGCGATGCGGGCGCGCACGAAGGCCTGCGGCGCCGAGGTGAGCGTCACGACCCCGAACCGGAACGGCAGCCTGAGCCGCACCTCGCGCTCGAAAAAGGAAATTTCTTTTATTGAAAACCGTATTCGCACGGTAGGGTCAAGGCGTCGGATTGTCGAGAGCTTCGAGCACGCCGCGCACGTAGCCGATGGCGCGCGCCGCGGCGCCGGGGCCATCGGGAACATAGTCGAAGGGTTCCACCGCGACGTCGCCGTCATAGCGATGTCGCCTCAGCGCGGCGAACAGCGGAGCGAATTTCTGCTCGCCCTGCCCCGGGCCGCGGCGGTTGCGATCATTCAGCTGCACGTGCGCGATCACGCCCTCCGGCAGCCAGCGCTCGACCAGCGCTGCAAGCGGCTGCTTCTCCATGCGGCCCGCGGCGCTGCAATCGAGCATGCTCTTGATTGAAGTGCTGCCGATGTCCTTCACGATGCGGGCGGCCTCCTCCAGCGTGTTGATGAGCGGCGTCTGCTCGGCCGAGAGCGCCTCGATGCAATACAGAACGCCTGCCTTCTCGGCGCGCTCGGCCACTGCCGCAAAGCTGTCCCGCGCGCGTGCCAGCGCGGCCGCGCGCGTCTCGCCGGGCTCGACGCGCCGCTGGTGCGGCGAGCCGTGCACCAGGTAGCGGCCGCCGAGTTCGGCGCATTGGTCGATGAGCGCGAGCATGACGTCGATGCTGCGCCGGCGTACCGCGTCGTCGCGCGTCGAGATCGAAAGCCCCGCCGGCTTGACCAGCAGCCAGTGCAGGCCGGTGATGGCGATGCCCGCGTCGGCGGCCGCGGCGCGCGCCGCGGCGAGCTGGGCGCTGCCCAGGCGGTGCGGTTCGTCGGACAGGGTATAGGGCGCAATCTCGAGGCCATCGTAGCCGAGCTTGGCGGCGTAGGCGCATTGCGCCGGGAACGGCATCGGCGCGATCACCTCGTTGCACAGCGCAATTCTCACGCCGATCTCCTCAGCGGAGACATTATCACGGGAGGTTTTATCTTTGCGGGCGCGGTGGTATGTTTTGCCCTACCGCAGGTCAGGGGGAGGGGCCCATGAGACTACCGACGCTCGCCGTGTCGCTGTGCGCGCTTGTGTTGGGTCCGGCATGGGCGGACCACGAGTCCCGCCTGCCACGCAACGCTTCGTTCACCACGCTCAGCGTCACCCCGTTCGCGATCGAGGGCCTCACCGGCGATGCGGCCGGCAACCTGTACACCACAGGCCGGCAACCCGATACCACCAGGAGCTGCCCGGTGTGGCGGATCGGCGTCGACGGCTCGCGCGCTACCGTGGGCTTCATCCCGAACTCCACGGGCTGCAATCCGTCCGGGATCACGTTCGACCGCGGCGGCGATCTCTATATCGCCGATGCGGCGACCATCTCGGGGGTCAGCGGCTTTGTCTGGAAAGTGACTCCTCACCCCATCGGTTGCCAGTCCGACGACTCGGCGGCCACGCTTTGCGCTGCGGTTCCATTGGCGAGCGCGTTTGTGTCCGGGGTGCCGGGAACGAACGGCCTGGCATTCGATCGCGATGGCAATCTCTGGACTGGCGACGGAACGACGGGACTGGGGCGCGTCTGGAGGATCGGCGCTGCGGGAGGCGTGTGCGAGCCGGCGTTCAACGGATGCGCAGAAGCGTTCCGCATTCAACCGATGGCGAACACCGCCAGTGTGGGGAGGCAGGCAAATACACTGCAGCCGCCTCAAACGCCCACCGCCGGTCCGAATCCCCAGCCTCTCGTGGCGAACGGTGTGGCCTTTGACCCTGAAGGGGACCTTTACGTCGCCGACACTGCGCGGGGTGCCCTCTGGAAGGTCGAGTTCGACCGCCGCGGCAATCTGCGCAGCGCGACCGGCTGCGATGCCACGTTCACCGCGAATACGCTCTGCCTGGACAACATCCTGGTCGCACATCCGTACCTGGAGGGCACCGACGGCATCGCGCTGGACCGGGCGGGAAACATCTGGAACGCGACCAACGAGCGCAACGCCGTCGTTGTCGTGACGAGGCACCGCCACGTCGTCGAGGTGTTCCGCAATCCCGTTAACGCCGCCGGACTGAGGAACGCGGCCGATACGGCGGAAGGCAACAAGCACATTCTCGAGCTTCCGACGAGCCCGTTCCTGCACGGCAGGAAGTTCTGCACCGCCAATTCGGACGGCAACCGGCGCGACAACTCGCCGCGCAGCGCCGGCGAAATCAATGCTGGCACCGGCGGCGCAAGAGGGAAGATTTCGTGCATGGACCAGGAGCTTCCGATTCCCGGGCTGACGCTGCCCGTGCATTGAAGCCGGGTTTACCGCAGCTTCGCGCCCCAGGTCTTCTCCCAGTCCTTGCCGAGGAAATCGGTCTCGCGCCCGTCGGGCCGATAGAACTTGTTCGGGATCTGGAACATGGCGAGCATCAGGCCGCCTTGCGGCCCGGCCCAGGCTTCGTGCCGGCTGCCGGCGGGGCGCCAGACGAATTCGCCGGCCTTGCACACGCCTTCGCCGCAGACCAGGCTGCCCTCGAGCACGTAGGTCTGCTCGATCCTCACGTGCTCGTGGTCCGGCAGCCGCGCGCCCGGCGCCATTTTCATGAGCAGCGTCATCACCCCGGTGGCGCGATCGACGAGCAGCGATTTGGTCTCGACGCCCGGATACGGCGTCTTTTCCCAGGGCAGGCGCTCGACGTCGACGAAGCGTGAGGCCTTGGGCGGCAGGCTGGCGTGGGTCATGGCGTGCGATGCTCCCCGACTCTGACGATCTTCATCGTGTTGGTGCCTCCGGCCTTGCCGATCGGCTCGCCGATGGTGAGCACGATCAGGTCGCCCGCCTTCACGACCTTGTTCTCGACCAGCACCTTCTCCGCCTCGCGCAGCAGCTCCTCGCGGTCGTGCCCGACGTACTTCACCATCAACGGAAAGACTTCGCGGAACAGCGCGCAGCGATAGCGCGTCGAGGTCTGCGAGGTGAGGGCGTAGATCGGCACGCCGGCATTTAGGCGGCTCATCCACAGCGCGGTCGAGCCCGATTCCGTGAGCGAGGCGATCGCCTTGACCTTCAGGTGATAGGCGGTGAACAGGGCCGCCATGGCGATCGACTGGTCCACCCGCGTGAACACGCGGTTGAAGAAGTCCTGGTCGAGGTTGAGCGGCTGCGTCTGCTCGGCCTCGATGCAGATTCGGTCCATCGCCTGGACCACTTCCACCGGGTATCTTCCGCTCGCCGTCTCCGCCGAGAGCATCACCGCGTCGGTGCCGTCGAGCACCGCGTTCGCCACGTCCGACACCTCGGCGCGCGTCGGCACCGGGCTCGAGATCATCGACTCCATCATCTGGGTCGCGGTGATGGTGAGCCTGTTGTGCTCGCGCCCGAGCCGGATCATCTTCTTCTGCAGCGCCGGCACCGCGGCGTCGCCGACCTCCACGGCGAGATCGCCGCGCGCCACCATGATGCCGTCGGAGCCGCGCATGATGTCGACGAGCGCGCTTTCGGCCACCGCCTCGGCGCGCTCGATCTTGGCGATGAGGAAGGCGTTGCCGCCGGCGGCACGCATCAGCTCCCGCGCCATGTACATGTCGGCGCCGGACTTCGGGAACGACACGGCGAGGTAATCCGCCTGGATCTTCACCGCGGTCCTGATGTCCTCCATGTCCTTGGAGGTGAGCGCCGCTGCGGTCAGGCCGCCGCCTTGCCGGTTGATGCCCTTGTTGTTCGACAGCACGCCGCCGTGGCGGACCACCGTTTGCACCTCGTCGCCTTTGACGCCCGTGACCTCGAGCACGATCTTGCCGTCGTCGAGCAGCAGCACCGCGCCGGGCTCGACGTCGCGCGGCAGCTCCTTGTAATCGAGGCCGGAGCGCTCGCTGTCGCCCAGCTCGCAGGCCGCGTCGAGGACGAAGCGCTGCCCCCTCTCGAGCGTGATCTTGCCGTCCTTGAACCTGCCGACGCGGATCTTCGGCCCCTGCAGGTCGCACATGATGGCCACCGTGCGGCCGGTCTTCGAGGCGATGCTCTTCACCAGCGCCGCGCGCTGCTCGTGGTCCGCGGCGCTGCCGTGCGAGAAGTTGAGCCGCACCACGTCCACGCCGGCGCGGAGCATGCGTTCGAGCACCGTTGAGTCGCTGGAAGCCGGACCGAGGGTGGCCACGATCTTGGTGCTGCGGGGCATTCGGGTAACCTTAACCAGTCAGGCTGCGATGTGCAAGAAGCTGATCCGTTCAATCATCCGCACGCGCTTCAAGAGCCGCCACGGCAGGCAAGGTCTTGCCCTCGAGAAACTCCAGAAACGCGCCGCCTGCCGTGGAAACGTAGTCGATCTTGCCGCCAATGCCGAACCTGTTGATCGCCGCGACGGTATCTCCGCCGCCGGCGATGGAATAAGCCTCCGAGTTCGCGATCGCCTCGGCGATAGTGCGGGTGCCGTTCGCGAACTGGTCCTTCTCGAACAGACCCACCGGACCGTTCCAGACGATCGTTCCAGCCTTGGCGATCCCATCGGCATAGGCGCGTGCGGTCTTCGGGCCGATGTCCAGGATGACGTCGCCGGCGGCCACGTCATCAACGCTTTTCACTTTTGCGTCGGTAACGACGACATCTGCCGGAAGGCGCACCTTTCCGGTCGTCATGATCCTCTTCGCTTCGCGCGTGAGCTCGGGCTCGGCCAGCGACTTGCCGATCGGTTTCCCCGCCGCGAGCAGAAAAGTATTCGCGATGCCGCCGCCGACGATCAGGCTGTCGACTTTTTTCGCCAGCTCGCCGAGCACCGAGAGCTTGGTCGATACCTTCGAGCCGCCGACGATCGCCATCAGCGGGCGCGCGGGATGCGCGAGCGCGTGCCCGAGCGCGTCCAGCTCAGCCGCCATCAGCGGCCCGGCGCAGGCAACGAGCGCGAATCGCGCAACAGCGTGCGTGGTCGCTTCCGCGCGATGCGCGGCTCCGAAAGCGTCGTTCACATAGACGTCGCAAAGCGCGGCGATTTTCCTGGCCAGAGCTGCGTCGTCTTTTTTCTCGCCCTTGTTGACCCGGCAGTTCTCCAGCATGACCACGTGTCCTGGCTCGACCTTCACCCCATTTACCCAGTTGGAAATCAGAGGAACTTCAACACCTAAAATCTCTGCCAGCCTCTTCGCTACCGGAGCGAGGGAGTCCTCGGGCTTGAGCACGCCTTCCTTGGGCCTGCCCAGGTGCGAAGTCACCATCACGGCGGCGTTCTGCTCCAGCGCACGGCGGATGCCTGGCAGCGAAGCGCGAATGCGCGTGTCGTCGGTGATCCTGCCGTTGTCGATCGGCACGTTGAGATCGGCGCGGATGAACACCCGCTTGCCGGTGAGCGGCACTTCGGTCATGCGTTTGAAGCGCACGGCCCTACTTCGCGTTCATCAGCGCCACGGTGGCGTCGAGCATGCGGTTGGAGAAGCCCCACTCGTTGTCGTACCAGGCGCAGACTTTCACCAGCGTGCCCTCGGCCACACGGGTCAGCCCGGCGTCGAGAATGGCGCTCGCCGGGTGGTGGTTGAAGTCCGAGGACACCAGCGGCTCGCTGGTGTACTCGAGCAGGCCCTTCAGGTCGGTCTCGGAGGCCTGTTTCACCGCCTTGTTGACCTCGTCGACGCTGGTCGGCCTTTTCGCGACGAACGAAAGATCGACGAGCGAGACGTTGATCGTCGGCACCCGGATCGAAAAGCCGTCGAGCTTGCCCTTCAGGTGCGGCAGCACCAGGCCGACCGCGGCGGCGGCGCCGGTCTTCGTCGGGATCATGTTGTGGGTCGCCGAGCGCGCCCGGCGCAGGTCCTTGTGGTACACGTCGGTCAGGACCTGGTCGTTGGTGTAGGAGTGCACCGTGTTCATCAACCCCGAGACCATGCCGATGCGGTCGTCGAGCGCCTTGACGAGCGTCGCGAGGCAGTTCGTGGTGCACGACGCGTTCGAGATCACCGTGTCCGAGCCCTGCAGCGACTGGTGGTTGACGCCGCAGACGATGGTGCGGTCGACGTCGCTTTCGCCCGGCGCCGAAATGATCACCTTCCTTGCTCCCGCCTGCAGGTGCGCGCCCGCCCTGGCCTTGCTGGTGAACAGCCCCGTGCATTCGAGCACCACGTCGATGCCGAGCTGCTTCCACGGCAGCTTCGCGGGATCGCGCTCCGCCACCACGCGAATGCGCTCGTCGTCGACCACCATGCTCTCTCCGTCCACGCGCACGCTGCCCGGGAACCTGCCGTGCGCGGTGTCGTACTTCAGCAGGTGGGCGTTGGTCCGGGCGTCGCCCAGGTCGTTGATCGCCAGGAACTGCAGGCCGTGCTTCTTGCCGCCCTCGTAATGGGCGCGCAGCACCATGCGCCCGATCCGGCCGAAGCCGTTGATCGCCACCTTGATAGTCATTTCAAAATGCTCCTCACTGCCTTAGCCACGTTTTCCGGCGTAAAACCAAAAAATTTGAAAAGATCACCCGCCGGCGCCGATTCACCGAAGCGGTCGATGCCGACCACCGCGCCTTCCAGGCCGACGTACTTTCTCCAGTAGTCGGTGGCGCCGGCCTCGACCGCGACGCGCGGCATGCCCGGCGGCAGCACCGACTTGCGATAGTCCTCGCTCTGCCGGTCGAACACGCTGGTCGAGGGCATCGACACCACGCGCAGCGCAACGCCTTCGGCAGCGAGCAGCGCCTGCGCGCCGACCGCGAGGTGGACTTCTGACCCGGTCGCGATCACCACGGCGCGCGGCTGCCCGGGATCCGAAACCACGTAGCCGCCGCGCTCGATGTCGCTCGCCGAATTCCTTTTCACGAAGGGAACGTTCTGGCGCGTCAGCAAAAGGGCGGTCGGCCCGTCCTTCCTGCGCAAGGCCGCCGCCCAGGCGACCGCCGTCTCGGCGCCGTCGCAGGGACGCCAGAGCTCCATGTTCGGCATCAGGCGCAGGCTCGCCGCATGCTCGATCGGCTGGTGCGTCGGCCCGTCCTCGCCCAGCCCGATCGAGTCGTGCGTGAAGACGTAGGTGACGCGAATGCCCATCAGCGCCGCCAGCCGCAGCGCGTTTCGCGCGTAGTCCGAGAACACCAGGAAGGTGCCGCCGTACGGGATCAGGCCGCCATGCAGGGACACGCCGTTCATCGTCGCGCACATGCCGAACTCGCGCACGCCGTAGAACACGTAATTGCCGCCGCCCTCGCGCCCGACCACCCGGGAGGCCTTCACCATCGTGAGGTTCGACCCGGTGAGGTCTGCCGAGCCGCCGAGCAGCTCCGGCAGCGCGGGCACCAGCACCTCGAGCACCTGCTGCGAAGCCTTGCGCGTCGCCATGGGCTCGGCCTTCTCGCTTGCTTCCTTCAGGAGGGACGAAACTTTCGCGTCGAAATCAACGGGCAGCTGGCCTGCCATCCGGCGCTTGAATTCCGCGGCCTCGGCCGGGTACTGCTTCTCGTACGCGGCGAGCAGCCGGTTCCAGCGCCGCTCGGCGCGCTTGCCCGCTTCGCGGGCGTCCCAGCCGCGGTACACGTTCTCCGGGATCTCGAAGGGCGGATAGCTCCAGCCGAGCGCCTGCCGGGCGGCGGCAACCTCCTTGTCGCCGAGCGGCGCGCCGTGCGCCGCCCCGGTGTCGGCCTTGGTAGGAGCGCCTTTCGCGATGACGGTCTTGGCGCAGATCAGCGTCGGGCGCGACTTTTCGCGCTTCGCCCGGCGCAGCGCGCGGTCGACCGCCTCCAGATCATGGCCGTCGACCTCCGGGATCACCTGCCAGCCGTACGCCTCGAAGCGCCGCCGCACGTCGTCGGTGAACCACTGCTTGATCCGGCCCTTGTCCGAGTCGATCGAGATGCCGTTGTCGTCGTACACGGCGATCAGCTTGCCCAGCCCGAGAGTGCCGGCGAGCGAGCAGGCCTCGTGCGACAGGCCTTCCATCATGCAGCCGTCGCCCATGAAGACGTAGGTGTGGTGATCGACTATCGCGTGGCCCGGGCGGTTGAACTCGGCAGCCAGCAGGCGTTCAGCCAGCGCCATGCCGACGGCGTTCGCGATTCCCTGCCCGAGCGGCCCGGTGGTGGTCTCGACGCCCGGCGCAAGCCCGCGCTCCGGGTGGCCCGGCGTCCTGGAATGCAGCTGCCGGAAGCGCCGCAGCTCGTCCATCGGCAGCGCGTAGCCGGTAAGGTGCAGCAGGCTGTAGAGCAGCATCGAGCCGTGGCCGTTGGACAGCACGAAGCGGTCGCGATCGGGCCAGGCGGGGTTGGCCGGGTTGTGGCGCAGGTGGCGCTTCCAGAGCGCCACCGCGATCTCCGCCATTCCCATGGGCATGCCGGGATGGCCGGACTTCGCCGCCTCCACGGCATCCATCGCGAGCGCGCGAATCGAGTTGGCGAGCTCGCCTTCAGACGCAGGGAGATTCATCGGAGGCCGCAAATTATACTCGGCGCATGCTGCTGCTCCCCTTCAGCCGCCCGGTGGATTACGAGCCCCTCGTTTCGGCGCAGGCGCCCGGCGGCGGACACTGGTTCGTGTTCCGCGGCACCGACCTGCTGGTCGAGATGGGGCCGCCCGATCCGCGCCCGAGCGACGACCCGCGGGTGCGGCAGCGGCCGTCGTGGGCCCGGCTGCCGTTGCAGAAAAACCACAACTGGTTGGGGACGCTGCCGCTCAGAACCCTATACCTAGGGCGGTTGCGTGGAGTCGACTGCTGGGCTGCCGAGGCCGCGCCGCAGGCCGTGGCGCCCGCCGGGATGGCCTGGGAGGGACTGCGCGCGCTGTTCTCGGTGCTCGACGATGCGCACTTCGCGCTGGCCGGCCGGGCGCTGCAGCTCGTCGAATGGGACCGCACGCACCAGTACTGCGGGCGCTGCGGCACGCCCACCGAGGCCAAGCGCGACGAGCGCGTACGCGTCTGCCCCGCCTGCAAGCTGGCTGCCTATCCGAGAGTGGCGCCGGCGGTGATGGCGCTGGTGCACCGCGGCCGCGAGCTGCTCCTCGCGCGCAGCCCGCATTTCCCGCCCGGCATGTATAGCGCGCTGGCGGGCTTCGTCGAGCCCGGCGAGTCGCTCGAGCAGTGCCTGGCGCGCGAAATCGCCGAGGAAGTCGGCGTGCAAATAGGCAACATCCGCTACTTCGCGAGCCAGCCGTGGCCGTTCCCGCATTCGCTGATGATCGCCTTCGTCTGCGACTGGGCGAGCGGCGAGATCCGGCTGCAGCCGGCGGAAATTGCCGATGCAAAATGGTTCGAAGTATTGCAATTGCCTAGACTTCCAAGCAAAATCTCGATCGCTCGCCGCCTGATCGACGCAGTGTCTGCGCAGATCCGCGGCGAGTTTGCAAGCGGGTAGGAGGTTTTGCACGAGTTGAACAAGATCGAAGAGCGCTGTCTTGCGCCGCAAGGGGCGAATGGAAGGCGTAGCCTGGACTTTCTCACGGCAGGCTGCGCCTTCGCATTTTGGGGGATACTGGAATGAACGGTCTGCATCTTATCGGCGACCTGACCGGCTGCCGCTGCGATCCGCAGCTCCTTCTCGAGGGCGAGAGATTCCGCGCCAAGTGCGTCGAGCTGGTGGAGGCCTCCGGTCTCACCACCGTCGGCGTGAGCTTTCATCAGTTCGAGGGCTCGGGCTTCACGGGCTGCCTGGTGCTCGCCGAGTCCCACCTTGCCATCCATACCTGGCCCGAGTGCCAGGGGCTGACGCTCGACGTCTACGTCTGCAACTACAGCGCCGACAATTCCGCCAAGGCGAGAAAGCTGTTCGACTCGATCGTGGCGTACTTCAAGCCGACCGAGGTGGCGCGGCACGAGATCGACCGCGGCGAGCATCTGCTGACCGAGCCGCTCAATGCCTCCACCGGCTTCTACATCAAGGCATCGCGTCAGCTCGGCGAATGGCAGACGCGCTTCCAGAAGATGCAGATCTACGACACGCCCCACTACGGCAAGCTCTTCAGGCTGGACGGGTTCAACATGACCTCCGAGAAGGAGGAGTTCGTCTACCACGAGAACCTGGTGCATCCCGCTCTCACCGCTCACGCCGCGCCCAAGCGCGTGCTGATCATCGGCGGCGGCGACGGCGGATCCTCCGAGGAGGCGCTCAAGCATCCCTCGGTCGAGCAGGTGACGATGGTCGAGATCGATGCCGACGTCATCGACGTGGCGAAACAGCATTTCCAGGCGGTGCACAACGGCGTGTTCGGCAATCCGAAGCTGCGCGTGCTGATCGAGGACGGGATGAAGTTCGTCCGCGACACGCAGGAGAGGTTCGACCTAGTCACGCTGGACCTGAATGACCCGGTGGGGCCGGCGGCCGCGCTTTACTCCGGCGAGTTCTTCCAGCAACTGCGCCAGACGCTCGCGCCCGGGGGCGCGCTCACGCTGCATCTCGGCTCGCCCGTGGCGCAGCCGCAGCGCGTCGCCGAGCTCGCGCAGCGCCTGAACAGCGTGTTCCGCATCGTGCGGGTGTACATCGTGTATATCCCGCTCTACGGCTCGCTGTGGTCGATGGCGGTATGCTCCGACAAGCTCGATCCCAAGGCCTTCACGGCCGACGAGATCGACCGCCGCATCGACGCGCGCAAGCTCCAGGAGCTGAAGTACTACAACGGCGAGACGCACGAGGGCGTGTTCGCGCTGCCCAACTACGTGCGCGACCTGGTCACCCCGGCACGCCTGAAGCAGCCGGCGCGCGGCCGCCGGCTGGGAGTCGTCAGCGCCGCCGCGAAGTAGTCAATGAAGTAATCGGGGTCAGAGCCCGATCTAATCCAGCGCGCTGAGGATCGACCGGGTAGTTTCGAAAATCCTGTCGATCTGCGGTTTCTCTATGATCAGCGGCGGCGAGAACGCGATCGTGTCGCCGGTATAGCGGATCAGCACCCCGGCCTCGAAGCTCTTGACGAACGTCTCGTAGGCGCGGCGTCCGGGCGCGCCTTTGCGCGGCTCGAGCTCGATGCCGGCGACCAGCCCGAGGTTGCGGATGTCGACCACGTGGCGCGCGTCCTTGAGCGCGTGGGCGGCGTCCTGCCAGTACGCGTCCAGGGCAGCGGCGCGCTCGAACAGGCCTTCCTCCTCGAAAGTCTCCAGCGTGCCCAGGCCTGCGGCACAGGCAAGCGGATGCCCCGAGTAGGTGTAGCCGTGGAACAGCTCGATGCCGTCGGGTCCCTGCATGAAAGCGTCGTAGATCGTATCCCGCGCGAACACCGCGCCCATGGGCACCGTGCCGTTGGTGAGCCCCTTCGCCGCCGTGCACAGATCGGGCAGGACGCCGAAGCGCTGGGAAGCGAACGCCTTGCCGAGGCGGCCGAAACCGGTGATGACTTCGTCGAAGATGAGCAGGATGCCATGCTTGGTGCAGATTTCGCGCAAGCGCTCTAGATAGCCCTGCGGCGGGACCAGCACCCCGGTCGATCCGGCGACCGGCTCAACGATCACCGCGGCGATGCTCGAGGGATCGTGCAGCTGGCAGACGCGCTCCAGATCGTCGGCGAGCTCGGCGCCGTGCGCAGGCTGGCCGCGCGAGAAGGCATTGCGCGCCGGGTCGTGCGTATGGCGGATGTGGTCGACCCCGGCGACACCCGGCCCGAAGGTCTTGCGGTTGAACGGAATGCCGCCCACGGACATGCCGCCGAAGTTCACGCCGTGATAGCCGCGCTCGCGGCCGATCAGCCGGAAGCGCTGGCCTTCACCCCGGGCGCGCTGGTAGGCCAGGGCGATCTTGAGCGCGGTGTCGACCGCTTCGGAGCCGGAGTTGGTGAAGAACACCCGTGACAAGCCCGGCGGGGCGATGCGCGCCAGCCGGTCGGCGAACTCGAATGCGATCGGATGCCCCATCTGGAAGGTCGGCGCAAAGTCCATCGTCGCCACCTGGCGCCTTACGGCTTCCACGATCTTCGGCCGGGAGTGACCGGCGTTCACGCACCACAGGCCGGCACATCCGTCGAGGACCTTGCGGCCTTCGGGAGTCCAGTAATACATGCCCTCGGCACGGGCGAGCAGGCGTGGCGCCTTCTTGAATTGCCGGTTGGCCGTATACGGCATCCAGAAGGCCGACTGCTCCAGCCCTGTCATGATTTCGGCACGCTTATTCATGGCCTTAAGCTTACTCCAAGCCCCCCTCGCGGCAAGTGCAGAATGCCCTAGGCCGCGTAGGCCACGACTTTCTGGCGTTGTTCGCCCAGCCCCTGTATCCGCAGCGTCATCACGTCGCCGGGCTTGAGGAACACCGGGGTCGGCTTGATGCCCAGGCCGACGCCCGGCGGGGTGCCGGTGGCAATGATGTCGCCGGGCAGCAGCGTCATGTAGTGGCTCACATGGGAGATGATCTTCGCCACGTTGAAGACCATGGTGCGCGTGTTTCCGGTCTGCATGCGCTTGCCGTTGACGTCGAGCCACATGTCGAGGTTCTGCGGGTCGCGAATCTCGTCGCTGGTGACGAGCCATGGCCCGATCGGGCCTGCGCTGTCGAAACCCTTGCCCTTGTCCCACTGGCTGGTCGCCATCTGGAAGGCGCGTTCCGAGACGTCGTTCACCACGCAGTAGCCGGCGACGTGGTTGAGCGCGGCTGCCTCCTCGACATACCTGGCCTGGGTGCCGATCACCACGCCGAGCTCGATTTCCCAGTCGAGTTTGGTGGAATTTTTCGGCTGGATGACGTCGTCGTGCGGGCCGTTGATGCAGGTCGTGGCCTTCATGAACACGATCGGCTCCGATGGAATCGGCAGCCCGGCTTCCTTGGCGTGGTCGGAGTAGTTGAGCCCGATGGCGACGAACTTGCCGATCCCCACGTAGGGCACGCCAAACCTCGGGGCGGCGTTCACCAGCGGCAGCGACTCGGGCTTGTGCTTGGTGAGCATGTTCAGCCCGCGCGGCGAAATCTCGTTGGGGCCGATGTCGTCGACGATTTTCGAGAGGTCGCGTACGCGCCCGTCGGCGTCGACCAGCCCCGGCTTCTCGTAGCCCGCTCTTCCGTAGCGGCACAGCTTCATATCGTCATTCCCCCGTCGATCGGATAGGCGTTGCCCGTGGCGAACAGCGACTCGTCGGAAGCCAGAAAGATCAGCAATCCGGTGATGTCGTCCACCGTGCCGAGCCGCCCCATGGGCTGGCGCGCGATGAAGTCCTTGCGCGCCTGCACCGGGTCGGGCAGGGCGTTGATCCGCTCCTGCAGCGAGGGCGTATCCACGGTGCCCGGGCAGACGGCGTTGCAGCGGATCCCTTGCCGCACGAAGTCGGCGGCGATCGACTTGGTGAGACCGATCACGGCCGCCTTGCTCGAGCCGTAGGCGAAGCGGTTGGGCAGGCCGCGGACCGAGGAGGCGACCGAGGACATGTTGATGATCGAGCCGCCGCCCTTGCGCAGCATCCCCGGGAGAAAAGCCCTGGTCGCGAGGAACATCGACGTGACGTTGACCCTGAAGGCCAGGTTCCACTGCTCGGGGGCGCAATCGAGGATCGTGCCGTGCTGCACGATCCCCGCGCAGTTGAACAGCACGTTGACCTCGCCCGTCTCCTCGGCCGTTTTCGCGATCCCCGCCGGGTCGGTGACATCCAGCACGCGCGTGCGGATGCCGTCCTTGCCCTCGATCTGCGCGAGCGTTTTCGCGTTGAGGTCGGTCGCCCAGACGCGGGCGCCTTCGCGCGCGAAGGCGAGCGCCGCGGCCCGGCCCATGCCCTGCGCGGCCGCGGTGATGAACGCGGTCTTGCCTGCCAGCCTGCCCGCCATGGAAGTTCGCCTTGAGGTGAGCGAAATTATACGGCACGATACACGCCCTCGCGTTCTCCCGAGGAGGGGAAACGATGTCGGCGGTTTCGCTGCGCGGTGTGCGCAAGTCTTTCGGCTCTACCGAAGTCGTGCACGGCGTCGACATCTCCATCGCCGACGGCGAGTTCTGCGTGCTGGTCGGGCCCTCGGGCTGCGGCAAATCGACGCTGCTGCGCATGATCGCCGGCCTCGAGGAAATCAGCGCCGGGGAAATCGCGATCGGCGCGCGCGTGGTGAATGCGCT
>Ga0209472_1000693_pt1 | contig 19827 bp, 18 predicted proteins | sample GraSoiAngelo_130_FD_185887 | JGI IMG/M metagenome (GOLD analysis project Ga0209472, IMG submission 185887) | Grasslands soil microbial communities from the Angelo Coastal Reserve, California, USA - 14_0929_02_20cm (SPAdes) (version 2) | ecosystem: Environmental > Terrestrial > Soil > Grasslands ...
CGCGTGCGCCCAGTGGCGGCGACCGCGGCGGGCGGGCGGCACCGGCGAACCGGGGCGGTGGGGGCGGGGGCGGGGGCGGAGGCCACGGCAACAGCGGCGGAGGGTCGCGCCGCAGGCCGTAACACCCGAGAATCCGGATAGGGTGATGTGGGGGCGCAGCATGCTGCGCCCCTACGTTTTTCCGTGCACATTCCCCCGCCGTATGACGGACCTCAAGCGCTCGCTGCGGCTGGCCGACGGCTTGGCCATGGTCGTGGGGATGACCGTCGGCGCCGGAATCTTCCGCACGCCCGGACTCGTCGCCGCGCGGCTCGGTCGCCCGGGGCTCACCTTCGTGGCCTGGGTGCTGGGCGCCGCGCTGGCGTTCCTGGGCGCGCTGTGCTTCGCCGAGCTCACCACGCGGCAGCCTCGCGCCGCCGGCAAGTACGTCTTCGTGCGCGAGGCGTTCGGCCCTCGCGCCGGCTTCGTGGTGGGTTGGGTCGAGGCTCTGGGCACCAACGGTGTGGCGATCGCCGCGATCGGCGTGGCGGCGGGGGAGTTCCTGGTGCGGCTCTCCGGCCGGCCGCCCGCGCTCATCGCGCCGATCGGCGTGGGGCTGGTCGCGCTGTTCACGGGGATCAACCTGGTGGGCGTCGCATCGGGGCGGTGGGTGCAGAACGTCGTGACCGCGGCGAAGCTGCTCGCCCTGGGCGGCGTCGTGGTGATCGCCTTCGCGCGGGGGACGGGGGCGGGCTGGCACGGCGCGCTCCCCGAAGCGCCAGTGGGGTGGGGCGTGTGGGTCGCGGTCGCCCTGGCGGCACACCCGGTCATCTGGACGTACTACGGCTACCCCGATCTGGCGAAGATCGCCGGCGAGGTGGTGGACCCGAGCCGCACATTGCCGCGCGTCCTGTTGGGCGGGCTCGCCGCCACCGCGGCCTTATATCTCGCGCTCAACGCGGCGTTCCTCCAGGTGCTGCCGCTCGAGCGGATCGCCGCGTCGAACCTGGTGGCTGCGGACGTCATGGATACGCTCGTCGGGGCGAGCGGTGGAGTACTCGTCGCCGGGCTGGCGCTGCTCGTCGTGCTTGCGTCCCTGAACGGCAACGTGTTCGTGACGCCGCGCGTGCTGTTCGGCCTGGCGCGCGACGGGCTCGCGCCCGCCGCGCTCGCCCGAGTGAACGCGGGCGGAACGCCGTGGGTGGCGATGCTCGCCATCGGTGTCTTCGCTATGGCCCTCGCCGCCACGGGGACGTTCGAGCTGCTGCTGGGTCTGGCGATCGTGCAGGTTTTGCTGATCGACTCCTGGGCCGTGATCGGTCTGTTCCGGCTGCGCTCGCGCGACGGCCCGGCGCCGTTCAGCGTGCCGGGCTATCCGTGGGTGCCGCTGGTGTTCGTCGCGGTATACACCGCGCTGCTCGTGGGGACGGTGCGGGCGCAGCCAAAGCTCGTCGCTGGCGCGCTGGCGATGCTGGTCGTGGCGTACGGGTTGAGCTGGATGGTCAATAAACGGACGGTAGAAGACGGTAGAGGGCGGTAGAAGACGGTAGAAGACGATAGAAGACGGTAGAGTTGCACCGGAATGCCTCTACCGTCCTCTACCGTCCTCTACCGGCTTTTCCCGCCTATCTTTTACCCATGCCCCGCCTCGCCATCGCCCAGCTGCGCCCCACCAAGGGCGACTACAACGCCAATCTTCAGAAGATCGGCGGCGTGCTGGCGCAGATCGCCAAGCTCGCCCCCCCCGTCGACCTGGTGATCTTCCCCGAGACCGCCACGTCGGGCTATTTCGTGGAAGGCGGGGTCCGGGACGTAGCAGTCACGGCAGGGACGCTGTTCCGCGATCTCACGGTCGAGCACGAGGCCGCGGGGGCGCCGCCCGTGGACGTGGCCGTCGGGTTCTACGAAGTGTTCCAGAATCACTTCTATAACTCTTGCCTTTACGCCTCTCTCGGCAACGCCTCTTCCGGTAACGCCTCACCCGGTGTCAAGCACGTCCACCGCAAGGTATTCCTCCCCACGTACGGAGTGTTCGACGAGGAGCGGTTCGTGGATCGCGGCCGCGAGATCCGGGCCTTCGACACGCGCTGGGGCCGCGCGGCGATCCTGGTATGCGAGGACGCGTGGCACTCGCTCTCGGGCACGATCGCCGCGCTTCAGGGAGCCCAGCTCGTCATCGTGCCGAGTGCGTCGCCGGCGCGCGGCACGGGGATGGACGAGGAAGGCACACGGCTGCCGGCGAGCGTCGTGCGATGGGAGCGGATTCTCAAGGGCATCGCGGACGAGCACGGCGTGTGGGTGGCGTTCGCGAGCCTGGTGGGGTTCGAGGGCGGAAAGGGCTTCCCTGGAGGGTCGGTGGTCGTCAGCCCGGCGGGTGAGATCGTGCTGCGCGGGCCCCTGTTCGAGGAGGCGGTGCTGACCTACGATGTCGACTTCGAGGAGATCACGCGGGCGAGAGCGGAGGCGCCGCTCCTGGCGGACCTCGAGGTAAATCTCCCGCATCTCATCAAGAACCTCGGGAAAGGGGAAACGGGAAAGGGGAAACGGAAGGCACCGCGCGTGCAGTTCGATCCCGCTACTAACGGCGTCAACGTTTCCCGCTTCCCGCTTCCCGCTTCCCGCATTCACGTGGTGGGGCCGGGGGTGGAGGAAGGCGATCCGCTGGCCATCGATCCCGATCTCGCTCGCCGGTGGCTGGTCTCGTTTCTCAAGGACGAAGTCGTCCGGCGCCGCGGGTTCATCAAGGGGATCGTGGGGCTCTCGGGCGGCGTGGACTCGTCGCTCACGGCGTTCCTCGCCGTCGAGGCGCTCGGCAAGGAGAATGTGATCGGCGTACGGATGCCGTACCGCACGTCCTCGCCAGAGAGCCTCGAGCACGCGCAGCTCGTGATTCAGACGCTCGGGATCCAGTCGGCCACGATCGACATCACGGCGGCGGTGGACGGCTATCTCTCGCAGGTGGACGCGAGCGGGGACGCCGATCCCACGCGCCGCGGCAACGTGATGGCACGCGAGCGCATGATCGTGCTGTTCGACCTGTCCGCGAAATACAAAGCCCTACCCATCGGAACAAGCAACAAATCGGAGCGGCTGCTCGGCTACTTCACCTGGCACGCCGACGACACGCCGCCCGTGAATCCGTTGGGTGACCTGTTCAAGACGCAGGTGCGCGCCCTGGCGCGCCACGTGGGCGTCCCCGAGGTGATCCTCCGGAAGCCGCCCACGCCCGACTTGGTCCCCGGGCAGACGACCGAAGGGGACTACGGCATCAGCTACGACAAGGTCGACCGTATTCTCTACTATCTGATCCGGGGCATGAAGCCGGCCGAGGTGGTGGCGCGAGGTTTCACGCCGGAGGAGGTCGCGAAGGTCGCCGGGCGGCTCGAATCGACGCACTGGAAGCGCCGCCTCCCCACCGTGGCGATGATGTCGCAGACGGCGATCGGCGAATTCTACCTGCGACCGGTGGACTATTGATGCAGCCCAAGCATCCCCGCGATTCGGAGACGGTGATGTCCGAGCTGATGATGCCCCAGCACGCGAACATCATGGGCAACGTGTTCGGCGGCGTGGTCCTGTCGCTCGTGGACCGGGTGGCCGCCGTGGCCGCGATCCGCCACGCCTCGAAGCCGTGCGTCACCGTGTCGGTCGACAAGGTGGACTTCAAAGAGCCGATCCACGTGGGTGAGCTGTTGACGGCGTACGCGCGCGTCAACTTCGCCGGGCGCACGTCCATGGAAGTGGGGGTCAAGATCATCGCCGAGAACGTGCTGACGGGTGTGCGACGTCACACCAATTCCTGCTACGTGACGTACGTGGCGCTCGACGAGCAGGGCGTGCCCACGCACGTGCCGCCGATCGTGCCGGAGACGGCGGACGAGAAGCGGAGGTATGACCGGGCGGCGAAACGGCGAGCCAGTCGGGTCATGGATCGCAGGTATGCTACGGGGGCGGGGGAGTGAAGTCGGAACGCGGAACGCGGAAGGTGGAACAGATGTGGAAGGTCGTCCCGCGGCACGGCGTTCACGCTGATGTTCCGCGTTCCGCGTTCCCCGTTCCGCGTTCATGAGGGTGGTGGCCGTCTTTGGCGGTGGCGGGGCGAAGACCCTCGCCCACGCCGGGGCGTGGAAAGCCCTCCTCGAAGCCGGTCTTCCGCCCTCTCACATCGTCGGCACCTCGATGGGCGCCGTGATCGGCGCCGCGCTCGCGGCCGGGTCTACCTCCCAGCGAATCCTGGACATCGCGCTGTCGCTTCAAAAGAAGGACTTCGCCGCCCTCGACGCCTGGTCGCTCGCCAAGGGGGTGTTCGCCGGGAATATCCTGAAGCCCGAGCCGCTGAAGCGCACGATTGCGCGTCTCGTTCCCGCCACGCGCTTCGCCGACCTGCAGATCCCGCTTACGATCACGGCGACGGACCTCGATTCTGGAGAGCTGGTGCTGTTCGGCGAGCTGGGGCAGGACGCCCCCCTCGTCGACGCGTTGTACGCCTCCTGCGCGCTGCCGCTCTACCTGCCGCCCGCGGCGATCGACGGGCGCCGGCTTGCAGAGGGCGGCCTGCGGGCTGTGGTGGCAATCGACGTGGCGCGACGGATCCCGGCGGATATGGTGGTGGCGGTGGACGTGGGACCCGGGTTCGACGAGCCGCCGGCCGCGAAAAAGGCCGCGATTCCGCCGCTGGTACGCGCGCACGGCGAGGCGATCCGCGTCATGATGGCGGCGCAGACGGAGCGCACGATCGCCGACTGGCCGAAAGACGCACCGCGACTCGTGATGGTGCGGGCGGTGGCGGAGCGGGAAGCGACGTTTGCGGTCGGTGCCGGGCAGAGATACTTCGATGCCGGCTACCGGAGTACGCAGCTCGCATTGGGTGATACATTAGACGCACAGACGCAGCAGACGCACAGGGGAGAATAGGTTGAGTAAAGTCAGGTAGACCTGCTGCTGCTGGCTGTTCTCCCCCTGTGCGTCTACGCGTCTGTGCGTCTAGTCTGATGCGTCTGTGCGTCTAGTCCTGGAGGTTCGTTGCTAGCCCGCGAGATCATGATTCCTGAGCCCTATGTGGCCGCCGCCGGCGCCACCAGCGCCGAGGTGGCGCTGTTGATGCGCGCCAAGGATATCTCGGTCGTGCCGGTGGTGGACAATCCCAAGGACCGCCGCTATCTGGGCACGATCTCCGACCGCGACATCGTCATGGAGTGCGTGGCGGCGGGGCACGACCCGAAGACGTGCAAGGTGCAGACGCACGCGCGCCAGGACACGGAAGTCGTGACGCTCGACACGGAGCTGGAGGGATACAAGATCGAGCGGCTGGACGAGAAGGACACGCATATCCGCTCGACGATAGTCGTGGTGGATGGAAACAAACGAGTAGTGGGATTCATTCCACATCCAGAATTCATTCAAGGCATAGTGATCGTTCGGGAATAGGACATGCACTGCTAGACGCACAGACGCACAGGGGAGAATAGGTTGAGTAATGCAGGTAGACCTGTTACTCGCGCCTGTTCTCCCCTGTGCGTCTACGCGTCTGTGCGTCTAGATTTGTCCCGTGCCTCGCAAATACTTCACGCTCGCTGAAGCGAACCGTACCCTGCCTCTTGTAAAGCGGATCGTATCCGATCTCGTCTCCCTTCATCCTCACTGGCGCGATCTGGTGGCGAAGTACGAGCTCGTCGCCGCGCAGGCCCGGCCCGAATGGGGCGAGTCGACCGAGCAGCTCGCGCTGCGCGGTCGTATCGAGGACATCGCGCGCCAGATCAACGATTTCCTGCTCGAGCTCGAGCGGATCGGCTGCGTGTTCAAGGGGTTCGAGCCGGGGCTCGTCGACTTCTATGGGAAGCTGGACGGGAAAGAGATATTCTGGTGCTGGAAGGTCGGTGAGGAAAAGATCGAGCACTGGCATGAGCTCGAGACCGGGTACGCGGGCCGGCAACCGATACCAGTTACGGTCGGAGGCGAGGGATGAGGGGATTCTGGGTACTGGTGCACGTCTTGGGTTTTACTCTCTGGTTAGGTGGCGGGATTGCGACGATGGTCGCCGGCGTATCGGCCAAAGGCTTCGCGCCCGCCGAGCGACTCGCGGCGTACAAACTCATCGGGGCCATTCAGCGGATTCTCGTCGGCCCGGGCGCTATGGCCGTACTGCTCTCGGGGCTCGTCCTCGCCATGCCCTACATGAAGCAGGGCGCCGTGCCGGGCTGGATGGGACTGATGATGATCGCGGGCATCATAGGCGCCCTCGGCGCCGTGGCGATCAGCGTGCCGACGGCGGCGAAGCTGGCGCGGCTCGAGGTGGACGCGCGCGGCGGGCTGCCGGAGGCGTTTCAGGCGCTTCGCAAACGTCAGATCTTCGCCGCGACCATCGCGGGCACGTTCGGACTGATTGCGATGTTTGCGGTGACGCTGGGAAAGTGGTAAGAAACCCGGGAAAGGGGAAACGGGAAAGGGGAAACGTGGATGCGCCGAGTCTTACGTTTCCCGTTTCCCCTTTCCCGTTTCCCGGTCGAGCTGGGCGAGCCGCGCGCGGACTTCGCGCACGCGCGGTTGTAGCTCCGCATCCGCGTCTTTCCACAGGTCCACGAACCGGTTGTAGTAGTCGCGCGCGCGGACCGTGTCGCCCCGCTCTTCGTACAGCTCGCCGAGGCGCCGGTACGTCGGTCCCAGGGTGGCTTCCTCCTCGAACGCCCGGAAGTAGCCGGGGGTGGTGACGGCGCGCTCGTACACCGCGAGTGCCGAGTCCCGCTCGCCCGCCCGCTCGTAGGCGCGGGCCAGCAGGAACAGCCCGCAGACCGCACATCCGTCCTCGTCGTACCACCTGCGGTAGTCCCGAATCGCGTCCTGGATCCGACCCTCGGCGAAGGCGATCTGCGCCGCCGCGCCGTAGCGGAACGGCTGGCCACGCCGCACGCCCTCGGGAACCGCGGTTTCGTACTCGGCGAGGACTTGTCGCGCACGATCGGGTCGGCCCGCGTCCGCGTACAGCCACGCGAGACCGAGATACGGCCGGTCTTCTGCGGGCATGGACGCCAAGGGGTGGCGCCGCAGCGCCTCATCCACCTTGCGCCGGGCGGCGTCGGGAGCTTTGCGATAGTGCACGTCTATAATCGCGAGCCCGAGCGCCTCTTCGAGGTACTTTCCCGGGACGCCGCGCTGCTCGTCCATCGCCATCGCCCGGCGTAACTGGACCTCGGCCGCGGCCAGCCTGCCACGCACCAGGTAGACCGCAGCCAGAGCTCCGGCGGCGCTCGCCTGCCAGGTGGGGTCCCGTGCGATCTGTGCCAGGTCCCGGGCCTCGACCTCGGCGCTATCGTACTCCCGCCGCGCCGACGCCAGGAAGCAGCGCACGAAGCGACTCATCGGGTTACCCGATGCCCGTCGCTCGAGCAGCGCCGCCGTCCGCGCCGCGTCGGCGAATTTGCCCCTGGCGACCTGCGCCTGCATTGCGTTGACGTACAGTGCCCACTGCGTGGGCGCGACTGCCAACCCGCGCGCTGTGAGCGATTCCGCCTCCGCGAACCGTCTCAGCCCATTGAACAGGAGTGACAGGTTGTTCAAGGCCACGCCGTTCTCGGGCTGCTGCTCGAGCGCCGCGCGGTAGGCCGCTTCGGTCTTCGCCGGATCGTACTCGACCCGCGTGTAGTAGTACGCCTCGGCTAGGTCGCGCTCGAATGGGGTGAGCCGGTCGCGGTGACGAAATGCCTGCGTGGCAGCCGCGGCGATGCGCGACTGGGCGCCGCCCGCGTTGCTGAGCACGACGGCGAGCTTGCGGTACGCCATCGCAAACGTCGTGTCCAACGCGATCGCCTCCTCCAGGAGGGTCACGGCCCGCACCATGTCGACCGCGTCGCTGGCACGGACGCCCTGCGAGTACTTGCGCAGCGCCTCGAGCGACCGCGTAGTGACCTGCTCGAGCGGGTCGCTCGCGCGGATGGTCCGGAGCGACTCGCCGATCCGCTCGCGCAAGCGACGCGACAGCCGATCCACCGCCGCGATGATCGCCCCGTCGTCCTGGGCGTTTTCGCGCACCGCGACGAGCGCCGCGCCATCGGCCGCCCCGACGAGCTCGGCCGAAACGACGTAGCTGCGGCCCAGCGGATCGATCTGGCCGTGCACCACGGCCTTGGCCCCTTCGCGCTGCGCCAGCTCGCGCGCGACAGCCAGGGTGAGAGGAGTCGCGTGCGGGCGCCCCATCCGGCCGAGCGCCTGGCCGACGGTCGCGGCGTCGAGCAGCCGGATCACGCCCGATTGCGCGAGGTCGACCCGTAACGCCTCCGTGAGGGAAGGTCCCAACGTCGAGTCCGTCGTGCGATTCTCGAAGTCGGCGAGCACCAGCCGGTCGCGCTCGGCGAGCAAGCCGCTCGCGACCAGCGTACCGACCGGTCCGATGCCGAGTTGCCGCATCGCCGCGTGGGTCGCCGTCACGAGCCCCAGGAGACCGAACCCCGAGGCCGCCGAGAGCAGCGACCGGCGCCACGTGAGCCAGCGCTGTACGCCCGCGGGCGCGGGCGCTCGTCCGGTGCCGCCCGCGAGCGCCCGGCGCCGCTCGATCACTCCCGTCCACAGCATGACGGGCAGGCCCGCGGCGGCGAGCCCCACTGCTCCGGCGAACGCCCAGTCGGGAAGGCCGAGCACGTGCACCAGGAAATAGACGACGGTGAGCACGCCGACAGCGGCGAAGCCGAACAGGGTGGCGACGCGGACGGGGTGCGCCCGGCGGATGGCGGCGGCGGTGCCGGAAGAGATCGTGGGGGCCTGCTCGGGGGTGGTGGCCCCCGTCGGTGTCGCCATCGCCTCGAGCTGGCCGAGCAGCTCCTCCGCGCTCTGCGGCCGGTCGGCCGGATGCTTGGCGAGGCAGCGCATGATCAAGGCGGCGAGCGCGGGGGGCACGGTGTCGCGATGCCGGGTCACCGGGTCCGGCGTAGTCGTCACCTGGGCCGCGAGCATGCCCTGGGGCGACAGACCGCTGAACGGCGGCCGCCCCGCGAGCAGCTCGTAGCCGAGCGCCCCGACTGCGTACAAATCGGCCCGGTGGTCCACCGTGGGGTCGCCGGCGGCCTGCTCCGGCGCCATGTAGGCCGGCGTGCCGAGCGCCATACCGAGGGAGGTGAGGGTGCCGCCCCCGCTCGAGCTCGCAACCGCCTTGGCGACGCCGAAGTCCGTCACCAGCGCGTGCTTCCCCGAGAGCAGCACGTTGTCGGGCTTCACGTCCCGGTGGACGATCCCGTGGCCGTGCGCGTAGGCGAGGGCATCGCACACGTCGCGCAGGATGCGCACCGTGTCGCCCACCGGCAGCTCGCGCTCGTGGGCTATTCGCGCGCGCAGCGACTCGCCGGCGATGTGCGGCATGACGTAGTAGAGCAGGTCGCCCTGCGATCCGGCGGTGAGGAGCGGGACGATGTGGGGGTGTTGCAGCGCGGCGGCCAGGCGGATCTCGCGCTCGAACCGCTCGGCGCTGACACCCGCGGCCATCTCGGGGGGCAGCACTTTCACCACTACCTGCCGGCCGAGCCGCACTTCCTGGGCGAGGAAGACGCGGCTCATGCCGCCGCCGCCGAGCTCGCGCTCGACGCGGAAGGAGTCGCCTAAGGCAGATTGGAGACGATCGCGAAGCTCGGCCACGCTAAGAAGCTAAAGCGCGGAAATGCAAAGGCTAGACGCACAGACGCACGAAAGACTAGACGCACAGACGCAGCAGACGCACAGGGGAGAACAGCGGGGAGTAACAGGTCTACCTGTTTTTACTCGACCTATTCTCCCCTGCTGCATCTGTGCGTCTAGATTTGCCAGTTCTGCACACGGGTCGTACCGGGCACTCTGGACACCTAGGCTTTCGCGCGACACAGATCAACGCGCCTAACTCCATCACCGCCTGATTGAACTTCCAGGCGCTCTTGCCGCTTTTGGGTACGAGAGCAGCCGCCAGATTCCAAAGAACGCGGTGCGTGGTGCGTGGTGCGTGGTTGCTCCGCCAAAAGACTCGCCGCAGCACCCTCGACACGTTCGTATCGACGGCGGGCACCGGCTTCTCGTACGCGAAGGTCGCCACGGCCCCTGCAGTGTATCGCCCCACTCCCGGCAACTTGATCAGCTCCTCGGGTTCGTCGGGCAGCGTGCCATCGTGGTCTCGACTGACCACGCGCGCGAGCGCGTGGAGATTCGAAGCCCTGGCGTAGTAACCGAGCCCATCCCAAGCTTCTCGGACCGCCCGGGGCCGGGCGCGCGCTAGCGTCTCGAGATCGGGAAAGCGCTCGAGGAACCGCGGATAGTACTCCGCCACGCGGCTCACCTGCGTCTGCTGCAGCATGAACTCGGAGACGAGCACGCGGTACGGATCGCGCGTCTTGCGCCACGGCAGGTCGCGCGCGGCGCGGGCCCACCAGGCGAGGAGCTTGCGCGTAAACGCCGTCCTCACCCCCTGTCCCCCTCTCCGCAATGCGGAGAAGGGGGACGAGCGAGACGATTTTTCCGTGCGTGGGTGAGGCTTGGGGGTAGACGTACGGCCCATGGGTACCCAAGATACAGCCCATGAGCAACGGTGCGGCGCTCACGCTGGGCCCCCTGCGGCTGGTCGCCCGCTGGAGCCTCCGCACGGCGGATCACGTCGGCCGCTTTTCGTTTCTCATCGTCGACATGCTCCGCGGCCTCGCGGAGTGGCGCATCTGGGTCCCCCGCACGCTCGACCAGGCGACCGCCGTGGGCTACGGCTCGCTCTTCATCGTGCTGCTCGTCTCCGCCTTCGCGGGCGCCGTGACGAGCCTCCAGACGGGCTACCAGTTCACCGGCACGCTGCCGCTCTACTACGCCGGCGCCGTCATCTCCGAATCGATGATCCTCGAGCTGGGTCCCGTGCTCACGGCGCTGATCCTCGCCGGGCGGATCGGCGCGCGCTACGCCGCCGAGCTCGGCACGATGCGGGTCACCGAGCAGATCGACGCGCTCGAAAGCCTGGGCCGCTCGCCCGTGTCGCACCTGCTCATCCCGCGCGTGGTCGCCGGGCTGCTGGTAATCCCGGCGCTCACGATGTTCGCGAACGCCACCGGCATCGTCGTGGGCTATCTCACGGCCAAGGGCTCGCTCGGCCTCACCTACGGCGACTTCGAGTACGGGGCGCGCTACTTCTTCCGACCGCTCGACCTGTGGTACTCGGCGATCAAGAGCGGCTGCTTCGCGGCCGCCGTCACCACCATCCCGTGCTACCTGGGCTTCAACACGCAACAGGGTGCCGAGGGGGTGGGGCGCGCGACCACGACCGCGGTGGTGGCCGCGTCGGTCGCGATCCTGATGCTCGACGCGCTCACTACCAAGCTGCTGCTGGTGGCGAAATGATCGAGCTGCTCGACGTCCACAAGCGCTTCGTCGAGAACGTGGTGCTCGACGGCGTGTCGCTCGAGGTGAAGGACGGCGAGACCGTCGCGCTGCTCGGCCCCTCCGGCGTGGGGAAGAGCGTCACCCTGAAGATGATCAACGGCCTGCTGCGCCCGGACGCGGGCGACGTGATCGTGGACGGGTTGCACGTGCCCCAGCTCGGACGCAAGGAGCTGGCCACGCTGCGCGGCAAGATCGGCTACGTGTTCCAATACGGCGCGCTGTTCGATTCGATGAGCGTGGCGGAGAACATCCGGCTCGGCATCACCGACGAGACGTGCTATAACGACGAGAAGTTTTGCGAGAACCGGATACAGGAATGCCTGCGGCTCGTGAACCTGGCTCCGGACGTGGCGGCCAAGCTGCCGGCGGAGCTGTCGGGCGGGATGAAGAAGCGCGTGGGGATCGCGCGGGCGATCGCCGGGCAGCCCAAGTATCTCCTGTACGACGAGCCGACCTCGGGACTCGATCCGGTGAACGCGGACGTGATCGACGGGCTGGTCGAGCGGCTACGGGACGAGCTGGGGGTGACCAGCGTGGTGGTGTCGCACGACGTGCGGGGCTCGTTTCGGGTGGCGGACCGGGTGGCGCTCCTGTGGCAGGCGAAGATCCGCGCCGTCGGACCGCCGGACGAGATCCTCGCGTCCAAGGATCCGGCGGTGCTGCAGTTCCTGGAGCGCGATCTCGAGATGACGCTGATCCAATCCGAATCTCAGGAAGGTCGGGAGGCGCGTGGACGTAACGTATAAGCGGGAAGTCACGGTCGGGGCCCTGGTGCTGGTGGGCTTCGTCGTGTTCACGGGCTTCATGTTCTGGCTCACCGGCCGCTCGATCGTCTCGAAGGCGATACCGGTGGACGTCGTGTTCAAGAACGTGAGCGGCCTGAAGGAAGGCGACCCGGTGCGCGTGTCGGGCGTGAAGAAGGGGCGGGTGGGGGACGTGCGGCTCGAGCGCGTGGGGCACGTGACCGTGACGCTGAACCTCGATCCCGAGGTGCGGCCCCACAAGGACGCGCGCGCCATCGTCTCCTCGGCCGATTTCCTGGGCGCCAAGTACGTGGACTACGATCCCGGCTTGAGCGACAGCATGCTCCCGCCGCGGGCGAACATTCAGGGCGTCACCGAGGAGCAGTTCGCCGACGTGGCGCAGGGGGCGGCGAAGAGCGCGCAGGAGCTGATCGCGAACGTGAACAAGGGACTGAACCCGGGGCAGCTCGCGACCGACATCCACGCGACGCTGATCGCGACGCAGCGCGGCATGGACGCCCTCACCAAGGCGACCAACGGTCCCGCGGTGCAGCAGACCCAGGCGACGCTCAAGTCGCTCGAGGGCGTGATGGCGCGCCTCGACACGCTGCTCGGCGCCGTCAACCCCGCACAGACCGGTAAGCGGCTCGACACGCTGAGCACCAATCTCGCCCAGCTGACGAGTCGCCTGGCCGACGCCACGGGATCGCTCAAGGGGTTGCTCGACAAGATGGACAAGGGAGAAGGGACGCTTGGGAGAATGGCGACGGACACGATGCTCTACAAAAACTTGAATGCGACGCTCAAGTCCCTATCGGAACTCCTCACGGATCTGAAAGAAAGGCCCGGGAGGTATTTGACGGTCAAGGTCTTCTAGAGAAAAATGCGTGGTGAGTGGTGGGTGGTTCTCTCCGATGCCGTGATGCATCGGGACAAACCACGCACCACTCATCACGCCTTTGTCTTTCTCACCAGATCGTGGCTTTCACGGAGTCCGGTCTCACCATCGCGTCTCCCGACCTGCATCCGAACGCTTCTGCGAATTCTTTGAGGTTCGACAGCGGCCCCATCACCCGCCACAAGGCCGGCGCGTGCGGGTTGACGGTGACCTGGTTGCGGAGATACTGGTCGGTCTCCTTGGCGCGCCAGATCTGGGCCCACGCCAGGAAGAAGCGCTGCTCGGAGGTGAGGCCATCGATGGCGGGCGGCCGCGGCTTGCCGGCGAGGGAGCGTTGGAACGCCGCGTACGCCACCTTCAACCCGCCCAGATCGGCGATGTTCTCGCCCAGGGTGAGCCGGCCGTTCACGTGGGTGGCGCTGTCAACCACGGTGTAGGCGTCGAACTGTCTCGCCACGCGCGCCGCGCGCTCTTTGAAGCGCTGGGCGTCGTCGGGGGTCCACCAGTCACGCAGGTTACCCTCGGCGTCGAACTGGCGGCCCTGATCGTCGAAGCCGTGGGTCATCTCGTGGCCGATCACGGCGCCCATGCCGCCGTAGTTCACCGCGTCGTCCGCCGCGGGATCGAAGAACGGCGCCTGGAGGATCCCCGCCGGGAACGTGATGTCGTTGTAGGACGAGCTGTACGAGGCGTTGACGGTGGGAGCGGTCATGCGCCACTCCTCCCGGTCCACAGGCTTGCCGACGCGGCCCAGGTTGCGCGCGGTGTTGACGGTCTGGGCGCGCACCACGTTGCCGGCCAGGTCCGCGCGATCGATCACCAGCGTCGAGTAGTCCCGCCACTTGTCGGGGTAGCCGATCTTCTTGCCGAAAGCGCGCAGCTTGGTGAGCGCCCGGGCGCGGGTGGTGTCGCTCATCCACTCGAGCGTGTGCAGCCGGTCGTCGAGGGCGGCGATGAGATCGTCCACCATCCTCAGGGCGCGGCGCCGCGCGTCGGCGGTGAACGTCTGCTTTACGTAGGCCTGGCCGATGGCGTCGCCCATCATGCCGTTCGCGGCCTGGAGACAGCGCTTCCAGCGCGGCTGCTGCTCTTTCACGCCGATGAGCGCCCGCTGAAACTGGAAGCTCGCGTCCACGAACGGGCTCGAGAGCCAGGGGGCGAGGTGGCTGGCGAAGTGCCAGCGCAGGTAGGCGCGCCAGTCGCCGAGCGGGACCGCAGTCATCAGGCTGTCGGCGGCGTGGAAGAAGCGCGGCTGGGCGATGTTGATCGAGTCGGTGGCGGGCGCACCGGCGTCGCGCAGCAATGCGGCCCAGGCGATGTGGGGCGTGACCGAGTCGGCGGCGGCGAGCGGCATCTTATGGTAGTTGGCGTTCGGGTCGCGCCGCTCCACGCGGGTGAGCGACGCGCGAGCGAGCGCCGTCTCGAGCGCCAGGATGCGTTGCGCTTCCGAGTCGGCTGCGGCGGGCGCAACGCCCAGGAGCGCGAGCGTGCGTGAGACGTATTCCACGTACGCGGAGCGCAATGCGCGGGCGGTCGAGTCGGAGCGCAGGTAGTAGTCGCGGTCGGGGAGGCCGAGGCCGCCCTGCGACGCCGCGGCGATGCTGCTGGTGCTGTTCTTGAAGTCGGGCGTGCCGTTCAAGTTAAAGAGCGGGTCCCAGCCGTGGTGGTGGCCCCGGGCGAGTGTGCGCGCGAGGTCCGCGGGCGACGCGATCGCGGCGATGCGGTCGAGCTCGTTCTTGAGCGGTTGTGCGCCGGCCCGCTCGGCCCTCGCGGAATCCATGCACGACGCATAGAAGGCGCCGAGCTTCTGGTCCGTCGTCTTTGGTGTAGCGGGCGCGGCCGCCGCGAGGCGATCCACGATGCCGCGCAGGGTCTGGTTGTTGCGCTCGACCAGCTCCGTGAAGCTGCCGTAGCTCGGGTACTCGGGTGGGAGCGCGGTGCGGGTAAGCCAGCCCCCGTTCGCGTAGCGATAGAAATCCTGGCAGGGGGCGCAACTCGTATCGAGGTTCGCCGGGTCGAGGCCCCGATGCACTCCCTGGCCCGCGAGCGGACCAGCGGTGGCGAGACAGGCTATGGCTGGCACGAGCAGACGGCGAACGAGGGGCATGCGGAGCCTCCGGGAGAGCGCGTGGATGCCTCAAGCTACGCGCGCGAGCGGAGAACCGTTGCGAGAGGGGTTAGACGGCGAGGTAGACGCCGAGGCGCCTAGGCGCATAGTGGATGTGAGGGTCGAGCCGTTAGGACTATCCTCGCGAGCTCACACCTCATATCCACTCTGCGCCTCGGCGACTATGCGTCTCCCTCGCCGTCTCTGCGCCTATATTTTCCCGCATGTTATCCGTGACTTTCTTAGGCACGAGTGCTGCTCGCCCCACCGTCGAGCGCAACGTCTCCGCGATGGCGCTCGTGCGGGAAGGGGAGACACTTTTATTCGAGTGCGGCGAGGGCACCCAGCGCCAGATGATGCGCTACGGGGTGAGCTTCGCGTTGTCAGAGATCTTCTTCACGCATTTTCACGCGGACCACTTCCTTGGCGTGATCGGATTGATTCGCACGCTGGGGCTGCAGGCGCGCGCCGAGCCGATGCGGTTGTATGGGCCGAGGGGGGCTAAGAAGGTACTCGGCCAGGCGATTCAACTCGGAGTCGAGCGGGTGCCGTTCGAAGTCGAGATCGTCGAGGTGAAGCCAGGCGAAGCGATTCGGGAGGCGGGAGCCGGGAGGCGGGAGGCGTACGAGATTCACGTGTTCGCGACGGAGCATGGCGGCGGATCGGTGGGATATGCGCTGCGTGAGCATGAGCGTCCCGGGCGGTTTGATCCCGACAAAGCGCGGGCGGCCGGCGTGCCTGAAGGGCACTTGTGGGGGAAGCTGCAAAAGGGTGAGACAGTCGGACTGGCGGACGGGCGGACGGTGAGTGCCGAGGGGATCGTGGGCCCGAAGCGGCCGGGCCGGCTGGTGGTTTTCACGGGCGACACGCGGCCGTGTGCCGCGGTGGTGGACGCGGCGCAGGGGGCGGATCTGCTGATTCACGAGGCGACGTTTGGGGAGGAGGAGAAGGAGCGGGCCAAGGAGACGGGGCATTCGACGGCGCGCGAGGCGGCTCAAGTAGCACTCGCGGCGAAAGCGCGGAGACTGGTCCTGAGCCATGTTTCCGCTCGGTACTCCATCAGTGCAGACGAGCTAGTCAAGGAAGCACGGGAAGTTTTCAAGGAGACCGCCGTCGCGAAAGACGGGATGACGATAGAGGTTCCGTTTAGTGACTGAACTGCGTGGTGAGTGGTTCGTTCCGGTACCGCGATCGCCCTCCGGGCCGCGAGCAACCACGCACCACTCACCACGCCGTTGTGTTTACCGCGTCAGCGCTTTCCTAAGATTCTGCAACAAGCCGTCAAACATCTTATGTGCGCTTCTCCGGCGGTAGAACTGTCCAAGGAGCCACGCTCGCCAACTCGCCGGCACCCATACGCATTTCATCGTGATCTTGGTGGTGCCGCCCTGGAAGTCGAGCTTGAAGAAAGTCTTCGAGCCGCGGCGGTAGATGATCTCGACCCAGGCGTAGGTGGTGGGGGGTTCGTACTCGATGACCTCGATGACGGCATCGGCCTTGCGACCCTGGCGCTCGAAGTGGATGCGGTGGCGGTCGCCTTTGCCCTTGTTGGTGGGACCGGGGACGGCGGAGATGCAGTTGGGCAGCCACTCGGGCATACGGCTTGCGTCGGCGATGAGGTCGAACACCTCCTGAATGGAGACGCCGACGGTGCCGGTGTAGGTGAGTGAGACGGGGCGCATGGAGATAATATGGCGGTCGAGGGCGGTGAACGGCGGTGGAGGGCGGTGATGCGTCGGACCCTCACCGCCCTTCACCGTCCTCCACCGCCTTCCACCGCCCTGCCAGTCGGGGCAGAGGTATCTGGTTTGCAGGGGTTGCTGAGTCAGGGGGCCGGAGTCTAATTTCCCGCTCCCGTCGGGGCTGTAGCTCAGCTGGGAGAGCGCCTGGATCGCACCCAGGAGGTCAGGGGTTCGAGCCCCCTCAGCTCCACTGAACAAATAGAGGCTAAGGGGCTAAGGGGCTAAGGGGCTAAGGGACAATCTTAGCCGCTTTGCCGCTTCGCCCCTTAGCCGCTAGTCGTTACGCTAGCGATCGCACTCCAGATCGGTGATTTCCCAGGCGTCCACGGCCGCCACGCACGCTGCACCCGCCGGCGTCAGGGCCTTGGCGAGAATAGGAACGGTGTCGGCTCGGGGAATGAACCCCGCTCTCCGCAACGCGCGACCGAACGCCGACTCCGCGATGGTGGAAACCTGCAGGCGCGTGCAGCCACGTCGCCGCAGCTGAGCGATGAGGCCCGGAACCGGCGCGGCGGGATCGACCCCAGGCGCCCGACGCCATGCCCTGACGCTTGCCCTCCCCGACGAGTCCGGCCCGCGAATCAGCAAGGCAGCCGCGGGCGGGCCCGCCTGCCCATCCGGGGCGTGCAGGGTGAGCCACCAGTCCAGGGTGCTGGGATATCCGGCCAGGCGGCTGGTGTAGAGCGCCGCGTCGTGGTAGGCGGCGACCGTGGGCGGCGTCAAGCGTGGCACGGCCACGGACCCCAGAGGGAACTCTTGTGCCGGGTGCGCAACGGCGGCCATGCCGGCCTCCGCCCCCGCCCCGTTTGTGGCCCGCAGCCAGGTGTGAAACAGCCGGATGCAACCGTCCAGCACCACGTGCCGGTCGGAGACAGGCAACACGTACCGCTGCAGCGTGCCCATGCGCGCGAAGCGGCAGGCTTGGAGGAGCATCCACGCGGGTCTATTCGGGTCTGCGTACAGGAAGTCGACGCCGCCGCGCGCCTCGAGGTCCTGCACGACGCGCTTCAGGAGGGTCAGAGCGGGGAAGACCGCGCGGTATTCCGTCGCCACCATCAGGTTCACCATGAGACAGGCCACCACGTCGCGCTGCGCGGACCGGAAGCGGCGCGGGAAGCATGCCTGGTGCATGACGACGCGTCCGCTCTCGTCGCGACCGAGCCAGCTCATGGCTCCGCTGCGCACGGCGGCCGGGTAGGTGCGATCGAAGTAGTCCGGAAAGCTCGGCATGCCATGGGCGACGAAGAGATCCTTGATCTCGGCCGCGTAGTCGAGCGGATTGGCGATCGCGATCGTGGGGATCACGCGCAGTCCCTCCGTAGCGGCGATCACGGCGTCGCCCGGCCGGCATGGCCGTTGGATCGTGCGAGAATGAACGTCGTAATCGCGGCCACGGAGCGAAACTGCTCGATCTCCAGGTTCTCGATCTCCACGCGAACCCCGAATCGCTCTTCCAGTCGCACCAGCAGCTCCACCATGCCGACCGAGTCCAGGCGTCCGGTCTCGAGCAAGTCGGTTTCCGGCGACGGTACTTGGACGCTCAGATCACGGGCGAACAGGGCGGTGAGCTCGGCCTGCACCGCCTCGGGAGCGGGGGCAGGGAAGGGGACGCTCACGACGTGACCCGTTCCGCGACGCGCTCGCACACGATGCCGATGTGCTCCAGCTCGTCCGCACTCGCCGGCACGTCCAGAATGATCGTGCGGTACCCCACAGCCACGTAGCGTGCGATCTCGTCGGCTACCCGGTCGTAGCTGCCGACGAAATACGGACAGAAGGTCTTGTAGTTCTCGAACGGCAGCATCCAGTAGGGCGACTCTTCCCCGGCGGCCGTGGCGCCCGGCTCCGACAGCTGCCGGTGCCACTCGGAATCGGACACTTTCATCGCCAGCTTATGGGTGATTTGGCCTCTGCGATCTTCGGGGAAGCGCGCCCGTGCCACCCTCCAGGCGTCGCCCGAGTCCTCCCGCGCGATGATCCCGATGCGAATCCCGAGCATCGCGACCTCGGGCGGCGGGGTCACCTCGTATTCGGCCACCGGTTTCGGGTAGCGGACGGCGAGGGCGCCGAGCTGCCGCGCCGCGGCCAGTCCTGCCTCCGACGATCCCGACACGAACACACCGGGCATCAGCCCCGCGGGCAGCGGGGGCGCCAGTTTCACGTTCGTCATGCGGTGGTAGCGCCCCTGGAACGACACCGGTCCCGGCGTGGCGAGCAGCTGCTTGATGACCGTCGTGTACTCGACCAGGCGGGCGTAGCGCTCGTCGTGGGGGGTGGGATCGCCGAGGGCTTCGAGGTCGTTCTTGAAGCCGCCTGCGACCATGTTCAAGTAGACGCGTCGCCCGTACAGGAAGCCGAGCGTTGCCACGAGCTTGGCGACGGCGTAGGGGTGCATGTAGATCGGCTGTACCGCGACGAGCGGGGCCAGGTGCTCGGTGTGCGTGATGACCGCCTGCGCCACGGACCACGGGTCGACGAGGCCATTATCGGTGTAGATCAGCATCCCCTCGCACTGCGCGGCATCGCTCCAGCGAGCCACGGTCACCACGTCGCTCAGGTAGCGCTCCGGCGCAGCCGTGTAGGAAGGGGGACAGGTAGCAAACACCTGCAGTCCGGAGTCGCGTAAGCGATGTCGGCCGGTCATGCCTACCTCGGGGGGCGAGTGTGCAGGGCGGAGCGCACGGCGCGCTCCGCCGCTGCAAAAAGCGGGCAGTGCGCGGGCGCAGCGGGGCGACCGGGCCGTAGTGGCGTGCGCGCAACGGGGGTGGCCGCTGCGTGGGTAAGCGGCGTCGTGTACGGTTCTTACAAGTACGGTTCTTGCGAGCCCGGCCGGCTGTGAAGATCCTCGGAATTAGCGGCTTCGAACGAGCGATTCCCTTCAAGCGGGCCCACTGGCCCGGGTTAGATGAGCGGGAGTACCGCATTTCGCAGGGCCACGATTCCGCCGCGGTGTTGCTCGTAGATGGCAGTATCGTTGCCGCAGTTGCCGAA
>Ga0209472_1000694_pt1 | contig 19807 bp, 18 predicted proteins | sample GraSoiAngelo_130_FD_185887 | JGI IMG/M metagenome (GOLD analysis project Ga0209472, IMG submission 185887) | Grasslands soil microbial communities from the Angelo Coastal Reserve, California, USA - 14_0929_02_20cm (SPAdes) (version 2) | ecosystem: Environmental > Terrestrial > Soil > Grasslands ...
GAGGATTTCGTCGCGATGATCCATGAAGAAGGACCAAGTGGTTTGCGGATTCACGCGGAGGCTCCGGGCATTACGGTGAGAGACGAAGTGAAGGCGCGAACTTCGGGATGCTCGAGGCGAAGGAATTCCTGCGGCGCGGCGCTGGCAACAATATGGCCAGCTTCGAGCAGGACGATGCGGGACGCGAGGAGAAGAGCTTCGCGAAGGTCGTGAGTGACGAAGACGATCGTTTTGCCAAGACGGTGGACCAGGGCGCTGAATTCGCGCTGAAGCTCCGCGCGCGTGACGGGGTCGAGCGCTCCGAAGGGTTCGTCCATCAGGAGAATCGCTGGATCAGCGGCGAGAGCGCGGGCGACGCCTATGCGTTGACGCTGGCCGCCGGAAAGTTCGCGTGGATGGCGATGCGCGAATTCGCGCGGATCGAGGCCGACAAGGTGAAGCATTTCCTCAACTCGCACGGCGATGCGAGAGGAGTCCCAGCTTTCGAGACTGGGGACGAGACCGACATTTTCCGCAACGGTGAAATGGGGAAACAGGCCGGCCTCTTCAATCACGTAACCGATGCCGCGTCGCAAGCGGATGGGATCCCAGGAAGTGGTCGGACGATCCTGGACCAGGATTTCTCCTTTCGTGGGAAGCAGCATACCGTTTATCAATTTAAGGAGCGTGGTCTTGCCGCTGCCGCTGCGCCCGAGGAGCACGAGCGTCTCGCCATGAGGAATCTCTAACGAGACCTGTGAAACGATTAAGCGCTTAAGAATATCGTTTATGTGGAAGGACACGTCGCGAAATTCGATCCTATTCGTGGCCGCGGGCGATATTTTCGTATTCATTTTGGTTGACAGCAACAAATCACGGAGCGAACATCTTAATCTACCTAGCCTCCCGGCGCTGAATTTTGGCGCATCCTTCGCGCGGAAGCTGCATCCAACGGAAGGGGTAGAACGCCATGGGAGCTCTCGCCACAGCTGTCCGCATCCGGCATGACCTTCACAATAGACTGCTTGACGCTCGCGCACGTACCGATGAGATATTTCGCGTGGTTCGCGAAGAAGCGATGTACGACCGACCGATTCCCGAGAGACACCGCATTATTTTCTACGTCGGACACGTCGAGGCCTTCGATTGGAACCTGCTGGCGCAGCGGGCATTTGGATTGCGGTCTTTCCAGCGGACCTTCGACCACCTGTTTGCGTTTGGCATTGACCCGGTGGACGGAGGATTGCCATCGGATGCAGCGGCGGATTGGCCGACACGCGAAGAAGTCGAGCGCTACAACCGGCGTCTGCGAGAAGAGCTGGATCGCGCGATCGAGCATGCGCTGGAGCGGCCGGAAGAAGGGCATCCGCAGCTGATCACCATGCTGGAAGTAGCGATTGAGCACCGGCTGATGCACGCGGAAACGCTGGCGTACATGCTGCACCGGCTGCCGAGCGACCGCAAGATTTCCGGAACGGAACGAGGAGCCTGGAAAGCGCATCGCGTGAAGTCGCACCTCGTGGAAATTCCGGCTGGAACCGCGACGCTGGGGCTGGACAGCATTCACGACGAGGAGTTCGGCTGGGATAACGAATTTGGCGCTCATGAAGTCGCGGTGAACGAATTCGCAATCGACAATTACAACGTGACGAATCACGATTTTCTGCGGTTTGTACAAGCCCGGGGATATGAGAACCGTTCGCTCTGGAGCGATGAAGCCTGGGCCTGGAAAGCAAAGGAAGGCGTGCAGCATCCGATGTTTTGGGGCCGCGAAGGCAACCTCTGGGTGTACCGAACGATGTTTGGCGAGATTCGTTTGCCGCTGGAATGGCCCGTGTACGTGAGCCACGCTGAAGCAACTGCGTACGCGAAATGGCTGGGGCGCAAATTGCCGACGGAAGCACAGTTTCATCGCTCCGCGTACGGAACGCCGGACGGCACAGCGGAGCGGAGCTATCCGTGGGGCGAAGAAGGACCAAGTGCGTCCAAGGGAAATTTCAATTTCAAGTCGTGGGATCCTTCGCCGGTGGGCGCGCATCCCGCGGGAGCGAGCGCTTTTGGCGTGCACGATCTTGTGGGGAATGGCTGGGAGTGGACGAGAACGGAGTTTGCTCCATTTCCAGGATTCACCCCCATGGCTTTCTATCCGAGCTATTCCGCAAATTTCTTTGACGGCAAGCATTACGTGATGAAGGGTGGCTCGCCGCGCACGGCGGCTTGCATGCTTCGCCGGTCTTTCCGAAATTGGTTCCAACCGCATTATCCGTACGTCTACGCAACATTCCGTTGCGTCGAGGACTAATCCGAGCCCAAGCCTCTGGAGAATCCAATGGCGACGCCTGCACTATCGCTCCGGCATGTGTCTGCATTCGCAGCAGATGTCCGCGAGAGCCTCACCAAAACTGGGCAAAGAGAACTGCCGTCAAAATATTTGTACGACGAAGTGGGCTCGGCTCTGTTCGAGGCGATTTGTGTTTTGCCGGAGTATGGGCTCACCCGCGCCGACGCGCGGCTGCTGGAAAAGTATGCGGGAGAGATTGTGAGCAAGCTGCCTTCGCCGGTTCAGGTGGCGGAGCTCGGCAGCGGCTCGGGAAAAAAGACGCGCTGGATCCTCGAAGCGTTGTCGCGGCGGCAGAAAACGTATTACTACCCCATCGAGATTTCGCCGTGTGCGCTGGCGGCGTGCGAAAAAGAACTAGGGCACATCGATATGGTCAGCATCGTGGGGTACGAACAACCGTACCTAGAAGGATTGCGCACGGTGGCCGAAGGGCGAGCAGAGGAGGATCATCTGCTCGTTTTGTTTCTCGGGAGCACCATCGGCAATTTTGATCGCGATGCGGGCGAAACGTTTTTACGAGAAATGAGGGAAATTCTCCAGCCGGGAGATGCGTTGCTGCTTGGTACGGACCTGGAGAAAGACGTTGAGCTGCAAATGCTGGCTTACGACGACCCCGCTGGCGTGACCGCGGCGTTCAACCTGAATTTGCTGGCGCGCATCAACCGGGAGCTGGGCGCGGATTTTGATTTGAGATGCTTCCGGCACGAGGCGCTCTGGAATTTCGCGGAGCGGCGCATCGAAATGCATTTGCGCTCGACCCGTCGGCAAACGGTACACGTTCCGGCGGCGAGCCTTCGCGTCATGCTGGACGAAGACGAAACGATCTGGACAGAGAGCTCGCACAAGTACCAAGCCGAGGAAGTCCCAGAGATGGCAGCGCGAACAGGATTCCGCTGCGAGGGGCAGTGGATCGACGCCGAGTGGCCATTCGCTCATGACTTGTGATTCGTGACGGGCGACCTGGTGACTCGTGTTCTCTGACGCGTGACTAATGCCCCCGCGTAAGCAAGAGCGTATCCCCCACACCTCCCATTCCCTGGATGAATATCAAAACAAAGGGCTTACAAAATGCATTCCCCTTAAATTGTTGATTCTAAAGGGCCGTAAATTCCACAACCGGCGAAGCAACATGCTAGCTTTATCGAAGGAAAAGAGTTAGCCCAGAAGAGTACGGTTATCGGGATGAAAACGGGGTTGATTCTCTCGTATTGAGACGGTGTAGATATCTACAAGTGAAGTGTAGCATGGATTAAAGAAAAGTCAAGCAGAAAGCGGCAGATCGAACAGCCGGATACTTGGGAGGTGCGGCGGCGAAAAATCAGAAGGCTTCGATGCGCCAAACGAGGCGGGCGGACCAGGTTTTTTGCGTGGTGAGGGGAGGGCGCCAGACGGCGAGAATCTGCGAGCCCTGGTAGACGCGCTCGAAACCTTCCTCGGACTCCGAAACTGTTTCAATCGGCGAGACCCAAAACTCTTCGACGAGCGGGGCGTGCAAAGAGACGCGGACGCGTTGCCAGCCGTCTTCCATGCGCAGGATGGGGCCGGGCATGGAGCCGCTGAAGCGAAGATTTTTTTTGCCGAGCGGCGTCTCGAAGAAACGATCGGGTTCCGTTGGCGCTAGAAGATTGATCACGGACTCGATACCGACGGCCACGGGCTTTTCGAGAGTTTCCTTGAACTTCAGGGTGATCACGCAGGCCGCTTCGAAACCGTTCGGAGCAGGACTGAAAGTATATTGTTTGAGGAGCAGAAGTTTGGCGGATGCCGAGTCCGTCCTGCCTTGGAGCGTCAGGGAATCCGCGCGGAAAAGTTCGGCTTCGTTGGGAGCGGAGTTTTTCACGGTGAAAACGCCGCCGGCAAATCCGGCGTCTTCGCGCAATTCGAGGATTTCGTAGTCGGCGTGCGTGCGATCGGGGTCGAAAATCATGACGCGGAAGGCGTGGCGCGGCCAGCGGTCGTAACGAAGGAAGCGATCGAGGCCGGGCTCTTTGACGCGGGTCTGTTCGTGAATGGAAGCGACCGCTCCGGTGGCAGGCTTCCCCGCGGCTTCGCGCAAGCGCGTGTGATAAGCCTCTGGGCGGCGCAGGACGGAATTGACGAGTGTGGCAGCCGAGGGACGGAAATCGAGTGCGGCGATGGTGCCGCCGTCATTGGGCTTCACAAGCGCCTGAGCCTCCAGAGAGGTGAAGAGCAGTTCGTTGGCACCGTCGGCGTCGTAGTCCAAGAGTTCGACGCGCGGCGCGAGCGCGCCGGGGGTTTCCCTGTCAGCGATGGCTTCGGCGCGAATGAGATTGCGCCAGGGATCAGTGCGCAGATGCGGGGCATAGATTCCGCCAAAAATGCCGTGCCAATAGGCGTCGTTGCACTGCGCCCGCAAGAGCAGGTCGCGCGCCTGCACCAATTTATTGGAGGACTTCGCGCCGTCGCGGTGAACGGGCGCGGCGGCGATACGCGCGGAAACACGCAGCATTTTTTTGTGCAGCAGGTTGGATTCGGGATATTTGCGAAAGAAGCCGCGCCAAGAGCCTCCGCGAAGGAAGGAAAGGATTTCCGGGCGAGCGCCGAACTCTTTCACCACCTCGTGATAGCGCTGCCGGACACGCGTGGGGAGCGCCCACTCCATCATCTCCGTATAAGAAGCGGTCGGCAGATCGGCGCGGCCGAGAGGCGCGTGGGATTCCAGATAGTGGCCGGGAGTGGAAACTCCCAGCCAATTGGAATTTTCTTCGAGCGCTGTAAAAAAAGCGGAAAGCCAGCCGTCTTTGTAGCAATGTTCGTGCGTTCCGGGCCAGACACCGAACTTTTCCATGTCATCGCCCATGGCAGCGACGCCACCGGGGTGGACAGCGGCCGCATCGCGCAGATAGGCGATGACGTCTTCGACCTTGCCAAAGGGAATGAGATAGCGCAGCGCTTTCTGTCCCGGGTAAAGCCACACGGTCTTGCCACGGTCCTCGGCGATGTAGGCGCCAAAGAGTTCCTCCGGCTCGAAGCCAGCAGCGAGGAAGTGAATGTCATCAACAAGCGTGTAGGCGACACTAGCGGCGGCAAGCGCGGAGGGAAGCTGCGGCTCCCAAACGCGCTCGGCGAGCCAAGCGCCGGAAGGCAGCTTGCTAAAGTGCTTCTCCAGATAGACGCCCAGACGAGTAATCTGTTCGTGCTGATCCTCGGGAGGAATGGAGACCAGGATGGGCTCGTAGAAGCCGCCGCCGACAAGTTCCACCTGGCCGGCCTGGACCAACTTTTTCAAGCGAACGAAATACTCCGACCGATGTTCCTCAATCCACGTTAGGAGCGGTCCGGAATAGTGGAGGCCGAGATGAACCTTCGGATGCTTTTCGAGGTGCTCGATAAATGGAAGATAGGATGAAGCGTAGGCTTTCTCGAGGACATGCTCGAAATTGCCGCAGGGCTGATGCGCGTGAATGAGCAGGGCAAGGTGAAATTTCTCGGGCATGGGGACAGTTTTTTCTCACTACCATCATAACCTGTCACGCGAATTTATGAATTCCGCGGTCCGAGGATGCGCGATGTGCGCACTTAATCGGTTACGGGGCAGACTCGCATAGTGCCGACTGGGCGCCTTGATCAGGGCGTGGTGTGTCTCAGTACCCAATCCGAAATAGCGTTCAGAGCGTCCGGGGCCATGGTCTCCAGAATCTCGCCATATTCATTGGGCAAACCCGCCGGGGCGTGCTGGAGGAGATGGTTCAGGCCAGGCAATTCGACGGTTTGAAAGTCTTTGTTGCCGCCGTCTTGCAAGGCTTTCTGGATTTTGGCGAGATTCTCCTTTGGCGAGACTTGAAGGTCCTTTTCACCATTCAAGGCGAGGACTGGGCACATTGTCTTCTGCAAGGCAGGGCGAGGGTCATAATCGAGAAAGAAGCGAAACCATGGCGTGGCCATCAGATGCACTTGCGATTCCAGGGCTTCTGGAGGAAGCGACGCGCTCATGGCGCTGGAGTGCACAAGATCATTTAACTTGGCTTGTAAAGCTGCGGAATCCTTCTCCTGGCGAACCAGCGCGTACGCTTGTTTGTTGAATTCGCGAGCCACGGCGATCTGGCCGTCGTTGACATCCGCAGCCTTCAAGATAAGTTCCGACTGCAGCAAGAGGGTCTCTTCGCCAGTAAGGCCGGGCCCGGCAAGAAGCACGATCCAGGCAACATCACCGGAATGCGCGGCTATCAGTGGAGCGATCATGCCGCCTTCGCTGTGGCCGATGAGGCCAATTTTCTTGGCATCAAGCTCCTTGCGAGTTTTCAGATAGGCGAGGGCTGCCTCAGCATCCGCAGCAAAGTCCTCCATTGTCGCGTTCGCGTAATCGCCAGTGGACTTGCCCATTCCTCGTTTATCGAAGCGCAGAACGACGATCCCTCTTCGCGCTAGGTGGTCGGCGAGGATTAGAAAAGGGCGATGTCCAGCGAGGGATTCATCGCGGTCGTTTGGCCCGGAACCAGCGAGCAGAATGGCGGCGGGAAATAGACCCTGGCCGCGCGGAAGAGTGAGCGTGCCTGCGAGCGAGATTTTCGCTGTTGCGTTCGCGAAGGTGATTTCTTCTTCCTTATAGGGGTAAGGCTTTAGCGGATTTTGCGGCCGAATCAGTTCAAGAAGCTTGTCGGAGCGTTGAAAATTCAGCTTCTGCTCGGCGCCGTTCTGCGTCCACCTTCCGCTGATGGCCGTTTTGGCGGGGTTGAGCGTGCCGTCATAAACGCCGCGCACCACAGGAATTTCAAAGTGAAACTTGGCGTCTTTCTGGCTCACCTTGACGGCAGGAAGTCCGCTCACTCCCATGTCGGGGCTGTCGAGAGCAGCAACGAGCTGCTTGCGATAGTCATGCGAGACATGCAATTGCAAGCGCAGGCGCAGGCCGTTGCCTTCCAGCGCACCCTGCCATACTCCTTCGGCGCTGGCAACAGCGTCGGAAGGTTTCTTTGCGCCGGCTCCCGGAGATTGGCGATGAAAAATAAGCGGAAGGCTGACACTGCCCTGCATCCAGTCACCATCGATGCGGCGCTGATCCGCTGCCAGCTTTCCTTCATAGGAAGCACTCACGGAAGCTACGCTGAACCGGAGAATTGCACTTTTTTGGGTAAATGATGTCACTTCGATGCCGTAGACGCCTTGATCCAGGCTATCAATGGTGGCTTTGAAAGAACCGTCTTCGGCTTTTGTGACGTGCAGGACGAGATGGAGCATCGCTTCGCCGGCTTGAAGCGAACCGCTCCATTGGCCTTCCAGTGTGGGAGAAGTCCGTTGGGGCTGTGGTTTGTGAACGGGTAGAGTCTGCGCCGTGGCGGACGAAAAAGCAGCCAAGTTGAATAGAGAAATGGCCAACGCCAGCCACCGGTTTCCGAGCTTCACTCAAGACCCCCACACGCCGCATTCAGGATGGTAGATGATTCCTGGCTCAAAATAGTTGGCGTGGAAACCAGAATCGGAGAAGGTGCGCATGAAAAAAGGGCGGCACGCTGTGGCGTGCCGCCCAAAATTGCAGAAGACCTGTTGGAACCTAGCAGAACAGGCTACTTCCCTTGTTTTGCGTACCAATCGGCGTTGATCGGAGTGAAGCTGTTCCACTTTTCCGGGAGATCTTCGAGAGCAAAAATAGCGGTCACGGGGCAAACAGGTACGCACGCGCCACAATCGATGCATTCGGTTGGGTGGATGTAGAGTTGAGTCTCAGACTCGAAAGCCGGCTCATCCTTGCGCGGATGGATGCAGTCCACCGGGCAGACATCCACGCACGCGGTGTCTTTTGTGCCGATGCACGGCTCGGCAATCACGTAAGCCATTAAGAGTCTCCTTTATTCGGGCAGTGGACCGGTGGCTCATCCAGCTGAACAGCTCAACCGGCAAAAAATCCTTATATCACGCGTCTGCCCGGCGCGACAAGCAGCTAAGGGAATTGTACGCGGGGGGCGGCAGTTTCTCAACCGGCGGAGGCATGGATAGAATAAGAGTAGAAGGAAGGCACATGAAAATTCGGACTTGTCTTTTCCTACTTGTTTTGGCGGCTGCCGCGACGGCACTGGCGGCTCCGCAGACTTCGAAGACGGTTGCTCCGCGCGATCCAGCGATCATTGACGCACAGGGCTATCAGAAACTGCTGGAGCAAAATCGCGGGAAGCCGATGCTCGTCAATTTTTGGGCGACCTATTGCGAACCCTGCCGCGACGAGTACCCCATGCTGAACGAATTGGCGAAGAAATATGCGCCGCAAGGACTGAAAGTCGTGGGCGTGAGCATGGATGACGATGGCGACTTGATCTTGATGCGGCGTTTTCTGGCCCGCTATAAGCCGGTGTTTCCCAATTACCGGAAGAAAGCGGGCGAGGACGCGGACTTCCGACAATTCACACAAACGGTGCTTCCAAGTTGGAATGGGTCTCTGCCAGCCACGTTCTTCTACGGCAAAGACGGCAGGCAGGCCGGACATATGTTCGGCGAAGGCCCGCGGGACGCGTATGAATCAGCGATTCGAACGCTGCTGGCCCCGGGTTCCAACTAACGCCGAACTGCGCAATCAAAACCCAATCATTTAGTTTTGTGAAAAATCTCTATCGGAGTTTCTCATGCTCAATACGAAGGGCAATCGCATCACGTATTTTGGCCACAGCGCGTTTTCCCTGACTACGCCCTCGGCCCAGGTTGCCTTGATCGATCCGTGGGTGACGACAAATCCCTGGTGCCCGGAGGCGCTGAAGAAACTATCGCGATTGGACGCCATTTTCCTGACTCACGCGCATACCGACCACATGGGCGACCTTCTGGCGCTGGCCAAGCAGTTCAGGCCGAAAATTGCGGCGATGTTTGAGACGTGTCTGTGGATTGAGACCAAGGGGCTTGCAGAAGAGACCTGCCCGATGGGCAAGGGCGGCTCGCAGGCTATCGGTGATTTTGAGATCACCATGACGCACGCGTTTCATTCGAATTCGATTGACGATAACGGCGTACGGCATTATGGCGGCGAGCCCGCGGGGTATATCATTCGCATGCCCGGCGGGTTCAAGGTGTATCACGCGGGTGATACGGCGCTTTTCGGCGACATGAAACTGATCGGCGAACTCTACAAGCCGGACCTCGCGATGCTGCCTATCGGCGACCGCTTCACCATGGGCCCGCGCGAAGCGGCGCATGCCATCCGCCTGCTTGGCGTGAAGCATGTCGTGCCGATGCACTACGCCACGTTCCCTTTCTTGACAGGAACTGCGGAAGCACTGCGAAAAGAGGCAAAGAAAATCAAAGGGCTAAAAATTTACGCGCTGAAGCCGGGAGAAAAACTATGATTCGCACGGAGAATTTGCGCAGCGGCTACATTCAGGACGACGTCGAGGGGTATGTTTACCAGCTTCTGCCGGAACGTGATGCGGTGGTCACCGAGATCGAAGATTACGCCGCGCAGAACCGCGTTCCGATTATTGGCCCGGCCGTGGCGCGCATGCTGACGCTCTTCGTGCAGGTGTCTGGCGCAAAGCGGATTTTTGAGATGGGCTCGGCCATTGGGTATTCCGCCATCTGGCTGGCGCGCGCAGCGGGGCCAAAGGGAAAAGTGACTTACACGGATGGCGATCCGGAAAAAGCGCGGCGCGCGAAGGATTATTTCCGCCGGGCAGGCGTCGGTAAACGCATTGACGTGCGCGTCGGCGACGCGCTTGAACTGCTGAAAAAATCGCCGGGCACATTTGACGTGATCTTCAACGACATCGACAAGCGCCAATACCCTGCCGCGCTGCGCGTGGCACTGCCCAAGCTTCGCCGAGGCGGATTGTTCATTACCGACAACACGCTGTGGTCGGGAAAAGCGGCACGACCGGCCGCGCCGGATGACCTTGACACACAAGGCATTCAGGAATTCAACCGGCTCGTCTACGCAACGAAGCAGCTCTACCCAGTTTTGCTTCCGCTGCGCGACGGCGTCACCGTCTGCCAGAAGAATTAAACACAAGTTATGGCAACCGCCTCCGCATCCGCACCGAAAACTCTCCTGGGAAGCCCCCCTGGGCCAAAAGGGCGATTCTTGCTCGGGAGTCTGATCGAAGCTTCGCGCGACTGGCTTGGTTTTTACAAAAACTGTGCGGACGAGTACGGCGACGTTGTCCGCGTGCATCTCGCGCATGTTCCGGTTTATCTCGTGGTGCATCCGCGTGACATCGAGACCGTGCTCGTCACCAACGCGGCAAAGTTCACGAAATCCGAGGACTATCGCGCGCTGGCGCGGGTCCTCGGACGGGGTTTGCTGACCAGCGAAGGAGATTTCTGGAAGCGTCAACGCGGCCTCATCCAGCCTGCCTTTCACCGCCAAAGCATTCTGTCTTACGCGGCTGTCATGACACGCGCGGCCGGCCGCATGCTCGATTCGTGGAAGGAAAAGAGTGAGCGCAACATCCATGAAGACATGATGCGCGTGACGTTGGAAATCGTCGGGCGGTGTCTGTACAGCGCGGAAGTCACCGATGCCGCAGAACGCGTGGGCCACGCCATGGAAGTCGTGACGGGGAGATTTATTATCAACGCGAGTCTGGCGATGCTGTTCCGTTTCGATATCCCCGTTCGATTCGCGCTCCGGGAATGGCGAGCCATCCGCGAATTGAACGGGATCATCGGCGGCATCATTCGAGAGCGGCGTTCTTCTGAGCAGCCGCGCGAAGACCTTTTGGACATGCTGCTTCGGGCGCGCGACGCTGACGGAAATCCTATGAGCGACACGCAACTGCGCGACGAAGTGATGACGCTTTTCCTGGCCGGCCACGAGACCACGGCCATCGCGCTCTCCTGGGCTTGCTACTTGATTACCCAACACCCGCACGTCGAAGCGAAGCTCGCCGAGGAATTGCAAACGGTCCTGGGCGGCCGTGTGCCGACACCTGGAATCCTTCCCCGATTGCGTTATACGGAAATGGTCCTCAAGGAAACGATGCGTCTTTACCCCGCGGTTTGGGGCATCGGCCGGAGAGCCCTGGAGGATTGCGAGCTTGGGGGATACCTTGTGCCAGCGGGCTCAAACGTTTTCATTTTGCAGTGGCGGACGCAGCGCGATGCGCGCTTCTTTCCGGACCCGGACCGATTCGACCCGGAACGCTGGAGGGACGACCCGGTTCGCTCGGGAAAAATTCCGCGTTTCGCGTACTTTCCCTTCGGCGGCGGGCCGCGCGTTTGTGTTGGCGCGTCCTTTGCGATGATGGAAGCTTCGTTGTTGCTGGCTATGATTCAGCAGAAGTTTCATCTCGAAATTGTCCCGGAGCATCCCATCGAAATCTTCGCATCGGTTACGCTGCGTCCCAAGTATGGCATCCGAGTGATTCCACACCGCAGAACGGCGGCTGAAAAACACAACTGATGGCTTAACGAGAAAAGCAGCGCAGGCAGGATCATCGCAAGGCCGACGCAGTTGGTGAATTACTTGCGGAAGAAATTGCGGACCAGGAAGCCGAGGTTTGCAGGACGCTCGGCAAGACGCCGCATAAAATAAGGAAACCAGTCTTTGCCATAAGGAATGTACACGCGGACGCGATAGCCATCCTTGACCAGCTGGCGCTGCAGATCGGTGCGTACTCCGTACAACATCTGAAACTCAAAATCGTCCTTGGAGATTTGCTTCGCCGCGGCAAAGCGAATGGTTGCGGCAATCATGCGCGGGTCGTGCGTCGCAATGGCGTGGTAGAAGCCGCTGGACAACAGGACCTGCATCAGCCGGACGAAATTCGCGTCTACGTCCTCTTTCCGCGGGAAGGCAACTTCTTCCGCTTCCTTGTACGCGCCCTTGCACAACCGAATGCGGCAGCCGCAAGACAATAAATCCGCGACATCGGTTTCACTGCGGTACAGATAGGATTGAATGACCGTGCCGACCGCGGGATTGCGAGTTCGAACGCGTTTGACGAGGTCGATGGTGCGCTGCGTGTAGGCAGAGCCTTCCATGTCAACGCGCAAAAAATTTTCGAAGCTGGCGGCGCGCTCGACGATGGAGCGAAGCAAACCTTCGCAAAACTCAACGTTGATGTCCAGACCGAGCTGCGTGAGCTTGCCGGAAACGTTCGCGTGCAGCCGTTCCTCGGCGATGCGTTCAAAAATCTCGAGATAAGCATCGCGGGAGTGCTGTGCGTCGGTAATCGTGGCAACATTTTCGCCGAGGTAATCGAGGCTGGCGTGCATTCCCGCGTTATTGCACTCGCGGGCGGCGGCAATGGCTTCATCCAGCGTCTCGCCGGCGACGAATCGGCGTGCCATTTGGCGCGTGGTGCCATTGGAAGTGACCCAATTGGCGAAGCCTTTGCTTTCGGAAAGCTTGAGCAGGGTCGACCGGAGCATGCAGGAACAATTATGGCAGCCTAGAAGCGGCGAAACTACTGTTTGTGCTCTTCGAGAAACTTCTCGGCATCGATCGCGGCCATGCAGCCAGAGCCCGCGGCCGTGACCGCCTGGCGGTAGCGATGATCCTGCACATCGCCGGCAACGAATACGCCGGGAATAGATGTCAGGCTGCCGTGCTTGGCGAGTAGGTAACCGTTCGCGTCCATTTCGAGTTTTCCCTTGAAGATAATGGTGTTCGGATCATGACCGATGGCCACGAATACACCGTCGAGCGGAATCTCGCGAGTCTCCCTGGTCTGCGGATTTCGCAAGTTCACGCCCTCGACGTGGCCCTGGGGAGCGACAATCTCCTCCACCACGAAAGGAGTGACAAATTCGACTTTCTCGTTCACCCTGGCGCGGTCAATCATGATCTTGGAAGCGCGGAAATCGTTTCGGCGGTGAACCAGGTGAACCTTGCTGGCGTAACGCGAAAGAAAGTTGGCCTCTTCCATGGCTGAATCGCCGCCGCCGATTACAGCGATGGGTTTGCCACGGAAGAAATAACCGTCGCAAGTGGCGCACGTGGAAACGCCGTGGCCGATCAATTCTCTTTCGCCCTTCAGGCCCAGCAGGCGCGCTGAAGCTCCCGCAGCAACGATCAGAGACCGCGCTTCGTAGGTGTCTTTTCCGGCGATGATCTTGAATGGGCGCTTACTGACGTCCACTTCGGTCACGGCGCCGGCTCGGAACTCCGCGCCGAATTTCTTCGCCTGTTTGCGCATGTTCTCGATGAGTTCCGGCCCCATGACGCCGTCGGGGAATCCCGGATAATTCTCAACGTGGGTGGTGAGAGAGAGCTGTCCGCCAGGCTCGTGTCCGTCAAGGACCAGCGGCTTCAGGTTGGCGCGCCCGGCGTAAATCGCAGCAGTTAGACCCGCGCAGCCGCTGCCAATGATGACCACGTTGTACATTCGATCGTTCTCCAGACATTAGATTCAACACTGCGCCCGCCGGATACAAGCAGCCCGGTATTGTAGCATTGCCTCCGCAGCGATTCGGAATGTGGCCAGCCAATTTGGAGAGGCTTTAAGCGCCGCCGGCATTGACCAGCAAGAATGGCTGCCGTTATAGTCCAAGCAAATATCAGGTTGCCCGAGGAGACAGTTACGATGGACCCGCGCTATCCCATTGGAAAATTTGAGATGCCCGCGCAAGTGACGCCGGCTCACCGCCAGCAAGCGATCGAAGAGATTGCGGCCACTCCCGCCAAAATGCGCGCCGCAGCCAAGGGTCTGAGCGACTCGCAGCTGGACACACCCTACCGCCAAGGCGGTTGGACGGTGCGCCAAGTGGTGCATCACGTTCCGGACAGCCACTTGAATGCCTACGTGCGATTGAAGCTGGCACTCACGGAAGACAAACCGACGATTAAGCCGTACAACGAAGCGGCCTGGGCCGAACTCGCTGACTCCAAGTCCACGCCGATTGAAGTTTCGCAGACGCTGCTGGATTCGGTGCACGCTCGATTTGTCCAGTTGTGGCGCTCGTTGAAGCCCGAGCATTTTGCGAGGGTTCTCATTCATCCGGAACACGGCGAGCGCACGGTGGACTGGCTGTTGTTCCTTTACGAGTGGCATGGGAAGCATCACACTGCGCATATCACGGAACTTCGCAAACAAAAGGGCTGGTAGCAGAGTCGCGAAAACTCGGCTGCAGCTAAGTGGCGCGCGGCGCTCCGGCTCGTGTACGATAATGCGGTACTCAAGGAGAGCGCATGAGCCGGCCTGCGGGAACTTACGCTATCTTTGAAACTTCACAGGGAAACATTGTGGTGCGCTTGCTGGAAAACGAAGCGCCCAAAACGGTTGCGAATTTCGTCGGGCTTGCCGAAGGCACGAAAGAATTCACGAATGAAAAGACCGACCAGAAGGAAAAGAGGCCCTTCTACGACGGATTGATCTTCCATCGCGTGATTCCGCAATTCATGATTCAGGGCGGCTGCCCGCAGGGCAGCGGAATGGGCGGACCGGGCTACAAATTCGCGGACGAGTTTCATCCCTCGCTGAAGCACTCCAAAGCAGGCAAGCTATCGATGGCCAATTCCGGACCAGGAACGAACGGCAGCCAATTCTTCATCACCGTGGCGGCAACGCCGTGGCTGGATAACCGCCACACAATTTTTGGCGAGGTTGTCGAAGGCCAGGACGTGGCAGACAAAATCTCCAATGTGCCGCGCGATTCGAACGACCGCCCGAAAACGCCGGTGTCCATCAAGAAACTTCGCATCGAACACGTCGCCTAAGCGGACGCTATGCTCACGCCCGAGCGACTGCTCCGCCTCATGATCGAATTGATTTTTGTGTTGCTCGGCGGACTGCTGATGTGGCTGGGCCTTGCCGGCCCAGCTCACGGCCGCACCGTCGATCGGCACGGCGTGCCCTGGCTGGTCCTCAGCGTGGCGCTGATTATTTGGGGCTTGCGCGCGCTGTACAGCCCGGGCCAGTGGTGGCTGCGCTGGCAAAACTGGACACGCGGGTTGTCTCTCGTACTGCTGGGCGTCCTCATGCTCGTGATTTCGCGCGTGCCATTTCCCTGGGTTGGTCCGATGCTCGCGGCCGGCGGTGCACTGCTCGCGCTGCGCGGCATGGTTGCCTCCTATTTGATCTTCCGGCCGCGGTGAGTGAAACTGGATCGCTTCAACTTTTCGAAGCTTTCTTCTTCTGATTGGCTTCGAGATGCTGGCGCAGGCGGCTGACCACGATGTCTTCGTGTCCCTCTTCCATCTCTTTTTGCACTTCTTCCAAGGCAAAGTGCACGACGTCGTGATGGTGCATTTCCAGCGGCGCTACGGCGTCGCTGAAGCGCAGCCACAGCCGGTGCAGCAGATTGACCTCGTTGGCAGTCAGATTTGGCGCGTGCGGCCCGAGAACTTTGTAAAGCTTGTCTCCATTGGGCAGATGGATTTCCAAATTGAATTGCGGCTTCGCATCGCCAAGTTTTTCCCAGGCTTCACCGATCTGCCGCGCTTGCTCCTCGTTCGATTCCCTGTTTGAACGTCCCGCAACAATGGTGCTGGATTGCAGTGAAGTCGCGGCACGCAGGATGCCGTCCCACAAATCGTTTGCGGCGACCACGGCGAGGCGGATCGACTTGCCTCGTTTTTCGGCCATGGAAAGCGCCTGGGAAAAGAGCTGCTGCTCGATACTGCCAAAAAGCTGGTCGGCCTCAAGCTCGTTTTCACCCGAAGCCGAACGGCGCAACAGGCGGACATGGAGCACGACAACGTCGCGGCGTCCGGGCTTAATGCGGTCCAGCACGTTTCCAAGATGATAGAGCGCGTAATGGTTGCTTATGGGAACGAGGATGTTGCCCGGGCGGGCGCCCACAGCTTCAGGCGTTAATTCCGATTCCAACTCGAGATTGAACTGGTCCATCTCGACCGGGGATGCGCCGCCGTGTCTGCCCCGTCGTTCCGAGATCGTGAACACGATGTAGAGCAGAACGGAAAAGGCTCCGCCCGCCATGGTGGCGATGGGCTTGGTGAACAAGTTCACGACAGCGATCAAAAACAACATTAATGTGATTAAGCCGAGTCCGACGGGAATCTGCACGCCACGAATCGTGAAATTGAGCGGAACCTGGAATTCGCGCTGGCCTGGACTGGTGTAGCGCAGAACCAGGACCGCGAGGCCGTTCATCGCGAAGCTCCAGATCACGCCGAACGCGTAAAGGTTTGCAAGAAAAGTCACGTCGCCGCGGCTGATGATGATGGTGATGACTTGCAGCGCCACGACGATGTTGATGATGCGATAGCTGGTACCAAATCGTTTGTGCGGCTGACGGAACCAGGCGCTAAGCACGCCGTCTTCAGAAACGCGGTTCAGCACTCCGTTCGAGCCGACGATGGCCGTGTTGACCGCGCCCGCCAGGATGAAAGTGCCTACCACGACTACAAAGCCGTGGAATATGAGGCGGATAATAAATGGCCCTTCCAGATTCATCGCCAGACCGCCAATCAGGTTCTCGAGGAAATGCTGGCGGACGTCGTCCGGAATAATCATCACGGCAAAGAACGAGACCAGAGAGGTAAAGACCAAACTGTAAACGAAAATGACTGCCCCGGCCTTTTTCAGGTTGGGGAGCTTGGGGCTTTCGATTTCGCGGTACACCTGCGCAAGCGATTCCTCGCCGCTCATCGCCAGAACGGAATGGCCGAGGGCAATAAGGACGGCGAGAACGCCGAACGTGTGAGGAAGACTGCTGTGCGCCAGCCAGCCGAGGGCGCTGGTGGTCAGCCGGAGGTTGCGGGGGTAAGGCCACGGAGGAAGCGGGGAATGGCGCACGGCTATCGTGTAACCACACCAGACAATGAGCATCACCACCATGACGGTGACCAGCTTCATGATCTGCAGAGCTTTTTCGCTGGATTCGGCGACGCCCTTGGTGTTCTGCCACCAGAAATAAAGAGTGACGGCAATGGCAAAGCTCGCGGCAATAAAGCTGATTGTTCCGGAAGCCAGCGGGCCGCTCAGGTGAAAATACTGCAGGAGTTCATCAGTCAATCCCGCGAGATACCGGCCGGCGGCGACGCCACTGATCGGGCCCGTAAGGATGTAGTCAAACATCAGCGCGGAAACGCTGAATTTGGCTAGCGTCCCGCCAAGGGACATCTTCACGGCTCGATACACGCCGCCGCGCACGAACATACTGCAGCTTTCCACGTAAACCGCGCGCACGGCGTACGAAAACAGCATGATCGCCAGGATGAACCACGGCGCGGTCTTGCCGATGTAGCCTTCCGCTTCGCCGCCGGCGTAGTACGCCGAGGAGGCCAGGTCATTCAGCACGATGGCCGCCGCCCGCCAGAACGAAATGAATGTCAGGAGGGCTGTGGTGGCGACGATGACACGCGGAATACCGTTGCCGCGGCTGCCTGCGGCAGCAGGGCTATTGGGAGTGCTGCTCATGTATGGGTTGCGCTAACTTGCAGGTTGGAATGCTCGCATTTTTAGGGCACTAAGTCTAGCCGGACATCCCTGTAAATTGCCAGAAAGGTTCTAGCGCGTCACCGCTCGGAAGGTTTTAGCGCATTCGGCGCAGGGGCAGATATTGCGGAGGTGGTCGTAGCTGTAGATCCCGGTGGAGTGGCCGTCGGTGAAGCTGATCTGAATGGCGTAGTTGCCTACCTGCGTGGCAGCCTGGGCGCGCGGCTTGGGCTTGAACATTGGCAGAGCAGGAGATGGCTTGAGCGCTGAAGCCAACTCGCCGAGCGAGGCCTTCTTCTCTCGCGCGTCGTTGCAGGTGGCGCAGGGACACTCGTCGCGCAAGTAAGCAAACTCGTAATGGCTGGCGTGGCCGTCGGCCCAGGTGACGTCCACACCTGCGCCGTTCGAAACGTGAATCCTGACGCTCGTTGGTTTTTTCCGCGGGTCGGGAGGAGTCGGCATGGTTTGCGAGGGCGATCAGCTCTTGGACTTGCCGTCGCAGCAGTCCCCCGGTGGAATCGGGTTCCCGTGCGGGCAGGTCTTGGGGTGTCCAAGGAACGTGCAAATGCGCTGGTCCAGTTCCGGGCTAATGATGTGCTCGAACTTGCAGGCTTGGGTGTGCGCCTCGGAATCGTCAACAAAAAAAGTGTCTTTGAAGAGGCGCTCGGCCAAGCGGTGACGCCGGACAACGTCGCGTGCGCGCTGGTTCCCTACTGATGTGAGTTGTACTTCCCCATTTTCCATTTGCACCAGGCGCAGGTCGGACATGCGGGAAAGGACCCGCGCGGCAGGCTCTTCTGTAACGGCCGGCAACTTTCCCGCTGGTCCGGACGCGTGCAAGTGCTCCGCCTGAGCGGGCTTCCCTTCCTCGCCGCAAATCCAAATTTGCTCAAGCAGATGGTCAAAGCGGATTTCGTCGTCCGTGGACGCTGGCGTGCAGCAATCCGCAGTGTCGGCAAGCGGGCAATTCAGCGGATGGCTGGGCCCATGCAGTGCTGTATCAAAATGCAAGTGGCCGTGCGCCAGCTCGATGCGGCGGTCGGCCTGGCGCGCAATGTCCGGGTCGTGCGTCACCATTAGAATTGTGTGGCCGGCGTTGTGTAGTTCGCGGAAAATTTGGATGACGATGGCTTCGTTGGCTTCGTCGAGATTGCCGGTCGGTTCGTCGGCAAGAATGATTTTCGGCTGATTGATCAGCGCGCGCGCGATGGCCACGCGCTGTTGCTCTCCGCCGGAAAGTTGCGCTGGCAGATGCGTCAAGCGATCGCCGAGGCCAACGCGCTTCAGAGCTTCTTCGGCCTGCTTTTCGTCCGTGACGCTATGGAAATACTGCGCGAGCATCACGTTTTCCACCGCAGTGAGATACGGCACTAGATGAAATTGCTGGAAGACGAAGCCCACTTTTTCCGCGCGGTATCGGACCAGCTCGTTCTCGCGAAGTTTCGAAAGGTCGACGCCGTCGACCACAACGTATCCGGAAGTGAGCGTGTCCAACCCGCCAAGAATATTTATGAGCGTCGTTTTTCCGGAGCCGGAGGGGCCCATGAGCGCAACCCATTCGCCCGTGTTCACGTCGAAGTTCACTCCACCAAGCGCGCGGAGCGCGCCGTATTGCTTGACCAGGTCTTCGATGACCACTTGCTTCGTCGCCCTTCGCGGCGGCGCTGCAACGAGGGTACTCACGCTTCACCCCTGAAAACCGATGCCGGGCGGATGCTGGCCAGTCGCTGTAGCGGAAATGCGCTAAGAATCGCGACCATCACGGTGAGCGCCACAGCTATGGGATACACAATCAACCGCGGCCGCGCCGCCACTCCAAACACCGCTTTGCCCAAACCGATCGAAAGAAAAATTCCCGCCGCGGCGCCGATGATGCCGCCCGCAAACCCAAGCAACGCCGCCTCCGCAAGAAAAAGCCGCAGCACGCGGCGCATCGAGCCGCCGATCGCCTTCATCAAACCAACGTCCATCTTCCGTTCCATCGCCACGTTGGTCATCGCCGCCATCACGCACAGTCCCGTAAGCAGCAACACAATCGCCACCGTCGCCGTCAGCAACCCGCTAATCCGGTTGTAGATTTTCGCTTCGCCTTCCGTGAATTGCCGAACAGGCCGGACGTCAACATCGGGAAGCAGGCGTTGAAGATCCGCGATGTAGTTTTGGATTTCGCCGGGAGTGCCCGGAACGATCAGCTCGATCGTGCTGA
>Ga0209472_1000697_pt1 | contig 19753 bp, 18 predicted proteins | sample GraSoiAngelo_130_FD_185887 | JGI IMG/M metagenome (GOLD analysis project Ga0209472, IMG submission 185887) | Grasslands soil microbial communities from the Angelo Coastal Reserve, California, USA - 14_0929_02_20cm (SPAdes) (version 2) | ecosystem: Environmental > Terrestrial > Soil > Grasslands ...
TGAAGCCAATCGCAACGGTTTCATCTACGTGCTCGACCGCGTGACCGGCCAATTCCTCTCCGCCATATCCTTCGTCAGTAAACTGAATTGGGCCAAAGGAATCGACGCCAAGGGCCGTCCGATCCTCACGCACGTCGAGCCCACGCCGGAAGGAACCCGCATCTGCCCCGGATTTGACGGCGCCACCAACTGGTTTTCGCCTTCCTACAACGAATCCACGCACTTGGTGTATTTCCTGGCTTTGGAGGAATGCGAAACTTTCTTCTTAAAGCCCGAGAAATTCAAGGAAGGACAAACTTTCTACTCCACAGGCATCAAGCGCATTCCCACCGAGACCTCACAGAAAATCCTGCTGGCCTACAATCTCGAAACGCAGTCGTTCGCTTGGCGATATCCGCAAGCCGGCCATGCCCATTCCTCCGGCGGGACCATGACTACCGCGGGAGGTTTGCTCTTCTTTGGCGATGACGCCGATTCGTTTGAAGCCCTCGACGCGCAAACCGGCAAGCCGCTGTGGCATTTCAATACGGGCCAGGATTTCAGCGCATCGCCCATGAGCTACGCAGTCGATGGCAAGCAATACGTCGCCATCGCCGCAGGAAGTGATATTTTCAGCTTTTCATTGCCATAAAAGTTCAGAGCAAAAAAGGAGAATCGATGATGAACTTCAATCGTAGAAAATTCGCAGGCCGGCTGATGTCGGCGTTCTCGGCGCTGGGAATCGGCAGCGCAATCCTGGGGAAAAGCGCGTTCGGCCAAACCTCGGATTCAGAAGTCAAAAAGCTCAACTACGAAGGCAAGCCCGCCGACGGCACGCAGATGATCACGTCGCTCATCGTCCACAGCGGTCTGATCTACATCTCCGGCCAGGGCGCAAATGACGCCGGCGCCGTGCAGGGCGCCGACATCGAAACCCACACAACCAAAGTCATGAATAATGTCAAGAAACTGGTGGAAGCTGGCGGTGGCTCTATGGACACCATTCTGCAACTCACCGTTTACCTGGCCAATCTGGCCGACTACGATGGCATGAACAAAGTTTTCAAAACTTATTTCCCGCACGGCGGACCGGCCAGAACCACGATATCAGTCGCCGGAGTGCCCGGACATTCGCTGCTGGAAATCAACTGCATAGCTGCCGTTGCACATAAATAAAGGAGCTTCCCAATGCGCCCCCGCTCAAATTGGAATCGCCGGACTTTCCTCGGAAGCATCGCCGCGCTCGCCGGTACTGTCGCCGCGCCAAAAAAACTATATGCATCTGCTCGCGACGCCGATCGCGCCGTAAAAAGCGGATTCGGCCACTCGGGCAATCCATATGAAGAGCTGGGTTTGACTACGGTAATCAACTGCGAAGGGACCATGACCATGCTCGGCGGATCGCTTCCCCACCCCGAACTGGAAGCGGTCATGATGCAGGCTGGCCGCCATTTCGTCAGCATTCCCGAGCTGGAGGTCGCCGCCGGAAACAAAATCGCCGAAATGCTCAAGCTGCCCGAGGGCTACACCGCGCTGGTCACTTCGGGGGCCGCAGCCGCCATGCAATCGGGCCTAGCTGGCATTCTTACCGGCTCTAGTGAAACCTACATTAAACAGTTGCCCGATCTCACCGGCTTGAAGTCGGAAGTGATCATCCAGAAATCGCATCGCAACCCGTTCGATCATCAACTGCGCTCAACAGGCGTGAAGTTGATCGAGATCGAAACGCGCGACGATCTGCAAAAAGCGGTCAACGATCGTACGGCCATGATGCACTTTACCAACTTCGCCAATGAGGCTGGGCAGATCAAAGTGGACGAGTGGCCTAAGCTGGCCAAGCAGTACAACCTCCCTTGCATGAACGATGCGGCCGCCGATACACCCCCCGTCTCGCATCTCTGGGATTACGCCAACATGGGTTACGACCTCATCACTTTCAGCGGCGGCAAGGCAATTCGCGGACCGCAGTGCGCCGGGCTGCTCATCGGCCGTAAGAATCTGGTCGCCAACGCCCTGCTGAACAATAGCCCGCACGAGGACACGCTCGGCCGCAGTCAAAAAGTGGGCAAAGAAGAAATTATCGGCATGATCAAAGCTTTGGAGTTATTCCTCAGCGAAGATCACGACGCGCTCGCAAAAGAATGGCAGGACCGCCTGGAGCGCATCTCGCAGCAAATCACGAAAGTGCCGGGCGTGAGCACGTCTTTTTTCACTCCGGAAATTGCCAACCATGTTCCTCACATGCAGATCACTTGGGATCCTGGCCACATCAACTTGACTCCGACGGACGCTTCCAAAATTTTGAGAAGCTCCAAGCCATCGATCGTCATAGGAGGCGGCGAAGGCAAACCGGGCCTGGCCATGAATTCATTTATGCTTCAACCGGGCGAAGAGAAGATTGTCGCCGAGCAGTTGGTGAAACTGTTCAAAGCGCACTCAGCTTAGCAGGCTGCGGAAAAAGTCACGAAAGCCTGCTGCACTGTGGTAGAGCGGCGCTTTAGCGCCGCGTAAGTCGGGCAAAATCAGCGAGGGCTTTAGCCCCAGAGGCGGCGAATCGTCTCGATTCAGACTTTTTCCGCAGCCTGTTAGAGCGAACTGATGCGATCCTGCGTTCAAACTCGGGTCACCTGCTCACCGCACCGGCAGCGGCATCCGCAGCTTCGATCCTTTTTGTTCCAGCCAGCGATTAAATTGTTCAACCATGTCGCGTGTCCACTCGCGGTCAATTTGTCCCGGCGTGTACTTCCCTTCCCGCAGCATCATGTGGCCCCATTCGTCGACGAGGTGCGTCATTTCAGTATCTGCCGCAACTTTTTCCGCGAGCTGCGGAGGAATAAAAGTGAGGCCTTCGGGATCTCCCAACGCGATATCGCCCGGCATCACAGTCACATCACCAATGCGAATCGGGACGTTGATTCCCATCAGCATGGTGCTTTCCAGCGCCGACGGATCAACGCCACGCACGTAAACCTGAAAGCCTTTGATCTCCTCGATCCCGGTCACATCGCGGACGGCGCCGTTCACAATCAATCCATTGTGGCTCTTGGCAAAAATGGCTGTCGAAAGATTGTCTCCCGCAAAGGTGCCATAGCGAATCTTCCCGAACAAATCCACCACCAGCACATCGCCGGGCTGCAAGATGTCTATCACCCACGAGTTCTCGCCTCCGACCCGCTGCTCTTTCTTGCCGTTGGCTTGGATGATCGAATCCACATCGGGACGACGCGGAGTGAACACAGCAGTTACTACCCGCCCCACCAGACGGTCTCCGGGATTAATAACTTTCCACCCAGGTTCGAATTGATTGCGATAGCCCGAGTCCTGCAGAATGTCCCAGGCCTCATCTGCGGTTACATCTTTCAAGCGCGCGAGCACACCGTCAGCAACCTTCGGGCGGCCATCTGCGAAGCGCTCCCCGTGCCACTCGGGCGTGAACTCGATTCGTTGTTCCTTCGAGAACAGCCCAAGTTGTCCAAGACCAGGGATGGCCAACAAGACTACGAGCACCGCAACACCGAACGCAGCTTTTTTCATGTCGCTCGCTCTCCATTTCGCTCGAAGATGAAATGTAAGTCGCTGCGGAAAATAACACACCGCCCCTCTTCCAACAACGCCTGCAACGCAAGGGACCAGAGATGACGGGCGCGAAGCCTGGCTACTTTCGCTGGTTCCTTATCTTCTGGCTCTTCATTCTAAGCGCCGTCGCATTCCTCGATCGCGTGAACATCTCCATCGCGGGAGCATCTATCGCTTCCGCGTATCACCTCACCAATATCCAGTTGGGCACGGTGTTCAGCGCGCTGCTCTGGGGCTACGCCCTCTTCCAGACCCTCGGCGGTCGTCTCGCCGACCGCTTTGGACCGCGTCGGGTGCTGACGATGGGTGTCATCTGGTGGGGTGTGTTCACTGCGATGACTGCAGCAGTTCCGGCCAGTATCAGCCGCGCCCTCATTCTTTTTGTCGCGATTCGCTTTCTACTCGGCGCCGGCGAAGCGGTGGTCTATCCTGCCTCCAATCAATTCGTCGCTCGCTGGATTCCCTCCCAGGAGCGCGGTATCGCTAACGGATGGATATTTGCCGGCGTCGGCGCAGGGGCAGGGCTTTCACCTCCGCTCATCACCTTCCTGATGCTGCACTATGGCTGGCGAACATCCTTCTGGGTGTGCGCAGGTCTCGGGCTGATCGTCGGAGCTGTTTGGTATCTCACCGCGCGCGATTCTCCCGCAGAGCACCCAAGTGTTTCCCGCGAAGAGCTGGCATTCATCCGCTCAGGTCTGACAGTAAAAACTTCGGTCGAAGATAATCCGAAGCTCGTCCCCTGGAAAAACGTGCTTACCAGCAAAGAAGTGCTTGCCGTAACGCTGAGTTATTTTTGCTTTGGATATGTCGCCTGGATTTTCTTCAGTTGGTTTTATATCTATCTAGCCCAGGTACGTGGCTTGAACCTGAAGGCCAGCGCCTTCTACGCCATGCTTCCATTTCTCGCAATGGCGGTCTGCTGCACTCTCGGCGGTCTGCTCAGCGACCGCCTTACTCGCATCCACGGGCCGCGGCTAGGACGCTGCATTCTCGCCGCTTTCGTAATTCTGTGCGCCGCCGTGTTCCTAGTTCTGGGAGCGAAAGCCGAAAGCGCGCGCGTGGCCAGCGTTGTTCTAGCCGGCGGCGCAGGCGCGCTGTACCTGGCCCAGAGTTCCTTCTGGTCCGTGACCGCTGACATCGCCGGCCGCTCCGCCGGATCAGTTTCCGGCTTCATGAACATGGGTGCGCAGATCGGCGGCGCAGTCACTGCGCAGCTCACGCCCTGGATCGCAGTAAAATTTGGCTGGACCGCATCATTTCTGGTTGCTGCCGCACTGTGCGTGATAGGAGCAGCAGCATGGCTGATCGTCGATCCGCACCGGACTCTGGCCACCGCCGAGGACAACTCAGCAGTTTCCGGATTTAACCACGAAGGTCACGAAGGAACACGAAGAAAGCGTTTTAGAACTTAACCGTTTGTGTGATTTCGCATCCTTTGGGTTCATGAAATGATCCTTTGTGTAACTTCGTGTCCTTCGTGGTTCATGAAATGACGACGCTACCGCGAGCTAATTCGTAGCGCGCCATCATGCCGCTTTCCTGGGAACCTTCGCGCCTTTCTTGCGAGCTTCTGAAAGCCCAATGGCAATGGCCTGTTTGCGGCTCTTCACCGTCCCGCCTTTTCCGCCCTTGCCAGATTTCAGCGTGCCTCTTTTTCTGCGCCGCATTGCGCTAGCTACCGTCTTGCCCGCAGCCTTGCCATACCTTCTACCGCCAGATTTTTTCCCTTGTGCCATGTTTCTCTCCCGCAATTCAGACGCAAATCGCGCAGGGCGGGTTGGTTTCGGGAGTTATGTTTAACGCACGCAACGTCCGCCAAAAAACAAAACTCCATCCTCAAGAATAAGGACGGAGGAACTCTCAAGACGGGAATTGACCACTAAGGACACAAAGGTACACGAACGTAATTCCTACTTTCGTCGTGTACCTTCGTGTCCTTTGTGGTTTAGAAACTTCCTTGCGCCACCCTCAGTTCTTCGGCGACGCCTTGTCAACTTCTTTGCTGACCGTCATCGGCTGGTGCTGACGCTTGCCGCTCGCCTGCCCCGTCATGATCTCACGCGAGTTCTTGATATTCGAATGGCTGGTGTTGACCGCCGCATTCTGCCCGCTTCCTTGGGCCGAACTGCTCGCAGTCACGTCGGCCTTGCCGTCACCATTCACGTCCCCAACCGCGACCCGCTGCTGATGCCAATCATCCTGCGCCATCTTCTTGCCTGTGGCCTTGCCGCTCTGCGCGTCACGCGCTGCCAGATCGCGATGCACCACTTTCTGATCGCTCATGGCTCTTCCAGAAGCCTGGCCCGTAGCAGCATCTCGCGGAGACTTCACCGCAGCCGCGGGCTGGTTCTGTTTCTCCTTCGACTGCTTTTCGTTGGACTGCGCCACCGCCACCAGCGACAAACACGCAAATCCCAATACCAAAATCTTGCTCTTCATCTTTTCTCTCCTATGTGCGGGGAACGGACGACACTGGCTCTCTCGATGCGAGCGCCAGACAAGCTATCCCCATTCAGACTCAGAGATGTTGGGCGCTTGCGCCGGGCCCCGCAAGTTACCGAGGTACTGGCTGGCCGTGTGGCGCGGGCGCCCTCGCCCGCGAAAATTCCATCGATGCAGCCGCGAGCGTCTCCGCTCGTGCGCCTTGGGAGGAGCACGACTTCAGAGCCTGCCCTGAGAGAAGCCGAAGGGCGCCAAACCGCCTCCCTCTTGTCATTCCGAGGCACTTGTTGACGACCACCAGAGTCCAGGTGGATAATGGCTCTCACTTCTCCCCGGCTCTGGGCCCTGCTCTAAACTTGCAAATCAACCAAGGACATTCCAAAACTATTGGAAGGAGAGGTACGTGATGACTAATGATCAGGTATTTGGCGCATTCAATCAGGGTGAAATTCCCACAATCGCTTGTTTCAATAAGGCAACTATTGCACTCGGCGTCGACTTCGATGCTTTGATCGCGGCAATGCAGGTGTATGTCGACAAATATGTTGCGCCGATATGGGGCACGCCCGCGAAGCTCGTCAAGACCACGGGATTCAAGAAGGGGGCTTGGGCGATGGTTTTTCTGGACAATGCCGATCAGCCCGATGCCCTGGCATACCACGATCTCACTCCCGACGGGTTGCCGCAGTCGAAGGTTTTCGTTAAGACTACCCTCGATAACGGCGATTTGGTAAGTGTGTCGGCATCTCACGAATTGGTCGAAATGCTGATTGATCCGGCCATCAACCTGATGACGACTGGACCTAACCCGAAGCTGGTCTATGCCTACGAGAGCGCGGATCCAGTCGAGGCGCTAAGCTTCGATGTGGATGGTATCCAGATGAGCGACTTCATCCACCCCGCCTACTTCGAAGACTTCCACAAGCCGGGGTCGGTGCACTTCGATCATTTGGACAAGGTCAAGAAGCCATTTCAAATTCTTTCAGGCGGTTATCAGATCATCTTCAGGAATGGGAAATGGAGCCAGGTCTTCGGTTCTGAAGCAAAGAAGAAGAGCTTTGCTCGCGAGGACCGCCGCGATCACCGTAGCGAGATACGGCCTAAGAAAAAACGGCTTCGTGCCGACTTGGCCAAAATCAAGCGGCTTGAACTACGTTACACGCCCGCAAAGGCAGCGTAGGTTTCTGAATTCTGTCAGCCCTCTGGCGAATGGCCCAGGTTTTCGGCTGACGAGTTTGACTCAGCAGTGAGAGGGGGATGCCTGTCCTCCCGTGATTTTAAGGACGGAGTTCTACTCACGCCTCTTCCTGGCCCACGTCGCGTGTGGCGTGGGCGCCCCCGCCCGCGGACGGTTGTTGATGTAGGCGCGAGCGTCCCCGCTCGTGCGCGGTTGTCGATGTAGACGCGAGCGTCCCCCGCTCGTGCGCGGCCGTCGATGTAGGCGCGAGCCTCCTCGCTCGTGCGCGGTTGTCGATGTAGGCGCGGGCGCCCTCGCTCGTGCGCTTTGGGAAGGGCACGACTTCAGAGCCTGCCCTGAGAGGAGCCGAAGAGTGCCAAACCGCCCTCCCCCGTTGTCATTCCGAGGGGCTTCACCCGCGAGGAATCTGCAATTGCCCGGGAACCAGCCAGACCCTGTTCTGAAAACAGAACAAAAACAGATTGGCGACGCCGAATCGACCGATTGCGGTTAGGCTCGTGCCGTAGCACCCACGGAATAAGTCCGCATCGCCGAGCGGCTATTCAACGTAAGTCGCTATTATGAGGAATCGCGAGTGGTTGAGCCTGACAAAGACGCTCCCGGTCAATACCTCGATGAGCTAGCATCTGCCGCGGTGGAGTACTTCAGGACACATCCTGTCCCCAAGGACCTGCCTAGATGCGATGAAATCGAGAGACTCAAGTTTGATGCGAACCAGTTCGCTCACTTTCTGTTGGGCCAGCCGCGAATTCAGCAGAGATTAGCGGAACTCGTAGACTACACGCCCAATCGGTGGTTGCTCACTCAAGAAATCTCAGAAATTCGTGCCCGCCGCAAGATTCACAAGATTCATAAGAGACCAGATGTGGAGTTCAGCCACGCCGACGACCCGTATGAGTGGGCCAGAAGCACTAAGCTACAAGGGATTTGCTTTTCCGGAGGAGGGATTCGCAGCGCCACGTTTAATCTGGGAGTCCTGCAGGGCCTTGCGAAAATGGGGGCATTGGATCATTTTGACTACCTTTCCAGCGTTTCTGGTGGTGGTTACATTCACGAATGGCTTGCCGCTTGGATTAAGAGAGAGGAACAGGAACAGCAACGACTGGCGCCTGTTGCAACTCCGCCGAAAACCTACACACCAGGAATGGGTTTCAGGGAAGTACAGAAGAGACTGGTCCCGCTACCCTCCGACAAGGATAGTCCAGCCCACCCAGAGCCGATCCGCTGGCTTCGCCGCTACAGCAACTATCTCACGCCTCAGAAAGGCCTGTTTACCGCGGACACCTGGGTAGCCATTGCGATCTGGTTGCGCAATACCTTCTTGAATCAACTGATATTGTTTTCTTTCCTGTTTTCTCTCTTGTTGATTCCTAATCTTGCCGCCCAACCCATTACGAAGGCAACGCCCGTCTGGTCCATCTTCGTAGCGGGAATTCTCTATCTGTTCGCGGTCTTGATAATGGCCATCGCCCTGCGTCGTGAGTACAAGCGAATTAGGTTCCTGGATAAACATCCCGAGGCGGAGCAGAAAGCCGAAGAACCTAAAATGTTTGGCGGAGAATGGACGGTACAAATCCTTGTAGTCACACCACTGTTACTTGCATCCGTGTTGCATTTGAGTTTCGTGCTTAGACTGCCGGATCAGGTTTCAACGAAAGGGGCATATGCATGTGAACTAGTCTTCGTGTCGGCGCTGCTCTGGTTGTTCGTATTCGCTGTCGCCTTCGCGGGAGCGTCCCCTGAAACGTACATGGCGCTCCATGGGCTGGTGAAGGACGCGACGGAGATTAAGAAGGCAAATGGAATCAAGAAGGCCAAGGCCATTTGGGATTTGATCTGTCGTTGGATTCGTATCTTAATCAACGGAGTCGGGTTCTTGGTCCTTGTGAATGCCGCAGTATCAGCGCTCGCGGGCACGTTGCTGCTTGTTGGGGTGCGAGGGGTGTTAGCATGGATGGCAACCGGTTTGGGCTGCTCGGAGCCCTGGAGATTACAGGTTGCCTTCGGTCCACCACTGCTATTTTCCGTTCCACTGTTCACTCTCGTAGTTGGAGCTGGATTGGTAGGGCGGGACTTTCACGACTGGTTGCGCGAATGGCTGGCACGAGTGCGGGCATGGGCCTTGCTTTTCTGCATTGGATGGGGGGTGTTTTTCGGCATCGCATTGTTGGGGCCATACCTCGCCGAGTGGAATGCGACTGAGTACCTAAGGCTGACCAAGACCGTCAAATGGGCTGCGGTAATTTCCTGGATCCTCACTACGGCGGGGTCAGTGCTCGCCGGTAACAGTAACAAAACCGGGTCCAAGGTTGGAGAGCCCGCGTCTCGCAGTGTACGGTTAGACATCCTCGCAAGAGTGGGGCCACCCGTCTTTGTGCTCGGTTTGCTGGTGCTGCTGTCGTTTGCTGTCAAATGTGCCGTCGGTTATGTTGTTTCTCCGCATTCTTGGGCAATGTTGATCCTGCTTTCGGTGGCCGTCAAATTTGGCCTGGGTTATGTCGTTTCTCAGCATTCCGGGGCAATGTTGATCCTGCTGGCGGTTCTGCTCGCGGTTGTGCCTCTTGCGATTTTCCTCCTCTTCGGGTGGCGAGTGGATGTGAACGAGTTTTCAATGAATCCCTTTTACCGAAACCGTTTGACGCGGTGCTACCTGGGCGCGAGCAATCGAAAGCGTGCCCCCAACCCGCTGACGGGATTCGACGATCGCGACACTCGCAGAATGCAGATTTCTCGTTTGAGGTCAGTGCCTCTACCCGATTCTCACCCCACAACGGCGACCTCGCAACCTATGGACATCTATACGGGGCCTTTTCCAATTATCTGCGCCACGATCAACCTCAGTTTCGGAGAGGACCTGGCATGGCAAGAACGGAAGGCAGCGTCGTTTGCTTTCACCCCACTTTACTCCGGCTATCATGTTGGCTGGACAACCGGAAAGCACAAACACCACGTAAGTTTCAACGGTTTCGTTCCCACGTTTCACTATGCGGTTCCGGAGGGCGGAATCAACATCGCGACCGCCGTCGCGATCTCGGGTGCTGCGGCCAGTCCCAATTGGGGCTCTCACACCAATCCGGCCACAGCGTTCCTGATGACGGTGTTTAATGTTCGTTTGGGCTGGTGGATATTCAATCCGCGGCGGTCGCAGCTTGCAGGTGCCACATTGGCCGAGGTGCCAAAAAAGGTGGCCTGGCTTTCGGTAGGACCCACTACCTGGCTTTCTCCTCGTTTTGCCCCGCTGGAGCTTGCCAAGGAATTGCTCGGCATGGCAGATGATACTTCGAAGTACGTGTACCTGAGCGACGGCGGGCACTTTGACAACATGGGCCTTTACGAACTGGTGCGGAGACGATGCTATCGTATCGTAATCTGTGATTCTGAGCAGGACGAAGACTATTTCTTCGAGGGTATTGCCAATGCGATTCGAAAGTGCAGAGTTGATTTTGGAGTGGAGATCACTCTGGATGAACTTGATTGTCTCAGACCCGACCCCCTGACGGGGAACTGCAAGCGGCATTGGGCTAGGGGCAAGATTCGTTATCCTGAGACCCCTGCCGATCAGCCAGGTCAAGAATCGAACGAAGGGAAGATTCTCTACATCAAGTCCTCACTGACTGGAGCGGCCAAATACGAAGACATTGAGTTGCCTTCGGAACCCGCGGATGTTGTGAATTTCAAATTTACGCACAAGCATTTCCCACACGACACGACTGCAAATCAATGGTTCACTGAATCGCAGTTCGAAAGTTATCGTCGCCTCGGCTATCACGTCATCGATGAAATTCAAAGGTCTGGACAGTGGGAGCAATTCTGCTAGCTTAGAGTAATGACGGAGAGTGGGATTCGAGCCCAAGTTAACCCGTTGCGTTCTTTGTCGACGGCGGGGCAGTCCCCGAGTAGACTCAGAGCGCTTACTTTTTGAATCCTTTGCCCACCGGCCACATCCAATCAATATCCGCTAAGTTTGATTCACCCGCAGTTGATAGCAGGTTCCGCAGTTGCGTCACCACTCTCACCCGCAGCGATTCTTCTCAGCAGAAATTCAAAAACAGAAATAGGTAACAAAGTGGAACAAGGAACAGTGAAGTGGTTTAACGACGCCAAAGGCTACGGCTTTATCAGCCGCAACTCGGGCGCAGACGTCTTCGTGCATTTTTCGGCCATCCGCGCAAACGGATTCCGCAGCTTGCAGGAAGGCCAGACCGTGCAGTTCGACCTGGTGAATGGCCCTAAAGGCTTCCAGGCTGAAAACGTGCAGGCGCTCTAAGCCGAGCCCTTAACGTCCACGGACTTCAACCAGCAGCTCCGCCGAAAAGCGGGGCTGTTTGGTTTTGCACCCGTGTCCACGACCTCAACCCATTTTCGCGGCTTGCCGTCGCAGAGCGGAAAGGGCTCGCGGGAAAACTTGATTTTAGGTGGCTTGATCTTGGGTGGGTTTGACTCTGGGTGGCGCAGCGCTTTAGCGCTGCGAATGAGTGCTTTGGCATGAATACGGGCTTTAGCCCCTGCGGTGGTCAAAGCAAGTTTTCCAACAACCTCATCAAACCCGCGACGACATGCCTCTCGCAACATAATTCTGTCCCAAAACGGGAAAACGCCTGTCAAGCCCCCAAAACCACACAATTCCTCGCAAGCCCTTCAGTTTAACCGCGAAATAATTGTTCGACCCATGTCCCATTTACCCCCACCAATTTGCTACTCTGAAGGTAGAAGGTAAGAAATCAGGCGTAAGCTTTGCGGCTTGCGCCTTTTCTATTTCAACGGCAGAACAATTTAGAAATCGTTTAGTAGCGAACCTCGGAGAAAGGCTTGCAGGCTTGATGGCCTGCTTTTTTATTCAGTGAAACCTATTGAAGAAGCGCGGCTTAAACACAATTCAGTCAGCGGCCAGCGAAGGCGAGGTGCAGGTTACGCCACCAAGATCCACGGCGAATTGGCGGAACTGGCCTTCCTTTTCAAAGCCGCCTCGCTCGGCATCGCAGTTGCCAAGCCTTACGGCGACAGTTTGCCCTACGACTTCATGGTGCAATGCGGACAGCGGCTCTTGCGCATTCAGGTCAAGTCGGTTTTCACCAACGGCACTGGAAATCACCGCTATTCGTACTCGGTCCCCGTTTCCCGCCGCCCGCTGCGCCGACGGGTAACCTATTCGCGCGACGAAATCGACTTCATCACCGCCTTCGTAGCGCCTCACGACGCTTGGTATGTGATTCCAGTGGATGCCGTTCTTGACCGTAAATTCATTCATCTTTACCCGGCAGGCAAAAAGCGAGTCGACGGTGGAGCGTTTGAGAAATACCGCGAAGCCTGGCACCTGCTGACAACGTAAGTGTGGCGCGGGCGCCCTCGCCCGCGAGGTGGGGTCCAAGTTTTGCCGTCGAGCTTCGCTCGACCTGGACGGGCGAGAGCGCCCGTCCCCACACGAGCAATGGCGGGCTCATTCCGTGGGGTGCCTCTTAAAATAAATCTTCACTCCAACCCCAGCTCTTTCGCCAGCTTCTTCCACTTGCTCTCGACCAGGGCTTTGGTCTTGGAGTCCATCAGAATCTCGTCCGGCCAGGGACGCGTGAATCCTTCGCTCGCCCACTTACGGGTAGCGTCGATGCCCATCTTCGATCCGTAATTGGGCAGGCGAGAAGCGTGGTCGAGCGAATCGATCGGTCCGAGCGTGAACTGTATGTCGCGCTCGGGATCGATGTGGTTGAGCACTTTGAGCGTGACATCGCCGATGTCCTGCACGTTCACGTCTTCATCCACCACGATGATGCACTTGGTGAACATCGCCTGTCCGAGCGACCAGATGGCGTTCATGACTTTGCGCGCCTGGCCGGGATATGACTTTTTGATCGAGACGATCATCAGGTTATGAAAGATGCCTTCAACCGGCAGGTTGATGTCGACCAGCTCAGGGATGGTGAGCTTCATGAGAGGAAGAAAAATGCGCTCGACGGCTTTGCCCATCCAGGCGTCTTCCATAGGAGGCTTGCCGACAATGGTGGTCGCGTAAATCGGATTCTTGCGATGCGTGATGCAAGAAAGATGAAAGACGGGATAAAGATCTTCGAGCGAATAAAAGCCGGTGTGATCACCGAAAGGACCCTCGGTGCGAAGCTCGTCGAGATGCACGTGTCCTTCGAGAACAATCTCTGAAGTCGCGGGAACTTCCAGATCAACTGTCTCGCATTTGACGAGCTCAACCGGCTTCTGCCGCAGGAAGCCGGCGATCAGATATTCCTCGACATCGGGCGGCGCCGGAACGATAGACGAAAATGTGACCGCTGGATCGGTCCCAATCGCGACGGCAACTTCCATCTTGCCAGCCGGCCGCTGACCTTCCGCGAGGACGGCTCCCCCGGACGATCTCGCCATGATGTCAACCGAGGCACGGGCGGCAACGCCCGCGCCTACATCGCTCTGTGCTGCGGCGCGCCGCAGCGCCTCCCGATAATGCTCCGCTCCAACCTTCTGCCTCTGCCAATGAAGAGCGGTGGTGCGTTCATCGAAAACTTGCATTCTGTAGCAACCCACGTTGCGCTTGCCGGTTTTGGTGTCGCGCGTGACGACGCATGGCAGAGTGATGAAGCGCCCCGCGTCTTTGGGCCAGCACTGGAGGATGGGAAACCAGTCGAGCGAAAAATTATCTTTGCGGATAACTTCTTTGCATGGGCCGGTGGTCACTGTTTTCGGAAAGAATTTTCCCATTTCCGCCAAAATTGGAAGCATCTTCACTTTGTCGAGGAAGCCTTGCGGGGATTTGACGTCCATGAAGTGGCGGATGCGGTCGGCGATCTCGTCTAATGAATTAACTTCCAGCGCCAGATTCATGCGGCGGGCAGAGCCGAACTGGTTAATCAGAACCTGATGACCGGGATGGCCTTTGATGTTTTGGAAGAGCAGAGCCGGGCCGCCAGCGTTCCCGCTGTTTGCAGCAGGCACGAAGGATGGGGCATCCGCGAACTGGCGAGCTTCGCTCGCCCTGGCCGGGTCAGAGACCCGGCCCCACGTGAGCTGTGGTGATCCGGGCATCTTACTCACCCGATCCGTGATCTCGGTTATTTCGAGAATCGGATCTACTTCGGCAGTAATTCTTCTTAGCTCGCCGGCGCGTTCCAGGGCAGCGATCCAGTCACGCAGATCTTCGTAGGCCAAAAGATTCCTCGCTCAATTTTCGGTTAAATTTCAGTTCCCGGTTCTCAGTTCTCAGAAGCGACGAATTATATAATCTCCCCGCATGAATGACTTCCCACGATTTGATTTGCAGGGGCAAGTGGCACTGGTGACCGGAGCGGCTCGCGGGCTGGGGCGCGCAATTTCGCTGGCCCTGGCGCATGCGGGAGCGGATGTAGCACTCGGGTTTCGAGATGCTGCATCGGGAGGCGAACTGGTCCGCGAAATTGAAGGCCTGGGACGGCGGGCCCTGCCCTTGCAAATGGATATCTCCAACATGGAGCAGATTTTCAGCGGGGTGAATGAAACAACGTCCCGGCTTGGGAAGCTGGACATCCTGGTAAACAATGCCGGGATTGCTCCCGAGAATCTGGCAGAAAACGTCCGCGAGCCGGACTTCGATGCGACCCTGGCAGTGAATTTGAAGGGAACGTTTTTTGCCAGCCAAGCGGCGGGGCGAGTGATGATTCGCCAGCAACATGGGCGAATTATCAATATGAGTTCGCAGGCGGGATTCGCCGCGTTGCCAGGTGAATCGGTGTACTGCATGACCAAAGCGGCCATCGCCCATCTGACGAAGTGTCTGGCAGTCGAATGGGGAAAGCACGGAATCACGGTTAATGCCGTGGCGCCGACGTTCATTCGCACGCCGGGAACCGAAGAGTATCTTTCCGTGCCGCAAAATCGCGCTGATGTACTGGAAAGAATCGCAGCGCTGCACCGCATCGGCGAACCGATGGAGGTTGCGGGGGCGGTGGTGTTCTTAGCTTCGCCCGCAGCTTCGCTCATAACGGGAGAGACGATTTTGATTGACGGAGGATGGACAGCGCGCTAGCGGTTCAGAACTGCTGTTGATTTTCCAAAATTACATTTTGCGGACAATTTCAAATCGCTCCTCCGGCTATGCTGGTATATTCCAGACTGATTGAGGTGCGCGTGCAACGGCGTGTCGTGATTACGGGAATGGGGACGGTCAGCCCGAATGGAGTTGGCAATTCGTCCTTCTCGCAGGCTGTGCTTGACGGGCGAAGCGGCGTGCGGCGCATTTCGCGCTTTGACGCGTCAGAAATTTCGGTACAGATTGCCGGCGAGGTAGCTGATTTCGATGAGCTGGCGTGGGTGGACCGACGCGAGCGCAAGCATGTCTCGCGGGTACTGCCGCTGGCGATCGCGGCGGCTACAGAGGCGTTGGGCGTAGCGGGCATCGATGCCGCTTCCCTGCCCCTTGCCCAGAAACGTCGCTTCGGCGTGATCATCGGGTCGGGTGGAGGATCGCAGGAGTTCACTGAAGAACAGTACCGGCTTTTTTTCCATCGGCAATACAAGAGCATGAGCTTGTTCTGCGTACCCACGGGCGTGATGGGAACGCTCTCGAGCGAACTCAGCGTGCGATTTGGATTGCGCGGACCTAGCCATGTTGTGACGACTGGGTGCACGTCTTCCACGGATGCATTCGGATACGCGATGCGGCAGATTCAATCAGGACGGCTGGATATGGTGTTGAGTGGCGGGGCGGATGCTCCGATTGCTCTCGGTATCGTAAAGGGATTCCTGCTGATGAAAATTTTGACGGATTCGTGGAACCACGCGCCGGAGCGCGCTTCGCGGCCGTTTTCGGTGGATCGCGATGGCTTTGTGCTGGCGGAGGGCGCGTGGATGTTTGTGCTCGAAGAGTACGAGCATGCACGGGCTCGCGGAGCGAAGATCCTCGCCGAGATTTGCGGCTATGGCTCAACTTGCGAGGCGTTTCATCGCGTGCGCCTGCAGGAGTGCGGCGAAGAACCGGCAAGAGCCATTGAACTTGCAATGAAGCAAGCGGGGATTGGATCTGGAGATGTGGATTATGTGAATCTGCATGGGACTTCGACACAATTGAATGATCGGATTGAGAGCCGTGCGCTGAAGCTGGTGTTGGGTGAGCGGGCGCGCGAGGTGCCGATGTCGGCATTGAAATCGCAGATTGGACATCCGCAGGGCGCGTGCGGAGCAGCCGGAATCGCCGCAACCATTGTGGCGATGCAGAGTGGACAGATTCCGCCGACCATTAACCTGGAGAAACCCGATCCGGAATGTGATTTGGATTACGTGCCGGAGGCCGGGCGGAAGAAAGAAATAGAACACGCGGTTTGTAACTGCATTGCGTTCGGATCAAAGAATTCGGCAGTGGTGCTGAGGAAAGTCGCTTGACCAAGGTCGTTCAACCACAGAGGACACAGGGGCCACAGAGGAGCTTCGAAGACCGATCAAACATCATGGACAGCCTGCACGCAATCATCGCCAATGGTTTAGCAGAGCGGTACACGTATCTTGCAGACGGAGTGCGCGAGCTGGCAGCGCCTCTCAGCGAGGAACAGTTCTGGCAGAAACCGTTTCCGTTCGGCAATAGCTTTGGGCATCTGGTGCTGCATCTGACCGGTAACTTGAATTACTACATCGGGGCGGAGATCGCTGGGACCGGCTACGTGCGCGATCGTGACCGCGAGTTTACTGAGCCAAAGCACTTGCTGAAGAACGAAGTCTTAAAGAGTTTCGATGCAGCGATTGAGGTGGTGCTCCGAGCGATTCGTGCACAGTCAGAAGGCGATTTGACAAAGGCTTATACCGCTGCTCGCGAAGATGATGTAGGCAACCGATTCAACATTTTCTTGCGCTGCGCTACTCATCTTCACCATCACGTGGGGCAGATGGTGTATTTGTGTTTTGAGCTGGAACGAAGTTCCGAATAGGATTCCGGTAACAGGTTGCGGAAAAACCCGCGAAAGCAGATTCCTCACCGCTAAAGCGGTTCGGAATGACAAAGAGTACAGGGTTTAGCGGGCACCAGTAAACCATGCCCTCGCCAAATCGGTTCCAAACCAGAGTTTTTCCGCAGCCTGCCAAGCCATGGTAATAATCCGGGAGACATGGGGCCTTCGACTGAGCATGGCTTTGCGGTGCAGACGCTCCCCTCAGGATGACAATTGTTAAAAGAGCGTAAGGTTATTGTAAGAGATGCAGCGCTGTGTTCTCCACCTTGGGCCAAGCGGCGGAGCGCGGGTCAATCAGCTCGAAATGTCCGGCAGTTGAAATTTCCAGGTAGTGCACGTCCTCACCGCGCTTCTTCTTTTCTTCAGCATAGTGCCGGCTGAACGGCGGAGGCGCTGTGTCATCGGCTGCGCCATGGATCAGCCACTGCGTGGCGCGGATATTTAGTTGCATAGGATCGGCTTCGTGATAATGCTCAGGAACGTCTTTGGGCTTCCCTCCAAGAAATTCCACAACAGCGTCGTCGCTGAGGTGCAATTCGAAAGCCTGCTGTAGATCGACTACGCCAGCGAGTGAGATCACCCGTTTGACCGAAGGTTCGTGAGCCGCGAGGCAAAGCGCGAGCTGACCGCCAGCAGAGTGGCCCATGATTGCTGTCCGCGCCGGGTCGAGATTGTAGCGCTTCGCGATTTGCGGCAGAAAGCGATAAGCGCTGGCAACATCTTCAAAAGTGCCCGGCCACCCTCCTCCTTTATTCCCTACCCGGCGATATTCGATGTTCCACGTTGCTACACCCTTTGCGGTCAGAGCCGCGCAAAGATGTCCGGTATGTTTGAGGTCGTATTTTGCGCGCCAGAAGCCACCGTGGATGTTCATAACAATAGGAAATGGACCGCCGCTCTTGGGCAGACGCAGCTCCCCAAATTGATTGGGATCGGTCCCGTAGGCGAGGCGGGCATCTGCCGGTGGTGCCGGGAGGGTGAGAATGTCATCTGATGGCATTTATTTTCTCCGACAGTCCGCCCTTCGCTTTCGGTTCCCAGTTCCCAGTACTCAGTTTCCAGTTCTCAGCGGGAACGCTCTTAGTACAAAACGATTATAAAGTCGCTCGCAGTGGTGCTCAGGGTCACGCGATACAGTGCGGGCAATCACTGAATTTGCTGAATTGGCGATGTAACGTTTACCTCGATGTTGACTCGAAAACTCCCCCTGCTCATCGAGGCAGCTTCCGGGTCTCACCAATCCGATGAATTTTGGAAAGGAGAGTCTCTCATGTTTGCCCGCATTGTTGAATTTATTCCAAAACCCGAGAAAAAAGAGGAGTTCGTAAAGAAAGTTCGCGACGAGGTTCTGCCCATCCTGAAAACGCAGAAGGGGTTCCTGGAGATTCTGCCGTTCTTCCCAGAGAACAAAGCAGAGAAAGTCCTTACGATCACGCTCTGGATGGAGAAGTGGGATGTCGAGAAGTATGAGAGAGAGGTATATCCGAAGGTGGAAGAGATCCTGAAGCCGTATCTCGTGACCCCAGTGACCTTCAAGCACTACAACGTTGAGACCACACTGTGCGAGAGGTTCGTGGAGACCCTGGCGGCCTGAAGCACAGGCCAGACGGGCTCGACCGGAGCAGCAAGGACTGCTCCGGTTTTCTTTTAGCCGTCGCCATCGGTCCTCTGCGGTCGGCCACTGTTGACGTGTGACGATTTGGGAGCCAACTCAACGACCAGCCCTTCTCCCCAACCGTATTTCTTGCGTGAGAGATCCTGGATGGTTCGGTTGAGATCGGAATCCGCTTCCGGCGACAGAACTCTGGTCGTGACCGGGAAGCTCATATTCTTAACACGCAATGTAGCTTCCGGATTTGCTTGCAGATTTTGCACCCACTGAGACGAGGCGTGTTCGGCAATGAGGTAAAAACGTCCGTTGTAGTTCGTAAACCAGATTTCGATTTCGCGGGGCGTGCCCGATTTACGGCCGCGGGTGGTCAGGTACAGATACTGCTCGCCCTCGAAACTACTGGTCTTTGAGCTTGAGCTTGGGCTTGTTTTCTTCAAGGAATTGGCGAAGTTTGTCAGCGGAATCCAGCAAACGGATCCATTGTTCATAATAAAGTGTCACAGGAAAACGCCCTAGACCGTAGACGCTTACTCCTCCCTTTTCGCCGACCCGGAATTCCAAACTGCCGCTGCGACGGGTGCCCTGTTGCTTCTCCAGCTCAGACAGGCGAGCCTTCAGCTCTTCATAGGTTGGTTCAGCCATGCGCTACCTCGCGAAATAATGATGTGATGGCTCCATCATAGGGTGAGCGCACCGGATTCGTCGAGAGGGATGCTGCGCTTACGTTGCTTTGCCTTTCCTCGCAGTGGTAATCTCGGGTTACCGAGCGGGAGTAGTTCAGCGGTAGAACGCCAGCTTCCCAAGCTGGATGTCGCGGGTTCGATCCCCGTCTCCCGCTCCAATTTTCACAAAAAAGCGATCCTCCGCCCAGTTATTGGTTCAAGTTCGCAGCCTTCAAGGCGATGAGTGCTGCTTGCGTTTCACGCCACTTATGCTTTTTCAGTGAGCGATTAGCTGGGCCGCTGGAAAAAAATCTCAGGATGTTTGCCTGTAGCGCGGGTGTGACGTTGGCAAAGTGATGCTTAGCCA
>Ga0209472_1000700_pt1 | contig 19726 bp, 18 predicted proteins | sample GraSoiAngelo_130_FD_185887 | JGI IMG/M metagenome (GOLD analysis project Ga0209472, IMG submission 185887) | Grasslands soil microbial communities from the Angelo Coastal Reserve, California, USA - 14_0929_02_20cm (SPAdes) (version 2) | ecosystem: Environmental > Terrestrial > Soil > Grasslands ...
AAGGACCTTGCCGCCCGCTACGCAACACAATCGCGCCAGCTCACTCCTGAAGAAGAAGGCCTAGAAAAGTACGTTACGCGTGTCGGAGGGGCAGTTGCGGTGCACGCGCATCGGCATTTGCCTTACGCATTCACGGTTCTTCCCGATCGCAACATGATCAACGCTTTCTCCCTTCCGGGCGGACCGGTCTACATCGGCGAAGGCATGCTTGACCTTATGATGAGCGAAGATGAACTCGCCAACGTCCTGGCGCATGAGATCGAGCACATTGACCACTATCACTGCGTCGAGCGCGTGCAGCTGGAAGCGAGGCTGAAGAATCTCAATCTCGATATACTGGGGGCCCTGCTGCAGATCCCTATTGATTTTTGGGAGGCCGGCTACCACAAAGACGAAGAATTTGAAGCTGATCGCGAAGGCATGTTTCTAGCAGTACGGTCCGGCTACTCACCCTATGGCTCCGTCGATATGTTCGAACGCTTCGCCAAACTGTGCGACGAGTACGTCATCCGCGCGCAGAGCCCGGACCAGGAATTATCCGAACTGGCCATTCAGAGTTTGACGGGTTATTTCCGTTCACACCCGCTGCCCTCCGAGCGTCTCGCGCAAGCCCAGCGCATCATCGCCGAGCAACACTGGGAGGATCGCAAAACGCAGAAGCCCTTCCGAGTCGAGTACGAAGTACACAACGGGGAATACGCGAAGTGAGAATGCGTGAAGTAAGAACTGGAAGGGAACTCAGCGCGGGAAGAGTCTCAGTTAGCTAAAACAACCCAGGAATCTTCATGCCGGCTATTCCGGGAATGCCGCCCGCAAGGTTCTTCATCTGGTTGGCTAGCTCTTCATCGACGCGCCGCGACGCTTCATTCACGGCTGCGCGGATCAAATCCTGCAGCATCTCCTGGTCTTTACCGGCAAAAACTTCCGGCTCGATTTTCACGTCGACGATTTGCTTCTGGCCATTCATCTTCACGTTGACCATGCCGCCGCCGGCCGAAGCTTCCACGGTTACGGAATTCACTTGCCTCTGCAGGTCTTCCTGCAGTTGCCGGAATCGCGATAGCATCTGTTGGAGAGCGCTGACTTCCATCATTCCTCTTGGTTTCGTTTCACTTCGGAAATTCTGCCTCCGAAGCGCTGCAACATGGACCGCACCATCGGATCGCGCTCAAATTGCGCACGCAACCCTTCCGCGCCGGACGCACCACGCGCCGCCGACGCAGCTGCTGCAACTGACTCAAGTTTAGCACAGACACGCACCGCCCGGCCGAGCACCTTGCTCGAAATGACACGGATCTTTTCCAGCGAGTCGCGGCCTTCGATTAGTTCCGCGAACGGCCGTTTCTCCGGCGAAAAATAAAGCCGCAGCTCCGCCCCTTCCAATTCCCATCGGTTGCTCTGCTCCACCAACTCGCCGAGGAATTTCTGCTGCGCTTGAATCATCGTCTTGATCTCGGCGACATTTTCCTGCGAAATTCCAATTGCCTCCGCGGTGGCTCCATTGGTTTTTGCCGTGGTGATCGTTTCTTCCTTCTCTGCTCTTCCTTCGGCCGATGGTGGAACCGTTGTTGGCGCAACTGCGGGTGCCGTGGCTGCAGTAGCACCTCGCGCTTGCGCAAACGGAGAAGGGGATTGCATCTCCGCTTCAGCTTTACGGTGTTGAGACATCGGCGCAGCAACACTCTGCGTGGGGGTTTTTGGAGTCGGCGCAAACGCTGTCGCAACCGTTGCGCCACGCGCTGTTCCCCTGCCTGCACCGCTGCTCGGGACGCCACTCTTCAATTCCGCGAGCAACTCTTCCAGCGGCGCTAGCCGCGACGCGTTGATCAGCCGCAGTAATCCCATTTCGAGATGCACGCGCGGATCCGGTTTCCGCCGCAGATCATCATCGGTCTGCAGCAGAATCTGGAAGAATCGCGTCAGATCTTCTTCGCTGAACGCGGTTACGGCCTTCGCTAGTGCCGGACGCTGATCCGGTGTTGCAGCAATTAAATCCGAATCCGCCCCGCACGTTCGGGCAATCAGCAGGTTGCGCATGTGCCGGGTCGCCTCCCGGCAAAAGTGCTGCAGGTTGCGCCCTTCTCTCTGGAACGTGTGTACCAGCCCGAGAGCACGGTCCGCTGATCCCTCGGCGATGGCTTGGACCAGCTCTTCGAGCGCATCATCCGGAACCACGCCCAGCAATTCGCGAACCTCTTTGTCTGGAATCGTATCGCCACAATACGCGCGCGCCTGCTCGAGAAGCGAGAGGGCATCGCGCAGGCTGCCTTCCGCCATGCGCGCAATCACCGCCATCGCGCCGGGTTCGATCTTCAAATTTTCTTTTTGCGCGATCTCTTCCAGGCGTCCGGCAATCTCCGCGAATGTCAACGCACGAAAATGAAAGTGTTGCGACCTGGACCGGATGGTATCAACAAGGTCTTCCGGCTGCGTCGTCGCCATCACAAAGATCACGCGGTCCGGCGGCTCTTCGAGCGTCTTCAGCAACGCGTTTGACGCTTCCCCCGTCAGCATGTGCGCTTCGTCGAGGATCACCACTTTGCTTCTCGAAGCCGCCGGCGCGTACCTCACCATCTCACGCAGCTCGCGGATCTGGTCGATGCCGCGGTTCGAAGCCGCGTCGATCTCAATCACGTCCAGCGAAGTCCCCGCCGCAATCTCTTTGCACGAGTCGCATTCGCCGCACGGATTCGGCGTCGGCCCTTTCACGCAATTCAGCGCTTTTGCCAGGATCCTCGCCGCGGTCGTTTTTCCCACGCCCCGCGCTCCCGAAAAAATGTACGCGTGCGCCACGCGGTCATTCTTGATCGCGTTTTTCAGTGTTTCCGTTACATGCTGTTGGCCGACGAGATCGTCAAACGTTTGCGGGCGCCATTTGCGGGCTATGACCTGGTAGCTCATGGGAAAGTTTTCAGTTCTCAGTCTTCCGTGGTCAGCGCGGAAAAGGAGTTCACGTCCTTCCCTCCCCCGAAAAACCGATTACTAACAGTTATTTCAGCGAGAGGAACTTCGGGCGATCTGCGGCACCCGAGGTGATCCCGGTACCGTTGCTCCCTTCCGGGCCTGGCGGGGTTCGCGGGACCTCGTTGCACAGAGCCCGAAGTTCCACGCTCCGGCGCTCGCGTGCAGTTGCCGCGAGCGCAGAGAAAAGTCTAGCACAGCGTCTCCAGCCCAGCCAGAATGCAGCGCCTCGGCTTCTTCCATTCTCTTTCTGAAGATTATTGATTCGCCGACGAGTTTCGCGCGCGGATCAGGATTTTGGCTTCGCCGCTGCTGCCGCAGGTGTGTCAGGCGGCTGCACCTCGGATGGATTCACCCAATTGACTTTGAACGGGCCCGCTCCGTGGACTTGCACGATGGTCTCACCCTTGCTCATCGCGAAATGCCTCATTTCCTTTGGCATGGTCACAAAATTCCCCACGTTCATCGTTATCATTTTTGTTTCGTCGAAAGTCTCGCCCATGCCCGCCAGAAATGTTCCCCTTAGCACGGTTACATTTTCATCGGTTGGATGCCAGTGCGCGGGGATCTTGGCTCCATCGGCACAGCGGAGGCGCACTACGAATGGCGTTCCCTCGGCGCTGGGGTCGCCGGCCACCGTCGCAAGATCGCAGCCCTTTATGATCGGCGTCCACTTCAAATCGCCGAAGTGCATAATCTTGGGCGGCGCCGGGCTATCTTTTTTCTCTTGGCCATAAACCATCGGCGCAAGCGCGGCGCCGATCAGCGCAACGCAGAGACTTCCTATCAGAATTTTTTTCATCCGACTCTCCTCCGTTAAAAAGTTAGGGTCCCGAACTGGCCAAAAGATACTCCTCCCATTCGCCTTCGGCAACTCAAGTCCAACTCGCAGTCGCGCACTGGGCACTCTCCTTGTCGGTACCGCGTCCGTCCCCTCGAAGCATCGGCAAAGTCGTGAACGCTCGACAAAAATAGAATGCGCCGCGAAGGGACATTCCAACATGTCCCAGCGCGGCGTCTGTGCCTCTGCGTTAACCTTTATCCTTTTTATTTCTTCGGAAAGTTCGGATCGGCCTTCACTTCATTGATCTGCTTGGTGTGCCGTTCACTGTGCGCCGCGATGAGCAGAACAAACTCGTACCCATCCAGCTTGCCCATCGGACTGTCTGTCACATGGTCGCGCAAACCCGTAGCGCTCTTGAGAAAGTCTTCCGTCGTCGCGCGGCTCTCCACAAAATGCTTGACTGAGCCTTCCGGGGATCCGAAACGGTTTGTCGGCACCAGGGGTTCCGGCGCCTGCACCTTGTTCGTGCGGTCGGGAATCATCGCCAGCACTCCTTCGTCGGTTTTCTTGACGTCGCGCCCCGGCTCTCCGGCCGGCGCCATCATGACCTTTTCCTTCACCATTCCAAGGATAAAATCCTCCGCAGCGGCAATGTGCTCCATCACCTGGGCAACCGACCAGCGGTCCGGTGCCGGCTTGAAATTCCACTGCGCTTCTGAGAGGCTCTTCGTCGACTCAAGAACATTCTTCTTCGTCGTTTCCAGATACTGCAGCGCCTTGTCCTTCTCCGCTTGCGTCACTTCTTGTGCTGATGCCGCTACTGCTCCCACCATCAACAGCAACGCGAACAGCGCGCCTGCCAGGGACTTGGTTCTCATCTTTTTTCTCTCCTTGTCTTACGCGGCCGCGTGGCGGCCGCCTTTACTATTTCTGATTGGCGAAACGGGAATTTGCAGCATACCACACCATCTGTCCTTCATGCGTGAGCAGGGCGATTCGAAGCACTGGTAAATCCACTGTGAATCCGAGCAGGTGCGTCGGGGCAAGAACGAAACAATGCTGAAGGACGAAAGGTTCTTTGGTTTGAGGAATGAGCGCCGCGCTCCGTGTCAGGTTACGCGGCGCTCCAGGAGTTTCTGGCGGGCTGCTGGGGTTAGGTTGTGGAACTACCGTCGGTAGGAACCGTTTGGCAAATCGTGGCCGCGCTGCCCTTGATGAGCCTGAATCTCCGGGGATTCTGAGTTACCATCAATCAGTCAGAGCGGAAAATTTTGGGGTTCTTCAATCCATTTTTACCGCCCGAGATGTTAGCAGCAGGGCGAATGCCAAAGAAGTGTCGGCGCAATCCACGCATTTTCAATAGCTTGAAATTGCTGCATGTTGCAGCTTGCTTCAGGGCGGGAAACTGGTTCAGGTTGGAACAGCCGGGGTCTGCAAACGAATCGGCTCAAGCATCTTACGAGCGTTTTTCAACTCACGCCTGGTCTCAAGCTGCGGCGCCACCGGTTTTTTCTTTTCTGATCTCCAAGCCATCGCGTTTCAGGTAGCGGTACAAACTGGTGCGCCCGATTCCCAGGAATTGCGCGGCTCTCAGCCGGTTTCCCTGACACATCTCGAGCACGCGCTGGATGTGCACTTTGCGCACCTCTTCGAGCGACAGCGGTTTCCAGTCGTCGCCCTCCCGCGAACCCTTCTGGCGGTGTTGCAGTTGTTCCGGCAAGTCCGCCAGATCGATGAAGTCTCCCGTTGCCGTGATGCACGAGCTGGAGATGACATTCTCCAGTTCGCGCACATTGCCCGGCCAGCCGTGTCCCAGCAATACGGTCTGCGCCCGCCGCGTCAGCCCGAGAATATTCTTTCCATAAGCGGCGTTGTATTTCTTCAGGAAAAACTGCACCAGCAGCGGTATATCTTCCAGCCGCTCGGTCAGCGAGGGAATGCGGATCTGTATGGAGCTCAACCTGTAAAACAGATCTTCGCGAAAGCGTCCCGCCAGCACCTCCGCGCGCAAATCCCGGTTTGTAGCGGCGATCAGCCTAACGTTGATGTGCCGTACTTCGGGCGACCCGACTCGCTGAATCTCGCGGTTCTGAATCACGCGCAACAGCTTCGCTTGCATCGGCACGGAAGTTTCTCCCACTTCGTCCAGGAACACGGTTCCGCCGTTGGCATACTCGAACAAGCCCGGCCGCGTGTCCGTGGCCCCGGTAAATGCCCCGCGCACGTGCCCGAAGAGCTGGCTGTCCAACAGTGTGTCCACCATTGCGGAACAGTTGCACACTGCCAGCTTCTGCTGGCTCGCCGGGCTGATCTGGTGGATGGCTCTGGCGACCAGCTCTTTGCCCGTTCCCGTCGGTCCCACCAGCAGGACATTGGTATAGTGGCGGGCGACCTTTCGAGCAAAATCAAATACTTCCAGCATCGCTGGGCCTTTCCCCACGATGCCGTGAAATTCCAGGTCCTTTAGCAACTGCTCTTCCAGCGCCCTCACCCGCCTTCTCTGGTCATACAGTGCGGCAACGTCGTCCAGCGATTTCTTCAACCGCGACCTGTCGATGGGCTTCGGCATGAAATCCGATGCTCCCCGCCGGATTGCTTCCAGCGCAGAATCCAGCGTGTAAACTCCCGACATCAGAATCACATGCACTCCGGGATCGCTCCGGGAAACAAGATCCAGGAACTCGTATCCGTCCATTCCAGGCATATGCACATCCGCCAGCACCATTCGGCAATGGCCACTCTTCACCAGCTTCAGCGCTTCTTCAGGGTTGGAGGTAGGAACGGCCTCATACCCCAGGTCCGCAATCACAGCCGACAGCATTTCCAGCTGCGCCGGATCATCATCCAGGATGCACGGTGTCAACGACGATTTCGGAGCTACAATTTCAGCCGTTCTTGACGAAGCCAATCCCACAATGCCTTTTGACATGGCATCCCAAGTGCCACTTCCTTGTCTTCCGCCCGCACGGCTGGTCCGGTTCTTAGAGATGCTTCGAGTTTGTTACTCCGTTGAAACTATTGCAGTTATCGCTTTATGGCGGGCGATTATCGTTTCTGGCGGAGTACGGATTTCCTATTTGAGCTGGCCTGTGAATCGAGTTTCTTCCCGTCAATCCACTTCGGTCCACAATCGGTTCCTCTCTTCCCATTCCGGAACAGTGGCAGCCGAATTCAGCACGAAGTACACACACTCCTCCCTTGGACTCCGGCGCCTCCTTCGAGGCTTGGAGTTTACCGTTCGCCTTCTTCTCTCAGCCTATTTTTCTTTATCGATCAAATCGCAGTTCGGCTGGACCTGCTGGAGGCTGAACTTTTGCTGTCCGTTCAGAGTGACTCCTATGGGCTGAGCTCGGTAGGCCACGGAAAGGGGACGTTCGGGGGAAGTGGGTTGCAGAAGTCGCAAAAAAATCATCGACCCTGGAGAAAGGGAACGGCTGAGGGTAAGGTACTTGCCGCTCTCTTCCTTCCATTCGAGCTCCGACTTCTCTACGAAAAACATGTGGGAGATATCCCATCCGGAGACCTCGACGGGATAGGAATTGCAAATCAGACGTTGTTCGGTCAACAGCACAGGGAACCTCCGCAAGAGGAAATTGCAGATATCCTGCCAACAGATTTTGGCCAAGTAAATGAAAGGAGAGTGTTTAGTCGAGTTCGAACTTTCTGAAACTGTGCGCGGGCGGGACAACTCCCCGCTGAATGTTTACAACTGGGGCAGCAGGACGCGCCACACGTCTTCCTTCAACTATCGCATTAGAATTGGCTTCGCAACAGATAATACGTGGCCACGGCTTTGATCGGGCCGTAGATATAACGAAACGCGAATATCCCCAGCAGCAGGCCGACCATGGCGTAACTGTTTCCCCGCAGCCAATCCAGATAACGCTGCGAGCGTGTCTCACCCATGAACAACATGATGGCCGTGCTGCCATCCAGTGGAGGAACCGGCAGCAAATTGAAGGTGCCCAGAAGCAGGTTGAGCGAAAAGAAAGCCCCCAGCACGCTGCTCGGGAAGTCCGGATTGCCGGTTGAAGGGTCCTCGTGCAGCCAGCCGTGGGACCACCCCAGTCGCAGGGCCACGGCTGCGATCACCATCAGAGCGTAGTTCGTTACCGGTCCGGCCAGCGCCATCCACGCCGCCCGGCGAGGATGCCGCCGCTCCCACATGGGATCGTACGGTGCACTAGCCCAGCCAAAAAGATTGCCGGTCATGATCAGCGAGAGGATCGGAATAACCACCATGCCCCACGGTTCGCGCTGGATGTGCGGCACGGGGTTGAGGGACACCTGCCCGCCCGCGAACGCCGTGTCGTCCCCGCCGATTTTCGCGGCCAGGGCGTGCGCCGCTTCATGACAAGTGGTGGAAAATAGAAACGCAACGTACCAGATGAATCCCAGCGCAATCAGTTCCGGTTGGACATCAGCCATGAAGAACTCTTCATTTCCTCGCCGCCAGTAGCGTAGATGGCCCCGCCCCTCATTGCAAGCGACGCGCCCCTTGGTGTACATCCCCCGGAAATCTTTCTGTGTTCTCGGCCTTCTCTTTTAGTTAAGTCTTCTGTTTTTTCTTTGAGGCGAATCGAAGGGTTTACACATCGTGCTCAAGGGCTGCAATTTAATGGTCTTCTCACCAGACCGTGTTAACCACTTTGGAGCGAAGGATCTCACGGTCCGCGGTAATCAGAGGGAGCCCCTCGATCAGCGCGGTGGCTCCGATAATGCGATCCGCTGGATCTTTGGGATAAGCCGCTGGCAGTCCCATGGCGCGCGCGCACGCGCGGCTGCTCATTGGCAGAACCACAAACCGGGTCTCGACTTCCTGCAGGAAGGATTCAAGGCTGATACCAAGGCGAATCCGGCCCTTACTTGCGAGCGTCGCTAACTCCAGGAGAGTGATGTCCGAAATTGCCAAACCGCCCCCACTCTTGCGTGCATCTTCGATGGCCGACTTGGCTTTGCTCAACAGCTTGGCGGGATCCGTCGTCAACCAAAGCACAGCATGTGTGTCGAGCAAAATCACTCGAGATTGCCCCATTCGCGCCCCGACAACGCGGGGGAGACGACATCGCGAGTAATCGTAACCTTCCCACGAAGAAAACCGAAAATATCATCGCCTTGTGGCTCGACCGGGACAAGCTTTGCCACCGGCTTGCCGCGCTTAGTGATTACCACTGTCTCGCGCTTAGCCTGAACCTCGTCCATGACGGCAAGACAATTTGCCTTGAAGGTGCCCGCTGCCATCTTTTTCATGTTGAAACTCCTATATAACTATGGTCATTATACCATGGTCATACTTGTTGAGCAAGAACCAGAAAAGCATTCCACGCGAACTGTGGGTTTTGGCGAACGCTATGGCGCGGTTTGCGTTGGAATGGCCTTGGGGCCCGACGGCGTGAAATGAAAGCGAATGAGCCATTCGCTGGGAACACTATGACCGCCGACCTCGGGTGAAGTGAATTGCCAGCGGCGGGCCGCCTTCAAGGCGAGGCCGGCGAAATACTTGCTGGGCCCAGGAGAATCGAGCCTGGCCTCAGCTACATTGCCTGTGGGATCGACCTGAACGCGCACGCCGACGCGGACGACTCCATGAATAGTAGCGAGCGCGTTCTCAGAGGCGTCGGGCAAAACCTGCTCGAGGACTTCAGCACGTGCGGAAGATGACCCAGAATGGCTCGGTGCGTTTGCCGATGGGAATGTATCTGTCCGCACCGTTGCAGATGTCGGCGTCGGCGTAATGACCGCTGAACTCCGAGGTTCTGCCGTACGCTTCTTCTCCGCGGCCGCTTTCAGCGAGTTTTGCACCGCAGCGGGCGCGGACGGCTTCGGAGCCGGAGGGGTTTCCCGGCGCGTGGGCTTTTCGACAGAATCCGGTCGTGCCGCGGGTTGCACGGCTGCCGTTGCGGCGGACGACGAGGAATCGGAGCGATGGCCAAGGATCTTCGGGATCGCCACGACCGCGACGATAACAAGAAACGCGGCAGCAGCGGGAACGACGTAATTGGGAAGTTCCAACCCTTGCCTCGGCGTGTCTGGGACCTGAGGACGCGGCACCTCTGATCGCGCCTTTTGCAACGCTGCTTCGAACTTAGGAACTTGCAACTTCGCCACGGGGACCGCCGGAACTGTGGACAGGGGAACCGCCAGAGGCGAAACGGATTGTCCGGCGGCGGCAGCGGCGGCTACCGGGTTGAGGCGCGCTGCAATTTCGGCAACAGTCCATCGGCGCCGGGGATCGCGGCGGAGGGCATGCCGCGCGACGTCGAGAAACGGCTGAGGAAGCGTATCCGGAACAATCGGATCAGCCTGGCTCCCCGGTTGCAATGCGCATGGGCGCTGTGTGAGCGTTTCGACCAAAGTCATGCCCAGCGACCAGACGTCCACAGCTGCGGACAGCGGCGAAGTGGCTGTTTCGGGAGCGTCGTGAGCGTCGAATTTGCGAGATAACTTTCGGGACTCGCCAATGGGAAAGAGAGTGTCGCTGGAAAGCTTGAGCTGATCGGCAGTGGCCAGAATGTTGGAGGGCTTAATCCGGGAATGAACGTAACCAAAACTATGGAGGTAAACAAGAGCATCCAGCACGGGTCCGAGCATTTCGCGAGCCTCGGATCCCGTGAGGGCGCGCTGCGGAAGAATCTGGGAGAGGTCTTCTTCGGCATATTCCATCACGACGTAGAGGCGATCTCGGTTTTCGATACGGCACCGGCCGATGTCGTAAATGCGCAGCAGATTGGGATGAACAAGCTGCATGATGCGCCGCCAGAGCGAGATTTGGAGATCCGCGTTCGGGCCGGCGGGGATGAATTTGATGGCGGCTTTTTTAGACTGCGGCTCGGCAAGCTGGGTGAGGAAAACGGCGGAATCCTCCGTTCCGCCTAAGTAGTGACGCAGCCGGAATCGATTATCGATGACCTGACCTTCGCACTGTCTCCAGAATTCGCTCATGGCGAACCTCCAACTGGGAATTCCCGTCGGGCCCGGCCGTTGGGGACACAACCAACAGCATGGCGCGCGACCGCCGGTGGAACACCGCGGCGTCTAGAGCAGAGCTGGAACGTCTCGACGTGCGATTCGCAGGCGCCTGGGGCCGGGCGCTCGTCGACCACATTTTGGCATGAAACGGGCCGGAAGGGGGAGTCTCGTTCCTATCGGTTATGGAAAGGCCATGGGCCACCACTCAGCTAGCTTTGGGAGAGGCTGCCCGGATCAAGGTTTCGCAGGCGGTGATGCAGGCGCTGCGAAAATCGCGCGAGATTTTCTTATGGATGTCCACGGAATGAAGAAGCGTAGCCGTTCCGTGCAAAAGTGCTACCAGCGCCAATGCGACGGGTGTGTGCTCATCAGGCTGACCGCCAAATTGATTGCTTAGACTCTGCTTCAGGAATTCAAAAGAAGGCATGTGTTCCTTGTGTGCGAAGGCGATCGCCCAATCTTCAGAGATGAGCCGGAAATCGTTGGGGTGAGCCGCGAAGAAGTCCAGCACGCGGCGGCAAACCTGTTCCGGGTTCCGGGAGGATTTGATCGCCGAGAAGAGATTCAGCCGGGCGCGGCGGCGCAGGAGAGAAAGAAGGTCTTCCTTATTGGAAAAGCGCTCATAGAGAGTCGGCGTAGTGGTGCCGCAGGCGCTGGCAACGGCGCGCATGGTGAGGGCGTGCTCGCCGCGCGCGCTCAACAGCCCGTACGCGGCGTCGAGGATGCGGCCTTCCAGACGAGCATCAGCCTTGCGCGGCATTCGACAACCCTCCCACTCACTATCGCGCTGCATTATATCCTTTACATCGTTAAAGATACAATGTATAAAGAATAGGTCCCGAACGACCTTTGTTGGGATCCCCAAAATTACGGAAAGACAGGTGCGAAACAGCAAGTCATGTTTCGATTTCAATATTGTGTGACCACCAAGGCTAGCAGGAAGCTTGCCTGGGAGGTTTTCTCGAATTGGCGGCGCTGGAATGAATTCGCAAACGTTTATGGCCAGCTAAACTGGCGCGAAGGCCGGCCGTGGGAAGCGGGAAGCCGCCTGGATATCGAAGTGCTCGAGCCGGTAAAAACGGTAGTGAGCCACGTCATTACGAATTGTCAGCCCGCACACAGAGTCGGGTGGATCGACCACTCGCTCGGCGTTGTTCTGGCGCAGTGGGTTAACTTCGAAGAGCATTCAGGAAAAGGCACACGGGTGCACACCTGGGGAGACATCGTCCATTCCGGCGTGAAAATTGCCGGGCAAACCGCTGAGCAAATCATCACCAGGTTTACCGAGACGTGGTACGAGAATTTTCGATCGGCGTGCGATCGGCTTGCAGAAGCCAGCGGCGGCTGAGAGTTGTGCAAGCTTGGAATTTCCTCTGCCCCGCAAATTGAAACCTTATCCAATAGTTTCAATTTGGAACGGGTATGCCTCAATGGCTCGGTTCGAGAGATTCCCGTTTGCATTCCCAAAAAGAAAAAGATTGATTCCAAAGGAGATGGTTCCCAAAAGCCTTTTCCTTATGGCGATTTGCGTGCGTATGCCAAAACGAGAATCTCGCTACCAAGCAGGCGAAGCATTTTGCTCGAAGATGGGCGGCGAAGGAAATCCGTGTAGAGCCCGGGTAAACGTGGCTGCGGGCGAGGCTCTTTGAGAATAATCCAGCGGCCACAGGCGCTCGCGAATACCGGAATCGGCGGTCAGGGGTGCATGAGATGTCGTTCTTCACTAATGCATCGATTCAGCGGAAGCTGGTCATGGTCATCTCCTGCACAAGTCTTCTCGGTCTGAGCATCGCTTGCCTGGCATTCGAGTATTACGAGAGGTCAAGCTTTCGTTCGTCCATGGTAAGTGGGCTCACGGCCAATGCGGACACTCTTGGCTTGGGTACAGCAGCCTCGTTGGCTTTTAATGATCGAAAGTCCGCAGAGGAGTGGCTGGCCACCATTCGTGCTGAAAACAATATTGTCAGCGCGACGCTGTACGGCAAATATGGGGGACTCTTTGCCGAATACCGGCGCGCGGGAACTGATGCCGGCTACAAATCACCCGTCTGCAGGAACGAAGGAGCGACGTTCGAAGCAGGCTCCCTGACTCTTTGCCGGAGCATTTCTCTGGAAGGCCGAAAGGTCGGTTCCATTATCATCGTTTCGGACCTTTCCGAGCTGCGGTCTAGAGCGGCAAAGTACACGGAAATATCCGCTCTTGTCCTGATTGTTTCTTTCCTCGCGACGGTTCTCGTCTCGCACCGTCTCGTTGGTCTAATCACCGAACCCATCCTGCAGCTTGCCGGCCTGGCCGAGAGAGTGTCTGCCAAGGAAGACTATGCGTTGCGCGCAGTACCCGCAGGCAACGATGAATTGGGAAGGCTTTTCGGATCCTTCAACCAGATGCTGGAGCGGATCCAGGAACGCGACGTGGCACTCAAGGGTGCGAAGGATCAGCTCGAAGTTCGTGTTCAGCAGCGAACGAAGGAGTTGCAGAAGGAGGTCGTCGAGCGGAAGCGAACCGAGGGGCTGCAACGGATTGCGTACGATGCGACGCGCCTTTTGGCCGAGGCCGATAGTATGGAAGAGGCTATGTCGGAGATCCTGGAGGTCATTTGTGTAGGGATGGGGCATGAAGTGGCGGCCATCTGGAAATTAGATGAGGGAACGGACGTGCTCCGATGTACGCACGCTTGGCAGCGGGCAGGGACATCGGTCGAGGAGTTTCTGGAAGTAACTCGCAAGACATCGCTGCCTACCGCCAGAGGCTTGCCTGGGCGTGTGTGGGTCAACCAGCAGCCGGTGTGGATCGAGGATATAAGGAAGGACGCCGATTTCACTCGGGCAGAGGCAGCCGTTGCCTGTGGACTGCGTTGCTGTCTGGCTATTCCCATCTATCAGAATGCTGAACTCGGAGGCTTATTGGAGTTGTTCAGCGGGGAGGTCCAAGAACCGAATCAAGATGTGCTTCGCCTGGGCGTGGCGCTCGGCGGTCAGATTGGGCAATTCATGAGTCGCAAGCAAGCAGAAGCAAATTTGGTGAAGGCCAAAGAAATAGCGGAGGCCGCGAGCCGCGCGAAGAGTGAATTCCTAGCCAACATGAGCCACGAAATCCGCACGCCGCTGAACGGCGTGATGGGCATGACGGATCTGGCGCTCGATACACAGCTTGAACCGGAGCAACGCGAGTACCTGGAAACCGTGAAAATGTCGGCGGACTCCTTGCTAACGGTTATCAACGACATTCTGGACTTCTCCAAGATTGAAGCAGGAAAGGTCGATATCGAGGCTATCGATTTCAACCTGCGCGATTGTTTGGAGACGACATTGAAAACTCTGGCGATAAGAGCCGACGAAAAGGGGCTGGAGCTGCTGTGCGAAGTCGCTCCCGACGTGCCCGAAACCGTGCGAGGAGACTCCGGCAGATTGCGCCAGGTCCTCATGAATCTGGTCGGGAACGCCATCAAATTCACGGACAAGGGCGAAGTCGCGCTGAAAGTTCAAATGGAAGCAACTCATGATCATGATTTCACGTTGCGGCTAACGGTGGCGGATTCCGGGATCGGCATTCCCAGGGAGAAGCAGCAAGTAATCTTCGATCCCTTTGCACAAGCGGATTCTTCCACCACGAGGAAATACGGCGGGACTGGACTGGGACTGACCATTTCGAGCAGGCTCGTGGAAATGATGGGAGGAAGAATCTGGGTGGAGAGTGAACTTGCAAGGGGGAGCCAGTTTCACTTCACGACTCGGCTCGGGATTGCCGATACGAAGGTGATCGAGGTCGGGACGATCGCCCCGCCTGAGATATTACGCGGCGTGAAAGTCCTCATCGTCGACGACAACCGCACGAACCGGCGAATCCTGGAAGGAATGCTGAGCCGCTGGGAAATGAAATCGACTTCGGCGCAAGACGGCGAGGAAGCTCTGAAGAAATTGTCCGAAGCCCAGCAGGCCGGAGCGCCCTTCGCGCTGATTTTGATGGACATGCACATGCCCCAAATGGACGGGTTCGAATTAATCGAAAGAATCCGGCAAGGATCAAACTCCTCGACGGCCACGATCATGATGCTGACTTCAGCCGGCCATCGCGGCGATGCGGCGCGTTGTCAGGAGCTGGGCGTCGCCGCGTACCTGCTGAAGCCGATACGGCAATCCGAATTGCGCGAGGCGATTGCGCGAGTTCTTGGCGCGCGGCAGCAGAAAGGCGCAATCGCTCTGATCACGCGGTACTCGCTACACGATGCCCGCGAACCCTCCAGTTCATTGCGCGTCCTGCTGGCGGAAGACAATCTGGTGAATCAGCGACTGGCGTGCCGGCTGCTGGAAAAGAGGGGCCACTCCGTGGCGGTCGCGGCGAACGGCCTCGAAGCGCTGCAGGCGGTAGAAAAGGAGAGTTTTGACCTGGTTTTCATGGATGTGCAGATGCCAGTAATGGACGGGTTCGAAGCGACTGCGGCGATTCGAAAGAGGGAAGAACCTGGCGGAATGGGCTTGCCGATCGTCGCGCTGACGGCGCACGCCATGAAAGGCGACCGCGAGAAATGTTTGGCCGCGGGAATGGATGGCTACATCTCAAAGCCAATCCGGCCACAGGAGTTGGACGAAGTTCTTCGCAAGTATCTGGCTCGACGAGCTGAACGCGTGGAAGCGCAAGAGAGCACGCTCAGCAAGAAGGGAGCGGCTAAGAAAGAGCCGCTTTCTTGCGTGTCGCGTGGGGAAGAAGAAGACGCTGCGGGCCGCTAACGAAGGGATTACCACGTTCATAAAACCGAAGCAATTGATCGGCGGCGCGAGTAATGCCGATGCGCACAGTTTTTCCGATTTGCCCGGTAGGCTGGCTCATTTCGCCTAACCATAGCGGGCCTGGAGCGCAAAGGTCGAGACCGTCGTGGCGGCGGTCTATTTGAAAGGCGGCGGCAAGCCGTCCGGGGCCGCGAGTAAGATCAAGAAGCCGAGTGGTCTTGCGATGGCGTTGCATGAGTTCGATGCCATCGAGGGGTTCGAGCGCGCGGATGAGAATCGCTGCGGCGATTCCAGCGGGCTCACTCACGACATTCAGCATGAAGTGCGCGCCGTAATTGAAAAAAATGTAGGCGTGGCCGGGAGCGAGATACATCGAGCGAATGCGCGGAGTAGGGCCCCGGAAATGGTGCCCGGCCGGATCGCCGGGCGGATACGCTTCCGTTTCCACGATGCGGCCGCTCAGCCGGCCCGTAGGAAGATCGTGGACGACGACTTTTCCAATAAGAAAGCGGGCGAGCTTGACAGTGTCCGACGGAAGGGCGGAGCGACGAAGGGGGCGAAGAGAGAATTTCTCTGAAGAGTTTTTGAGAGCAATGCGCGCCAAGGACATGGGGCGCCGGCTCAGCGGGACAGCAGCTTCTGCAAGTCTTCGGGAGAAACGAGATCCTGATACTCCTTGTGCTTGCGAATGAAACTGGAGGCGTAGGGGCAAAGCGGAACAACCCCGAGACGCTTCTCACGGGCGAAATCGAGCGCAAACCGGGTAAGTTTTGCCGCCAGCCCCTGGCCTTCGAGCGACTGTGGCACTTCGGTGTGAAGCAATACGATGCGGTCGAGAGAAAGCCGATAGGTGAGCAGGGCGCGAAGTCCGTTGATGTACAGCTCGAATCGGCGCGCTTCTTCGTTGTGCCCTACGCCGACGTTATTCAGGTTTACGTCCACGGATTCGCTCATTGGGCCTCCGAGTGACCGGGAAAGTCTATCAGGGAACATGGATACTACGGCGTAGGCGAGTCGGAAGGCTCGTTGTTGAAGAGGCGGGCGAGCTCCGCGTGGTCAATGACGACCGCAGGGTCGCGCTGGATGGCGTCGAAGTATTTTTTCTGGAATGCGTCGCCGGATTCCGTGGGAACAAACATTTTCCGCGCAAGAGCGATGGCGCTGCTGGTGTATTCCGGGGTGACAGGCTCCTTGGCGGTTAGCGTTTCATCGATCCGCACCACGAATTCGGAAATGTTGTGGAGCCAGGCGAACTGCGCGTGGTCGATGACCAGTTGGAAAAGCTCGCCGGTGGTGACGTGGCCGTTCTCGCGTTCGTATTCGCGCCGCTCCATGTTGAGAAGAGTCTTGTGGAGGCGGAGAAGAGCGAGTCGGAGGGTGAGCAGCTTCTCGCGGGCGGGGGAATCGTTGTTGGTGGGAAACAAATTGGAGTTTGTTGAATCCATTTTTTCGAATAACACTTCTATTCTCCGATAGTCAGCGCGCAATTTCAAAACGAATACAAAGACCCCTTCCAAAGGGTTCGCGGAGAGCTCAAAGCACGCGCAGGAGAGGGCCGAAGGTTAGTTGTGGTATCGCCGCTCGCCGACGGGAAGCGGGATGGGAAGACGGTTGCCCGGCGGCGGGAGCGGGCACGTTGAGTAAGGAGTGTAGGCGCACGGAGGGCTTTCCAGCCGATTGAAATCGAGTACAAGCTCGCCGGGTTTATCGAGGCCGTTGGTGGGAAAGCCAGTGTAGAGAAACCGGCAAGCCCCATAAGTGGTTGTCGCGCTGGTCTTATCGCGAAGAATGAAGAAAAGTTTTGCGACAGCCGGATCCTCAAGAACGGGCTCCAGCCGAAATGTCATTCCCGCGAGCTTGAATTCCGCGACGCCAGGAACGGGTTGGTCGTAGCTGGTGCCGACGAGCGTGGCGAGCGTGATCGTCTTGTGGGGAGAATAGGGAATCCATCGCGCGATGACGCGAAAAGCGATATCGGGCTCGTACCATTTGAGTCCGTGGAAACCCGTGATGGCGGGAGAATGAGAATCCTTGATGCGAAGGGCGAAGCGCGCTTCGCGGCGAATTACGTACATGTTGAGCGTACCGATAGTGAGATGCAGAGAAAGCTTGTCTTTGTTTGCTTCGGCGCGCAGAGCTTGTGGTTTTGCAGGAGTGCCGGCGACAAGGAAATCCGGAGGGAATCCCCCGGCTGGAGGATTCAGCCTGACGGTTTCGCCTTCGAGGTGAAGGACGGCGAGGTGAGCGGGTCCGGAGACAAGATGGATCTTGTTGTCAGGCGCGGAGCCGACGGAATTGTCTCCATACTGGAGCCATTCCAGACCGGCGAGAGAAAGCCAGCCGTCCGGCTTGAGAAGGTCTGCTCTATGTGCTTCGCGCCAGTCGGCGTTCTCTTTTTTCCACGGATTTTCCTGCGAGGTTGCAGTCGCGGGCAGCAGTGCGAACAGAAGAGCAATGAAAAGCCAGCAGGCCGAACGATTCCTGAAGCGCATGAGAAAGTATACCGCGAAAGAAAAAACGCTGAAAATGAAGATAAGGAAAAGGACGTGAGTGCGCGACAGATTACCTGGGCGCGAGGCTTTTTTTGAACTGGAAACGGATTGGTGGGCGGCAGAAACACTCGCCCCGGTATCACTATTTGCAAGGAAGTATACGCCAAGCTACTGGAAAAATGCAGGTTGGCTAAATCGATTTTCCAATGCATTCGTGCAATTCTTTGATTGCTGGAAATGCAACCTGGACGTCCTCTTCCTTATCAAATGAAAGTGGCCAAATCACGCTTTCCTCAGCGGGAATGATCGTCTTGATTCGCTTCCGCGGGGCGAAGACAAAAGGAAAATGGACTCTTATGAGAAAGACAAAACTTACCGCAGGACTGCTGACATTTTCTCTGTTGCTGGCAGCCAGCGCCATCGCCGGTAATTCCAACAAGGGTACGCTGAATACCGACGAGACCATTACTGTCGGTAGTAAGCAGCTCCCGGCCGGTAAGTATCAGGTGGAATGGGCCGGAAGCGGACCAACCGTTGAAGTCAGCATTTCCGGCGACAGGGGAACGGTTGCCAAAGTCCCTGCGCAGCTTCTTTCGTTGAAGAAGGCCGAACCCGCGAGCGGATACTCCATCAGCACCGACCAGGCTGGCAACAAGACGCTGACGGGAATTTTGTTTGGTGGCAAGAAGTATCAGCTGTCCTTTGGCGAAGCGTCTGCGGCAACGGACACACCCTCCGATAAAACGCAAGGGAGCAACTAACCCGGCATTTTTCGCGGAGTTCGTAGAAGGAAGAAGGGACCGCGGAGCGGTCCCTTCTTTTTTCGTCCATGTGTAATCAGTCCATAAAAATCAAGCATCAGTTCCCTGGTACTAACAGAGACTGCCGATTCCGGACCAGCCGACGTGGTCTAACAGAACTAGCTCCCAAGAGTGTATGATTTGGAGCGTTTGCCCCTGTGGAGGGTTGGGCTTTCTTGAAATGGATTGAGTCTATTGCCTCAACCGAGTGCAATTCCCGACAGCCGTTCTGGTTTTTAGCGTTGGAGGAAGCTTCATGATTGTAGGTGTGCCCCGAGAGAGCTTTCCTGGAGAGCGGCGCGTGGCGTTGGTTCCCGCAGTCGTTCCCAATCTAACGAAGGCAGGCCTGGAAGTGGTGGTGGAGGCTTGTGCCGGCATCGCTGCAGGCTACCCGGATGCGGACTACGTGGCAAAGGGCGCCAAGATTGTCTCTGCTCGCGCCGAAGTCTTCCGCGCCGCTGACATCGTTGTGCAAATTCTTTGTTATGGATCGAACGACAAGACCGGCAAGGCCGACGTTCCCCTTTTTCGCAGCGGCCAAGTGCTCGTTGGGTTCTTGCGGCCGCTCGGCTCGATCGAAACCATTAAAGAAATCGCTTCGAAGGGCGTTACTTCCTTTTCCGTCGAATTGATGCCGCGAACGACGCGCGCCCAGAGCATGGACGTGCTTTCTTCGATGGCTACAATTTGCGGCTACAAGGCAGTCGTTCTCGCTGCGGACACTTCGCCGCGTATCTTTCCGATGCTCACCACGGCAGCGGGAACGATTACTCCTGGGCGCGTTTTCGTGATTGGAGCGGGCGTTGCCGGTTTGCAGGCAATCGCTACGGCGCGGAGACTCGGCGCCGTGGCTTCCGGTTACGATCTGCGTCCCGCGGCGAAAGAACAAGTGCAGAGCCTCGGCGGGCGCTTCGTCGAGCTTCCCATTGAAGCTAAGGATGCTGAGGATGCCCGCGGGTATGCGCGGCCACAGGACGAAACTTTTTACAAAC
>Ga0209472_1000702_pt1 | contig 19685 bp, 20 predicted proteins | sample GraSoiAngelo_130_FD_185887 | JGI IMG/M metagenome (GOLD analysis project Ga0209472, IMG submission 185887) | Grasslands soil microbial communities from the Angelo Coastal Reserve, California, USA - 14_0929_02_20cm (SPAdes) (version 2) | ecosystem: Environmental > Terrestrial > Soil > Grasslands ...
TGTGCGCGTCCAGGTCGATCGAGATCGACGTCAGCACGCCCAGGATCACCTCGGCGATGGAGTACAGGATCCAGAGAAGCGGGGTGACCGACGGGCTCATCGGGACCGTCTTCAGCCGGCGTCCGAATCGGTACACCGCCATCGCCCACGACCCGTCCAGCGTCAGCGCATGGCGCAGGCGGGTCAGGACGCCGGCGCCGGGGTGGTACACGAGGTGCCGCTCGAGGTCCGCCTTGTAAGCGGGCCAGAAATATTCGGGACGCATCTCCGCCTCCTCCTCGTCCACGGGGGTGTCGAACCGCTGCGGCGCCGGAACCGGGATCCGCTCCGGCGAAACCGGCTTCGGCGGCAACCCTGCCCAGCCGCTCGATCGCGGCAGCGATCGGCCGACCACGCTGTTCGCTGCGATCACGCAGCCGTCGGGGATCTGCACGGGACCGATGGCCGAGGCTCCGGGTGCGAAGACGACCCGCTCCCCGACCTGGGGATGCCGAAGGAGACGAAGACTTCACCGCGTGGAGCGATCCAGACCTCGCGCTCGATTCGGGAGCGCACGCTGAGGCTCGTCTTGGTGATCAGGCGTCCAACTTCGAACGACAGGACGTAGAGGGCGCGGAGTAGCAGCGTCTGCGGCCGGCGGGGGCGTGCATAGACCCAACGCCCGAATCTGTAGGTGGCAAGCGCCCAGAATGCCCGCGACGCGAAGAGAAACCGCAGTCGCTCGCCGAAGGCGACGGCGCCATGGATGCCGCAAAAGTGTGCGAAATCGGACCGGATGCCACGCCATCCACTCGGAACGTTCCCCTCGCTCGCCACCCCACCCTCCGATGCAAGGAGGGTAGGTATCCGCCTTGAGGCGGGCTAGGCCTTGCGCGGGTAGCCGAGGTGCGAGAGCACGCGGCTCATCTCTTCGAGCGACGCGGGATCCTCGATGGTCGCGGGCATGGCGAACTCGATTCCATCCGCGATCTTGCGAATGGTGCCGCGGAGAATCTTGCCGGAACGCGTCTTGGGTAACTTTGGAACAATCGCGGCCTGCTTGAAGAAGGCCACGGGACCAATGCGCTCGCGCACCAGGTTGCAGAGCTCGTCGACCAACTCCTTTTCAACGCGCTGCACACCGGACTTGAGGACGACGAATCCGACCGGCACCTCACCCTTGAGCTGATCGTTCACACCCACCACGGCGCACTCGGCCACGTCCTTGTGCGAGGCGAGGATCTCCTCCATGGCTCCGGTGGAGAGCCGGTGGCCGGCGACGTTGATGACGTCGTCGATGCGGCCCATGATCGAGAGGTACCCGTCCTGGTCGTAGAATCCGCCGTCGCCGGTCAGGTAGTAGCCCGGATACCTCGCGAGATAGGCGCTCTCGAACGTCGCGTCGTCGTCGTAGAGCGTGGGCAGGCATCCCGGCGGAAGCGGAAGCCTGATGGCGATGGCGCCGTTCTGGCCGCGCGCGACGTCGTTTCCCGTCTCGTCGAGCACGCGGACGTCGTAGCCCGGGACGGGCTTCGTCGCCGAGCCCGGTTTCACCGGGAACGCCTCGATGCCGATCGGATTCGCTACGATGGGCCAGCCGGTCTCGGTCTGCCACCAGTGGTCGACCACGGGGATCCGCAGCTTCTGCTGCGCCCACTGCAGCGTCTCCGGATCGCAGCGCTCGCCGGCGAGGTAGAGCGCCCGCAGCGATTGCGTCGGATGATGCTTCTGGATGAACTTGCCTTCGGGATCCTCGCGGCGGATGGCGCGGAACGCGGTGGGCGCCGTGAACAACGTCTGCACGCCGTGTTGGGAGACCACCCGCCAGAACGCGCCGGCATCCGGGGTCCCTACTGGCTTGCCTTCGTAGAGGATGGTCGTGTTCCCGTTCAGGAGCGGCGCATAGACGATGTACGAGTGGCCTACCACCCAGCCGATGTCGCTCGCGGCCCAGTACGGCTCGCCAGGACGCGCGTTGTAGATGGCGCCCATGCTGTACTTGAGGGCGACGGCGTGTCCGCCGTTGTCGCGCACGATTCCCTTCGGGCGACCGGTGGTGCCGCTGGTGTAGAGCACGTACAGCGGGTCGGTCGCGGAGACCGACACGCAGGCCGCCGGTTCCACGCCTGCGACGGCGTCGTTCCACTCGACGTCGCGTCCCTTCTGCAGCTCCACCTCGAGCTGAGGTCTCTGCAGAACGATCACCTTCTCCGGCTTGTGCTTCGAGATGGAAATCGCCTTGTCGACCATCGGCTTGTAAGGCACCGTCCGGCCCGGCTCGAGACCGCACGAGCCGCACACGATCGCCTTCGGACGCGCGTGCTCGATTCGCGCGGCGAGCTCGTGCGCGGCGAATCCGCCGAAGACCACGGAGTGGACTGCGCCGAGTCGCGCGCAGGCGAGCATCGCGATCACGGCCTGCGGGACCATCGGCATGTAGATGACGACGCGATCGCCCTTCCCTACGCCGACGCGGCGCAACGCTCCGGCGAAGCGCGCGGTCTCCTGGAGCAGCTCACGGTACGTGTACTTCAGCGTCTGGTTTGCGACTGCGCTGTCCCAGACGAGCGCGAGCTGATCGGCGCGGCCCGACTCGACGTGGACGTCGAGCGCGTTCTCGCACGTGTTCAGCTCCCCGCCCTGGAACCAGTTCGGGCGTTTCGGGTCCTTGCGATCCAGCACGCGTTCCCACGGCTTGCGCCAGCGGAGAGCGCGCGCGGCCTCGCCCCAGAATGCCTCCGGTTCCTGCAAGGACCGGCGGAAGACCTCCTGATAACGGCCCATGGTGCCTCCGTGGGAGCACACTGTGGGCGAGCCGCACCTGCGAAATCAAGGCCGGGCGTCTGCCTGGATGCCCTGCCGCTCGAGGCTACGAATCTACGAATCGTGTCCGGTCGGACGGAGGCTCCCCGAGGGAAACGCGATGGCACGGGAGGTGAAACGAACCCTCGCAACGAAGGAGACAGACCATGACGACCCTGGGAAAGACGCTGTTCGTCAGCTTGAGCCTCGCCGCCCTGATCGCGGGCACTCTGGTGCTCCGGTCCGAGCCGGAGCAGGCGGCCCATGCGCAGCTGACTGCCGCGCAGCGGGCCGAGATGCAGCCGGCGGCGAAGCCCGCAGACCCACCGAAGGCGACGGTTCCGCCCGCCGACGACGACCAGAAGATTCCAGACTGGGACGAGCCCGAAAACGGCAGCGGATCCTGAGCACGAAAGTCGACGGTCGCCGGACCGCCCGGTACGCTGCGGCGATGGACGATCGCCGCAAGTTCCACCGGGTCAATGCACCTGTGTTCTGTCGGCCGGTCGGGCAGCCACTGTTCAGCAGGCGCAAGGCCGTCGACGTCAGCCTCGGCGGCCTGCGCGTCTATGCAGACGACCCGCCCATGTCCGGCGACCGCCTCGAGCTGGAGCTCTTCCTGCCGGACCAGTCCGAGGTCATGTGCACCGTCGAGGTCGTCTGGGTCGAAGAGCTCCCCGAAGGATCGCCCGCCCGCTACGACGTCGGCGTGAAGTTCGTCACCATCTCGCCGGTTGACCGCGAGAGGCTGTCGACCGTGCTTCAGTCCGAATAGCCTGCACAGCACAAACCGTAGCCGCAAAGCGGCTAGCGCGCGTCGCCGAATCCGAGCACGCGCTGCGTCCATGCAAGCTCGAGCGACGGATCGGCAAAGGCGACGAAGTCCCCGTCCGCGCGCCGCGCGAGCTCCGCGAGCGCAGCGTCGGACACCGGTCCGGTCACTCGCGCGCCAGGCAGATCGGATCCGAGCCTCTCCGCCTCGCGCAGCGCCTCGTGCACGGGTTGGTCGCGGAAGACCTGCGCGCGCCGGTGAAGGGCATCGATCCAGTCCTGCGGGTAATGTGGCTCGCGCACGACGACCACGATGCGGCGCTGCAGGTTTTCTCCGCGATGCTCCAGCGCCCGCGATGCGTAGCTCGCGGGCGCGTCGTCCAGGCGCCGGCGGATCGCGTCGACGAGATCGAGCGGGAACGGCGCCAGGGGCCGGAGGACGATGTCCAGCGTCGCGTAGGGATCGAGCCGCAGCCGCGCATCGATGGCGCGGAGGATGTCGCTGCGGCGCGCGAACAGATCGCTTGCGTCGAACCAGAGGGCCACGTGCTGCGCGCCCTCCGCCTGGGCCGCGAATCCGTCGATGCCCGGATCCACCAGATGCGGCCGGGGCCATTCGTCCAGGCGGCGCCCCAGGCGCTCTTCGGCTGCGAGAACCGTCTCGACCAGCTCGTCCTCGCTGAACGTTGCCGTCCGGTGGACGCGGTAGGGCGGCGCGGAGTCGAAGACGACCCCGTCGTCGACGGCGCTGGCGCGCATCGCGGTGCCGGGAAGCAGCGACAGCGGAAACACCTGCGCCTCGCCGGCGAGGCCATGCTCCTCGAGAAAGTCGATTCCGCGCAGCACGTCCTCGGGCGTGTCGCCGGGAAGCCCGACGATCAGATCGACGAGCAGCTCGATTCCCTCGGCGTGCAGCATCCTCGCTGCCTCGGCGACGCTCGAAGGCGATCCGCCGCGGCGCACGCGCTTGAGCGTTTCGCGGTTGACGGACTGCAGCCCGATCTCCAGCCGATCGAATCCCGCCTGCTTGAGCTTTCTCGCCTGCTGCGCCGTGAGCCCCTCCGCCCGGACTTCGGCAAAGAACGTCAGCGCGCGCGACGGGTTCTCGCGAGCCAGCGCGTCGAGGAGGGGCTCGAAGCCGGGACGGTGGTTGAAGGTCGGATCGAGGAAGACCACCTCGCGGGCCCCGCGGTCGCGCAGCGCGCCGATCAGCGCGGCGCTCGCGTCGACATCCAGCACGCGGAGCACGCTCGAGGAGCGGGGATAGAAGCAGAACGTGCAATGCGACCGGCAACCCCGCACGGTCTCTACGTACGTCGAGCGATGCGGTTCCACCGGCACCAGATGCGCGAGGTAGGGCGACGGGTAGTCGGCCAGCGGGAAGCTCGCCGCCGCCTGCGGCGCGAACGCGGTGAATCCCAGCGGTCCCCGGACGGCGACGCCGGGAAGTCCGGCAGGGTTGTTGCCGTCCAGCAACGCCGACATGACGCGCGCGAAGGTATCCTCCGCCTCGCCGGTGACCGCGATGTCCGCGCCGGGCTGCTGGAGGATGAAGGCGTTGTCGGGACCGACCTCCGGACCACCGATGAGAATCTTCGTCCGCGGCGACCGTCGTTTCACCTCGCGGGCGAGATGCAGGCTGCGCTCGCTGTTCCACAGGTAGAGCGAGAACCCGACGAACTCCGGCTCTTCGCGCGCGATCCGGTCGGCAAGGAGCGTATCTCCGAGTACGTCGGTCGCCGCCGGCTCGAGGACCTCGATCTCGAGACGCCTGTCCAGCCCGTGGACACGGGCGGCGACGCCGAGGCATCCCGCGGCGAGAGGAACGTTGCCGGTGGCTGCCAGCGCAGCCGGCGGAGGCACCGGGAGCTGGACGAGGCGGAGCTTCGGCACGGCGGCAGTATAGTGGAGCCGTGTTCGCGCTGACGTTCGACGACGGTCCCGGGCCGTCCACCGAAGCGTTGCTCGACGTGCTCCTCGCCTTCGGCGTCCCAGCCACGTTCTTCCTGCTCGGCCGCAACGTCGAGGAAGCGCCGTGGTGTGGCGATCCGGGGCGAGCACGGGCGATCGCGCAGCGCGCCCGGAGCGAAGGACAGGTGCTGGGAAACCACACCTATTCGCATCTGCGGCCGGATCGATGGCGCGAGTTCGCGGCGGACGTCCGCCGCGGCGAGGCCGTGCTGCGCCTGCTGCGCTCCGGCCCCATTCCGTTCCGGCTGCCCTACGGAATTCAGCGCGTCGCGGGCGGCTTTCCGCTGGGAAGCGCCGGCGACCAGATGGACCCCCGGCTCTCGGTGATCGCCTCGATGGGGATGACGCACCAGCACTGGACGAGCGACTTCGACGACTGGACGCTGGGCCCAGCCGACGGACCGTTGCTCGCCCAGCGGATGGCGGCGCACGTCGAGCAGTGCGCCGGCGCCGGCATGGATGCGGTTCTCGACCTGCACGACTCCGGCACCGGATCGAGCTTCGGCTACGAACGGCCCGCGACGGTCGTCGGCGTGAAGCTGCTGCTGGAGGAAGCGCGGCGGCGAGGCTGGGAAACCTTCGCGGTGGGTCACCCGTAGCGCCGAAGGCACTCGTCGAGCTCGATCCGCGGCATCCGGATGGAGCCATCGCTGTCGCGCGATGCATGGTCGGGATCGACGAAATCGATGTGGAAACGGAATGGCCGCGAGGGCTCCCGGTTGTCGACGATCGCGTCGATACGGCATCCCTCACCTCCGCGACAGGCGCGCAGTCTTTTCGAATCCGTTCGTCGAGCACGCGGAGGCTCGCGGTGACCGTGCCGTCGGCGCCGCACCGGTAGGTTTCCTCTACTTCCGGCCCGTGACCGAGGCGCTGCACGGGGACGGCCGCCAGATCGCGGTCGCGCAGCGACGGGTCGAACGGGAACAGGAGCTCGTCCCAGGCCGCGAGGTTGCCCTCGGGGCGTCCTTCGTCGATGCGGCCGCACTCGACGAACCGGTAATGGCCGACGTTGTGCGCCGCGCGATACCGGCGGGACACCTCTGCCGGCAACGGAGTGTCCTTCGGCACCAGGACGTCGAAGGAGATGCGGCCGCCGTGCTCGTCCTCACGGAAGACGCCGAAGTGGCGCGTCAGCCTCTCGGTCAGCTTGTATCCCGCCCCTTCGTCGAGGTGGATGGCGAGACCGATGGCGCAGGACCCGAAGGGGTGCGGCGAACGCCGCACGCGGTGCGCGCCGAACTTCTCGCGCAGCCGCCGGTACACCGGCGGAAACGAAGAGGCGCCGCCGACCACGTAGATACCGGCCAGCTCGGTCCAGGCCACCTCGTCCTCTCCCCTGCGGGGATCGCGCATGGCGGGTTCCATCGCCGAGAGCGTCTGCTCGATCAGCGGGGCGCAGGCGTCGTAGACCTCGTCGACGGGGACCACGGTTTCGTCGACGACGAACTTCCGCGTGTTCGGATTGAGCGACTCCTTCTGCTCGCGGACCTCGTCGAGCAGGTGCGGAGTCAGCGAGCGGCCTCTGCGCTTTGAAAGGACGAGGTGCGCGATGGCCTCGTCGAAGTCATCGCCCCCCAGACGCGAGATGCCGCTCGAGGTGACGACCTCGTTGGTGCGTCCTTCCATGTGGATGAGCGACGCGTCGAACGTTCCGCCCCCGAGATCGTAGACCAGCACATACTCGCGCTTGGCGGTCACCGTCTCGCGGAAGCGATGGGCATACTCGAATCCTGCCGCGCTCGGCTCGTTGAGCACCGCCTTCACGTCGAAGCCGGCGCGGCGGTACGCGTCCATGGTGATCAGGCGCTGCGCCGTCGAGGCGTTGGCCGGGACGCTGACGGCCGCCTCAATCCGGTCCTTGCGGCGAAGGCCCGCGTTTGAATGATGCAAGAGCTGCTCGCGGACGTGCGCGAAGAAGCGGGTGAGGAGCTCGGCAAGCAGGATCGACCGGTCGCCGATCCGCACCTCGGTATCCACGTGAGCATCGTTGAGGAGCCGCTTGAAGGAGCGGAGCACCGTCCAGCCGCGCTCGGCATGGCCGAAGCGCAGCTCGCCCTGGGGATCGAGTCCGACGATCGAGGGAATGGCGTCGGTATGCTCGAACGACACGATCGGATAGTTCCCACGGTCGATGACGGCCACGACCGTGTGGGTGGTCCCGAAGTCGATGCCGAACCGCATGCACGCAGTGTACCGTGTAAACTGCCGACCTGTCTGGCTTTCAGACGAAGCGCGCTGACCGCCCGAGGGCTTCCCGGACGCGGGCACGATAGTCGTCGCGAGAGATCTCCCTGCAGCCCAGAAGCGACAGGTGCGCGGTCAGCACCTGGACGTCGAAGAGGAGGAAGCCGCGCTCGCGCAGCCGATCCACGCAGGAGGCAAACGCCACCTTGGATGCGCCGCTCACACGATGGAACATGGATTCCCCGGCGAAGAGCGCGCCCATGGCGATGCCGTACAGCCCTCCGGCGAGCGTCGATTCGTGCCAGACCTCGACGCTGTGCGCCCAGCCGAGGCGGTGGAGCTCCGAATACGTGTGGAGGATGTCGGGCGTGATCCAGGTTCCTTCCCTCGGCCGATCCGCGCATGCACGCATGACGTCGTCGAACGCTTCGTCAAACGAGACGCGGAGATCCGACCGGAAGGCGCGACGCACCGTGCGCGGCCATGGCCCCGCCGAGGCGAGCGGAAAGATCGCGCGCGGATCGGGCGATGCCCAAGGCACGAGGCCCTGACGGACGGGCCAGGGAAAGATGCCTCCCCGGTAGGCTTCCAGTACCAACGCCGGCGAGAGCGATCGGCTCACCGCCACGACGTCCTCGCCACGCCGCGGCTCGGGAAAGCGCACCGCGATATGCGGCGGCTCGATCGGCGGATACGGGATCACTGCTCTTGTTGTATTACGGCGCCAATGCTGAATCCGCATCTGAAAGGGCTCTCGTGCTTCGCGTGCGGAACGTTTCACGAGCCGGGGGCGCTGCGCACGGTGTGCGGGCGCTGCGGAATGCCGTTGCGCGTCGACTATGCGCTCCAGCGCTTCGAACCGGCTGGCCCTCCCACATTGTGGCGATACGGGCCGGTCCTGCCCCTCGATCCGGCGGGCGCGGTCACGCTCGGCGAGGGATTCACTCCGCTTTTGCGCGTCGACGACCAGCTCTGGGTGAAAGACGAGTCGCGCAATCCCACCGGCTCGTTCAAGGCGCGAGGGATGGCGGTTGCCGTGTCGATGGCGAAGGCCCTCGGAGCACGCGCCCTCGCCGCCCCGTCGGCGGGAAACGCCGCGGGAGCCCTCGCTGCCTACGGCGCCGCGGCTGGATTGCCTGTCACGGTGGCGATGCCGGAGGACACGCCGCGCGCGTTCGTCGAGGAGTGCCGCCATTATGGCGCCGATACGCACCTCGTGCGCGGCACCATCTCGGACGCCGGCAAGTGGCTCGCCGGGCATGGTCCGCGCGAAGCCTTCGACGTGTCGACGCTGAAGGAGCCCTACCGCGTCGAAGGCAAGAAGACGATGGCGTACGAGCTGTTCGAGCAGATGCAGGGAACGCTCCCGGACGCGATCGTCTATCCGACCGGCGGCGGCACGGGCCTGATCGGAATGTGGAAGGCGTTCGACGAGATGCAGGCCATCGGCTGGATCGGGCCGGAGCGGCCCCGCCTCGTCAGCGTACAGGCGGAAGGGTGCGCGCCGGTCGTCCGCGGCTTCCTGTCGGGTACGGAACAGACGGAGCCCTGGCTATCGCCGCGCACCGAAGCGTATGGACTGCGCGTACCGAATCCGATTGGCGGGTTCATCTGCCTGCGGGCTTTGCGCGAGACGCGGGGAACGGCCCTGGCCGTCGCCGAGAACAGGATCGGTCCGGCTGCGCAGGAGCTATCGCGGCGCAGTGGAATCGACGTCTGCCCCGAAGGAGGCGCGGCGTGGGCGGCGGTGAAGGACTTGTCTGCGAGCGGCTGGCTGAAGCCACGCGACCGCGTCGTCGTCTTCAACACCGGAACCGGCCTCAAATACCGTTAAGACTCCCGTTCGCCGATGAGCCGCGCCAGCAGCGTCGCGCGCGCCTGCGGGTCGCCGAAGGATTCGCGGTAATCGTCGATGCTCCGGCGCAGGACTTCCACCGCCTCGACGCGGTCGTAGACCTCGGCGATGCGGACGGTGCGCGCCCGCTCGCCGGGCATCTGCTTGTACGTGAGGAAGTAATGGCGGAGCCGCTCGATCAAGCCTTTTGGCGCATCCGCGATGTCCCGCAGGTCGCCGTATGCCAGGTCGCCTTCCAGCACCGCCACCACCTTGTCGTCGGCCTCGTCGCCGTCCATCACGCGCAGGCCGCCGATCGGGCGCGCGCGGAGGAAGAAGTTGGCGTGCGCCATGGTCTTCTCGGTGAGGACGCAGACGTCCATCGGATCGCCGTCGCCGCGGACGTTGGCTACTCCGGTCCGCTCGGAGCAACGCTTTCCCACCCGCACCCCGCAATAGGTCTGCGGGACGAATCCGTACAGCGTCGGCGGCTGGCTCGAGTAGCGCTGCGGCCGGTCGACGCGCAGATGGCCGCTCTGCTTGTCGAGCTCGTACTTGACGGTGTCGGTGGGCACGATCTCGACGTAGGCCTCGATCACCCCGGCGGGATCTCCAGCGGCCACGCCGTGCCACGGGTGCGCCTGGAACATCGTCCGGACCAACTTCTCCAACTCGTCTGCCACGGGGCCGGCGCGTATCACGAGGAGGATGCGTGGTAAACAGGCGCCGTCATGGCCAGCACGTTCGAGACCAAAGGACGCCCGTCACGGCAGGACGCGCTTGACTACCATTCCAGCGGCCGCAAGGGAAAGATCGAGATCGTCCCTACCAAGCCGGTTGCCACCTCGCGCGATCTGTCGCTCGCCTACAGCCCCGGAGTCGCGGAACCCTGCCTGGAGATCGCGCAGGACCCCGACCTCTCGTACAAGTACACGATCCGGGGAAACCTCGTCGCCGTGATCTCCAACGGCACCGCCGTGCTCGGACTCGGCGACATCGGCGCCTACGCCTCCAAGCCGGTGATGGAGGGCAAGGGCGTCCTGTTCAAGAAGTTCGCCGACATCGACGTGTTCGACATCGAGGTGGACGCGAAGGACATCGAGACGTTCTGCAAGGTGGTCAAGGCGCTGGAGCCGACGTTCGGCGGCGTCAACCTCGAGGACGTGAAGAGTCCCGAGTGCTTCATCATCGAGCGCCGGCTGCGCAGCGAAATGCAGATCCCGGTGTTCCACGACGATCAGCACGGGACCGCCATCATTACCGGAGCGGCCCTGATCAACGCCCTGGATCTGGCGAAAAAGCGGATGCAGGACGTGAAGGTGGTCTTCGTCGGAGCGGGCGCGGCGGCCGTCGCCTGCGCCGAGCAGTACGTCAAGCTAGGCGTTCCCCGCGAGCACATCTTCATGTGCGACAAGTTCGGCCTCGTCTATCGCGGGCGACCGGAGGACATGGACGAATGGAAGGGCGTCTTCGCGCAGGGAACGCAGCCGCGCTCCCTTGCGGAGGTGCTCAAGGGGGCCGACGTGGTCGTCGGCCTGTCCGCGAAGGGCGTGATCTCGAAGGAGATGGTCGCGACGTTGGCGCCGAACCCCATCCTCTTCGCGCTCGCGAATCCGGTCCCGGAGATCCTCCCCGAAGAAGCCCAATCGGTCCGCAGCGACATCATCATGGCGACGGGGCGCAGCGACTACCCGAACCAGGTGAACAACGTGCTCGGCTTTCCCGGGATCTTCCGCGGCGCTCTCGACGTGCGCGCCAAGGCGATCAACGACGAGATGAAGCTCGCCGCCTCGCGCGCTCTCGCGGATCTCGCCCGGCAGGACGTGCCCGAAAGCGTCAGCGCGGCGTACGGCGGCCAGATCTTCAGCTACGGTCGCGACTACATCATTCCCAAGCCGTTCGATCCCCGGGTGCTGACCGCGGTGGCCCCAGCGGTCGCCGAGGCCGCGATCGAATCGGGCGTCGCGCGCGTCGCCCTGGAGCGCGACCGGTACGCAGAGGCGCTGCGGCGGAGGCAGGGGCGGACGTACGAAGTGATGAGCGTGGTCGTCTCCCGCGCGCGCCGGCGCATGACGCGGATCGCGTTTCCGGAAGGCAATCACCCGCGGATCCTCCGGGCCGTGCAGGAGCTCGTCGAGGAGCACATCTGCACCCCGGTGCTGCTGGGAAACCGCGAGCACATCCAGGAGCTGGCGAACGAGGCGCACCTGGCGGCGATCGAGGACGTCGAGATCGTCGATCCGCTTCGCAGCGACCGCCTGGAGCCGTACGCCCGCGCGTTCTACGAGCTGCGGCAGCGATCCGGAATCTCCTGGGCGGAAGCGCTGTACAGGATCCGGCAGCGGAACACCTATGCCGCGATGATGCTGCGCGAAGGCGCGGTGGACGGGCTGGTCACGGGAATGACGCGGACGTATCCGGAGGCGATCCGCCCTTCGCTGGAGATCGTGCGCACGCAGCAGGGACGGCGCGCCTCCGGCACCTACATCGTCGCGTTCAAGGAGTCGCTGAAGCTGTTCGCGGACTGCACCGTGAACGCGGACCCGACGTCCGAGGAGCTGGCGGACATCGCCATCTCCACCGCGGAGCTGGCACGGGCCTTCGAGCTCACCCCCCGCGTCGCCATGCTCTCATACTCGAACTTTGGCACCGACCGAGGTGGCTCGCCGGCGAAGGTTCGCCGCGCGGTGGAGCTGGTCCGCGCGCGGCGGCCTGATCTGGAGGTCGAGGGAGAGATGCAGGTGGATCCGGCAGTGGTGCGCTCGGTGCGCGAGACGGAGTTTCCCTTCGCGCGCCTGAGCGGTGACGCGAATGTGCTCATCTTCCCCGACCTGAACAGCGGGAACATCGGCTACAAGCTGCTCTGGCGGCTCGGTGGCGCGGAAGTGATCGGGCCGGTGCTGATGGGCATGGCGAAGCCGGTCAACGTCCTGCAGCAGGGCGCGTCCGTGCAGGACGTGGTGAACCTGGCGGCGATGACCGCGGTGCGCGCGCAGGGCGAGCTCACGTATTGAGCCGCACTTCGCGGATGGTCACGCTCGCGCCAGGATGCCGCGTTCGCGCAACCGGTCCACGACGCATTTCTGCAACGACGTCTGCGCCAACGAGAAATACGCGTCCGTGTCCATCCATCCGAGGGCATGGACCGCGGCTGACTGGGAGTCCAGGTCCGGACGGCGCTGCGCGCGTTTCCAGCCGCTGACCAGGGCGTCGATGGTCTCCGTCGCGATCTCGCCGAGGAGGCACCGATCCGACCGCGTGAGCCGATCGGCTGCCCAATCTAGGAACATGAATCCGAATTCGCCGTGCGCCGCCTCGTCCTTGACGATCTGCCCCAGCACGCCGCGCACGAGCGGGTGGGTCGCCGCACGGAAGGTGCCATGAAGAAGCGGAATCGAAATTGCCTCGCCCACGCAGAAGATCCGCACGACCAGATCGGCGGCCCGAAACAGCGGGCGCGTCCCTGGCCGCGGCCTCGGGACGAGCTGCTCCGGATCGTGCAGCAAGGGCGCGCCGCCCCCCAGCTCGGTTGCGAGCCTGGAGCAGAGCTCGACATCGGTAATCTCGTCGAGCGGGAACCGCGCCGCCAACGCGATCAGGTCCAGGGGCGCGCGCGCCTCCATCAATGCGCGAAGCGCGACGGCGCAGGCTGCACCGGTCCGATGTTCCTGGAACGCAGCCTCCGTCCAGGACTTCCGGGCTGCGAGCACCAGCTCGTCGGGAAAGGCCGCGGGATCCAGCGTCCCCCAAGGCAGATCTTCGACCTCGGACCGGAGTCGGCGGTAGCGGCGCTCCGCAGCGCCGCCGAGCAGGGACTACTCGAACAGCTCAAGATCCGCCATCGGCGCCGCCATCGACGGGACAGGCGCAGAACGCTCCGTCGGGCCGCCCCCCGTCCGGCAGGCAGACGCCGGCGTCGCAAGTCGGCACCGGTTTCAAGTTTCCGACCACGATGGGCTGGTCCGATCCGCCGCATCCGGTGATCACCGCCACTGCGATCCCCGCACCGGCTGTCAGGAGCGGCCGAGCCTTGGAACGTCGCCTGCGAGACTTTGCATCCATCGGGTCCTCGTGGTCGACGAAGTTAGGAACGCGACTCCGCATTTCCAGTCCCCATTGGGATCCAAGATGGCGGCGATTGAACAAGACGGGTCAAAGCCGGGCCGATAGCCGCGCAAGTACCGTCGGTCCACAGCACCCCGACTCATCCGCTCCGTGCCTGGTCACGACGGTGCGGTCCTTGACGTTGCGGCATATGCTCCGCCGCGGGCTGAGGATGCTTCGCAGACTTGCACAGGGCATGATCGTTCTGGCCGCCGTGGCTCTCTTCGTATTTGCCTGGCGCAGTGACGGGGCCTGGTTCGACAAGCACGTGTTCCTGCCGCAGCAGTTTTTCATCCCGGCGAGCCGCGGCATCGTTGTCTGGTCTCGGACAGCCGCCGTCGCAATCGCGATGCTCCTGCTCGTCCTCGTCCGTTTCCTGCCGCGCGGGGCTTCGGGCCGGCGCCTGCTGCTCGCGGTGCTCCTGACGCTGCCTGCCGCGGAAGTCGTCATCGGATGGCGGGTCCACAGGCTGATACGCCCCGAGCTGGTCACGGCGATGGACGCGCTCACCACCTCGCATCCGCGCTACGGGCGCACGCTCACAGCCTCCATGGATCGCGTCCAGCCGCTCTCGGGCCGCGAGATCCGCTTCCGCACGGATGCGGAGAGGCGGCGGATTTCGGGCGCTGCGATCGACGCCACCTCGCCGTCGCTGATCTTCACCGGCGAGTCGACCATGGCGGGATTCGGCCTGCAGTGGGAAGAGACGTTTCCTGCCCTGGTCGGAACGCGGCTGCAGCTCCAGGTCGTGAACCTCGCCAGTCCGGCGTATCGCGCCGTTCAGTCCTGGGTGCGACTGAAGGATGCGCTGCCGAATCTCGAGCATCCTGTAGCCGTCGTCGGCATTTTCATGCCCGGTCTCGTGGGGCGCAGCTTCGTCCCCCCGGAAGCCCCAAGCCTGCTCCAGCGCTCCGCCCTGTACCGGCTGTGGAAGCATCTTTACTGGTCGGACGCGGCCGTCGACGAGGGCATGCGCGCCGTCGCAGCCAGCCTCCGCGACATGGCCGCCTTGGCCAAGGCGCGCGGCGCGCCCTGCATCTTCCTGGTGACGGGGCGCACGCCGCAGTGGATGCTGCACGAGCTGTTCGAGGTGCCCGCCCTGGACTTCGTCGTCGTCGAAGTGCCGCAGGAAGAGCTGCTCGCCGATGGCCATCCCGGCCCGCGAGGCAGCATCCGCATCGCCAATGCGCTCGAGGCGCGACTGCGCACCACGCTGGCCCACCGCTGATTGTGGCTCAAGCGTCTTCGGGAAGCACGTCGCGCGAGATGTGCCAGGCGCCCCAGCTCACGCCTGTAAGCGCCAGCACGGCGCCGGCCGCGGACAACGGCGGAATTCGATCGCCGTACACCAGCCATCCCAGCCCGAGAGCGCCCACTGGCGTGAGCTGCTGGATGATTCCCGCCGGCGCCGAGCAGACGGCCAGCACGGCGAGCGCCGAAGCGGCGCGCGGGGCTTTCACCGGCTCGTACTCAGCATGTACAAGCCAAAGCGAAGCCGCAGGGCGCACCTCCGGTGCGGCAGCGGATTGCAATGCACAGCTTCCGGCGATCATGTTGCCTGTACGGTATTGGGACGACTTCCTCTGACCCTGGTGCTACGTCGCGGCCGGGCGCCGGCGGGAGGTCCAGAAGGAATTCGCGGATCGCGTGCGCTTCCTCCGGCGCGCGTACCTGCTCGTCGCGCGCGACGGCCAGCGCCCCTTCTACGATGACTACGTCATCTCGCACCGGGTCCGCGCTGCGCAGATGCTTCCCCAGCTCGGGTTCGCCATTCCGCAACCCGGGATGAAGTACCCGTCCTCGAGCTGGAACGCGCAGCTGCTGGCCATGCGCGTGTCTGACATCTTCCCCGAGCGGCTCGATGCGCTGGAAGACGCGATCTTCGGCGCGATGTTCCGCGAGCTGCGCGACGTTTCCGATCCGGCAGTCTTGCGCGAATGCGCGCGCGATGCGGGAGTGCCGGAGGCGGAGGTCGACGAGGCCATCGCCAGCAATGCGCTTCGGGAGCGTGCGACCACCGAGCACGAGGAAGGCGAGGACGCAGGCGTCTCGGGCATTCCCGCGGTGGTGATTCCTGAACTCCCGCCGATCATGGGCGCCGTGCCGACTGACATGTATCGACAGGCGCTCCGCTCCGCTCTCGGCGCGTAGACGCGACCATGCTAGCGTCCGCGGCGTGCATCCCGTCCCTTCGCCGGTCGACAGGCTGCTGAAGCCGCTGCATCGCTGGATCTGGGCCGATGCCGGACGGCGCGCGCGCAAGCTGCTCCGATTCGCCGAGACCGAGGCGGACGGCGGGCGCGATCTGGCGCGCGCCGCGGAGCTGACGCGGGATCCGGTGTTGCGCCGGCTCTTCTTTCGCCATGCCGGAGACGAGCAGCGGCACGCCGATCTCTTCGCTCGCCGCGGGCGCGAGCTGTTGGCGGCAGCGACTGCGGATCGCGGCTTCGAGGCGAACTGGCTGGCGCCCGGCGAACGCGGCCTCGATGACCTGCGCGTCGAGGACGAAGCGGACGAAACGCTCCTCGCATTCCTGCACCTTTCCGAACAGGCCGCCGCCGGCCGCTTCGCCGCGTACGCGGAAGTGCTCGACGCGGACCCGCAGACCCGTGCTCTCTTTGCGCGCATCCTCGAAGACGAGGCGTTTCACATGACGTATACCCGCAAGCAGCTCGCGCGGCTCTCCCCCAAGAAGCAAGGCCTTCGGCTGTGGCAGGCGCGCGCGGCCAGGATCTGGAGCGCGTATCTGCGCCTCGCGTCCGCCGTTGCCGGGGCACTCGGACGCCTGCTGCTGTTGGTGCAATACTTTCTTCTGCTGCCGCCGTTCGCGCTGCTGGCGAAACGCGCCGCGCGGTCGGAGCCGGTTGGCTTCGCCCCTGCGCGCCGGCCGATGCCGATGAAGAGCCAGTACTGATGCGCATCCTGGGCATCTCGGCGCACTACCACGATTCCGCGGCGGCATTGCTGATCGACGGGATGCCGATCTGCGCCGTCCAGGAGGAGCGGCTCTCGCGCCGCAAGAATGACGCCGCGTTCCCGCTCTCCGCGATCGAGTGGTGCCTCGAGCAGGGGCACCTCGAACCGGAGCAGCTCGACGCAGTGGTCTTCTACGAAAAACCGATGCTGAAGTTCGATCGCATCCTGACCATCGCCCTGCGCGGCTTCCCGCGCACGTGGCGCAGCTTTCCGCGCGCCATGCAGAACGCGCTGGGCGGCAAGCTCTGGGTCAAGGGGATCATCGCCTCGCGGCTCGGCGTCCGCTCGGACCGGATCCTGTTCTGCGAGCATCACCAGTCCCACGCCGCGACCGCCTTTCTCACGGCTCCTGTGCAGCGCGCCGCGATCCTCACTGCCGACGGCGTGGGCGAGTGGGCAACGTTGACCCTCGGCCGCGGCGACATCGACGACGACGGGCGGGCTCGAATCGGGATCTCGCGCGAGCTGCGCTTCCCGCACTCGCTGGGCATGCTCTATTCGACGTTCACTGCGTATCTCGGCTTTCCCGTGAACGAGGGTGAGTACAAGGTGATGGGCCTCGCCGCCTACGGACGCCCCGCGTTCGAGGATTTGCTCTGGCGGATCGTGCGGCGCACTCCAGACGGCGGGATCGCGCTCGATCTCTCGTATTTCGACTATCACGAGAGTGCGCGACGAGGCTGGTCACGCAAGCTCGTCGACGCTCTGGGGCCGCCGAGGGATCCCCGCGATCCGATCGACCTTTCGACACCGGAAGGCCAGCGCTGCGCCGATGTCGCAGCCAGCGTCCAGCTCGTCGTGGAAGAGATTCTCGTCGACCTCGCGCGGCAGCTGCAGCGTGAGACCGGCCTCCCCGATCTCTGCCTCGGCGGCGGCGTCGCGCTGAACGGCGTGGCCAATGCGCGAATCCTCCGCGAGTCGGGATTCAGCAACCTGTACGTTCCACCCGCTCCCGGCGACGCCGGGTGCGCCATCGGCGCGGCCCTCTACGCGGACCGGATCCACTTCGGCAGGCGGCACGGCGCGTTTCCCGATCATCCTTACTGGGGACCGGTGGTCGACGCGAGCGAGCTGGCGCACATCGCTGCCGAAGACGGCTTCGAGGCGCATCGCTTGACGGAACCAGAGCTGCTGCCGCGCATCGCGGAGGAGCTCGCGCAGGGGCGCATCGTGGGTTGGATGCAGGGCGCCTGCGAGCTGGGTCCGCGCGCTCTGGGCAACCGCAGCATCCTCGCGGCGCCCCACGACGCTTCCATGCGCGAGCACCTCAACCGCAGCATCAAGTACCGGGAGGAATTCCGTCCTTTCGCGCCGGCGGTCCCGATCGAGCTTGCGGACCGCTACTTCGAGCTTCCGCGGGGAGGAGCGCGGCTTGCGCGCTTCATGTCCGGCGTGTTCCCGGTGCGGACGGAATGGCGTGAGCGGCTGGCCGCCGTCACGCACGTCGACGGGACCGCGCGCGTCCAGACCGTCGATCCGTCGATGGCGCCACGCTTTCACGCACTGCTTCATGCCTACGGCGCGCGGACCGGCATTCCGGTGCTGCTGAACACCAGCTTCAACCTCTCGGGTGAGCCCATCGTGAACCGCGCCGTCGAAGGATATTCCACGTTCCGACGCAGCGACATCGATCTGCTGGTCGCGGGGGACGCCCTGGTGACGAAGCGCCGCTCGGCCCAGACGCTTCCGGAGGTCGCATGATCCGCCGTCGCGGCAGGCTCGCTCGCACCTGGCTCATGCTCGCGAACGCGGTGCCCACCATCGCGGACGGAGCGCGTGGCCTCTGGCGAAGCGAATCGGGACGCAAGTGGCTAACCCCGCTGCTCGTCTTCCTCTGCGCGACGGGTCTCATCCTGATCGTCAGCGCCACCGTCGAGGCCCTGGCGCCGTTCCTCTATGCAATCTTTTGAGCATCTTCTCGCCTGTCCGCGCTGCCGCGGCCCGCTCCGCGCGCTGCACTGCGATGCGTGTGGTGCCCAATACGACGCGCCAGGCGGCATTCCCGCTCTACGGCTCGACGGCGACGCGCGAACCGAGCAGGTCCGCAGCTTCTATGCGACGGCGCCCTTTCCCGGATACGGGCCCCGCGACAGCTACGCCGGCCTGCGAGCGCGCGCTTCGCGGAGCGCATTTGCGCGCAGCCTCGACGCCGCCATTCCGGACGATGCCTCGGTGCTGGAAATGGGGTGCGGCACCGGCCAGCTCAGCCTGTTCCTGGCTGGTGCTGGCCGCCTGGTGATCGGCGCCGATCTGACGCGCGCGGCGCTGGAGCTCGCGCAAGGCGCGGCGAACCGATTCGGTGTCGGCGGCGTCCGGTTCGTCGAGACGGACGTTCACGCGCCGGGCCTTCGCAAGGAAGGTTTCGACGTGGTGGTGTGCAACGGAGTTCTCCACCACACGCCCGATCCGCGCGCTTCGTTTGCCGCCCTTTCGGGACTGGTACGCCCCGGCGGCGTAATCGTGGTCGGGCTCTACAACGCGCTCGCGCGCCTGCCGCTTCGCGCTCGCCGCGTGGTAGCGCGCCTGAGCAACTATCGCTGGATTCCCGGCGATCGCGTCCTGCGCGACCGCTTCCGCGAGCCCGATCGGCGCGAGGCGTGGATCCGCGATCAGTACAGGCACGTCGAAGAGCACCGGCACACCCTCGGCGAAGTGCGCGGCTGGTTTCGCGATGTGGGGATCACCTGGTTGCGCGCCTATCCAAGCACGCTGCTGGACGACGAGGCGAACGAGCTCTTCGCGCAGGAGGACGACTGGGCGCTCGAGCGGATGGTGGCGCAAGTGCGGTGGATGCGGAGCCTCGGGCACGAAGGCGGCCTCTTCGCGGCGGTCGGAGCGAAGCCGTAATTTGATGCATGACCGCAGAAGCGCTGCTCTTCGACATCGACGGCACCCTCGTGGACTCGGTCGACCTGCACGCCCGTGCATGGGAGGAGGCGTTCGAGCACTTCGGCAGGCGCATTTCCTTAGCGAAGATTCGCGCGCAGATCGGCAAGGGCGCCGACGAGCTGCTGAAGACGCTGCTCCCGCCGGAGGAATTCGAAAAGCGCGGCGAGGAGAT
>Ga0209472_1000704_pt1 | contig 19675 bp, 18 predicted proteins | sample GraSoiAngelo_130_FD_185887 | JGI IMG/M metagenome (GOLD analysis project Ga0209472, IMG submission 185887) | Grasslands soil microbial communities from the Angelo Coastal Reserve, California, USA - 14_0929_02_20cm (SPAdes) (version 2) | ecosystem: Environmental > Terrestrial > Soil > Grasslands ...
CGCCGGCCGCATCCCCAAGACCGAATACCGGTTGACGGCCGCGGGTCGGCGCGCCCTGGAGCGCTATCTCGACCACATCGAAGCGCTCATCCGCGCGACTCGTCAGGGCTGACGGCATTTTTTTTGAGGCAAAACTTTATGTCACAAAGTACTTCTCTCCACGTGGCCGTCATCATGGACGGCAACGGCCGCTGGGCCGCCCGCCGCGGTCTCCCCCGCGCCGCCGGCCATCGCGCGGGCGCCGACGCCGTCCGCCGAATCGTCGAAGCCGCTCCCGATCAGGGCGTAACCGCCCTGACGCTGTTCGCCTTCTCCGCCGACAACTGGAAGCGCCCGGCGAGCGAGGTGGCGGCGCTCATGCGCCTGTTCGCGCGCCATCTCCAGACCGAGACGCCGCGGCTGCTCGAGAACGGCGTTCGCTTGGACGTCGTCGGGCGACGCGACCGGCTCCCGGTCCCGCTCGTCGCGGCGATCCGGGCCGCCGAGCGCGCCACCGCCGCGGGCACGCGGCTCCGGCTCCGCCTCGCCGTCGACTACTCGGCGCGCGCGGCGATCGGACCGCCACATCCTCCCGGACGTGGACCTGCTGATCCGCACCGGCGGGGAACAACGGCTCTCCGACTTTCTGCTGTGGGAATGCGCCTACGCGGAGCTGTACTTCACCGAAATCATGTGGCCCGACTTCACCGCGGCCGACCTGGCGGACGCGCTGCGCGCGTTCCACGCGCGCCAGCGGCGGTTCGGCGGGCTGCCGGAGGCGGCCGCCGGATGAGCGCCCCGAGCCAGCAGACGCGACTCGGACTCGAGGTCCTGACCGTGAGTGCCGCCCTCGGCATCGGCGCCGACGCGCTGCTGCGCGCCACCCCGTGGGGGCTGAACGCGCTGCTGTGCACCGTTGGGGTGGTGGCGGCGGCCGGCTGGATCGTGCGCCGCCGCCAGATCGCCGTGAGCGGCGACGCCCCCTGGCTCGCGCTGACCGCCTTGCTGCTGGGCTCGAACTTCGTGGCGCGGGACTCGAATTGGCTCCGCGCGTGCGACGCTCTGGGGATCGCGATCGTCGGCGCACTCGCCTGGTCCAGCCTGCGCGGCACCTCCCTGCGCGGTCGCCATCCCTGGGACTACGTGCAGGGTGGCGTCGCCACCGCCGTCAGCACGTGCGTCGGCATGTGGCCGCTCGCGGTCAGGGACGTCCGCTGGAGCGAGCTGTCGAGTGGCGGCGCGTGGCGGGGGGCCCGCGGGGCGGTCGTCGGTGTGGCGCTCGCGTTGCCCCTGATCTTCGTCTTCGGGGGCCTGTTCGCATCTGCCGACCCGGTGTTCCACAACGTCGTCGGCAGCATCGCCGACGTCGATTTCGGCGTGATCGCGTCCCATGTAGTGCTCATCGGGCTCGGCGCGACGCTGGCCGCCGGGTACTTCTGGGGCGCCGTGATCCGCCGGGGACCACTGCCCGTCCTGCCGGGCGGCCAGGATCTGTCGCTCGGGATCGTCCCGACCGGCACGGCGCTCGGCCTGCTCGATCTGCTGTTCCTCGTCTTCGTGGTCATCCAGCTGCGCTACTTTTTCGGCGGGGCCGAGCTGATCGAACGCACCATCGGTCTGACGTACGCGGAGTACGCCCGCCGGGGGTTCTTCGAGCTGGTCACCGCCAGCGCACTGGTCCTCCCCATCCTGGTCGGCGGAGACTGGGCGCTCCGCCATGAGCCGCGGGAGCATCAGCGAACCTTCCGCTTCCTCGCGGGGCTGCTGCTCGTCCTGCTCGCCGTCGTCATGGTGTCCGCGCTGCGGCGCGTGTGGCTCTACGTTGCGGAGTTTGGGCTGTCGGAAATCCGGCTGTACGCCACGGCCTTCATGGTATACCTGGCCGGCGTGTTCGCGTGGTTCGGCTGGACGGTGCTGCGCGAGCGGCGGCATCGGTTCGCGTTCGGCGCGCTCGTCCAGGGATTCGCCGTGCTCGCCGGGCTGCACTTGCTCAATCCCGACGCCCTCATCGTTCGCACCAATCTCGCCCGCACCGCGGCGAACCGCCCCTTCGATGCCGCGTACGCTGCCTCGCTGGGCGCCGACGCCGTGCCCGACCTGCTCGCGGCGTTCGCCCGCCTCGGGGATCAGGACAAGTGCCGGGCGGCGGCGGCGCTCTTGGCACGCTGGACGCCCGAGGGGAGCGGGGGGAAGCGGCCCGCCGCGGACGGCTGGCGGAACTGGAACTTGGCGCGCGCCCGGGCGCGCCGCGCCGTGCACGAGCACGCGGCCCTTTTGAAGGCGACGCCATGCCCGGAGTCACGACCACCGACGGGCTGAACCCTCACGGCTTCTTTCACGGGAAGACGACGTTCCGCCTGCGCGTGTAGATTACCGGCGCATGGGCCTGACGATCGTCCAGGTCGACGCCTTCACGAGCACGCCCTTCGCCGGCAATCCCGCGGCGGTGTGCGTGCTCTCTGGTCCGCGCGACGCGTCCTGGATGCAGGATGTGGCGCGCGAGATGAATCTCTCCGAAACGGCGTTTCTGCTCGCCCACGACGCCGGCTACCGGCTGCGCTGGTTCACCCCCGCCGCGGAGGTGGCGCTGTGCGGTCACGCCACGCTCGCGAGCGCGCACGTCCTGTGGGAAGACGGACACCTCGCCGCCGGGGCGCCGGCCCGCTTTCACACCCAAAGCGGCCTGCTCACCGCCGAGCAGCGGGGCGACTGGATCGAGCTCGATTTCCCCGCGACCCGCGCCGTCCCCGGCCCGCTCCCCGCGGGGCTCGCTCTGGCCCTCGGCGTGACCCCGTGCTGGACCGGTCGCAGCAACTTCGACTATCTGCTCGAGGTCGACTCGGAAGCGACCGTGCGTGCACTCGAGCCCGACTTCGCGGCACTGCGACGGGTGGAGGCGCGCGGCGTCATCGTCACGAGCCGCGCGACGACGCCGGGCTACGATTTCGTGTCACGCTTCTTCGCTCCGCGCGTCGGCGTCGACGAGGACCCCGTGACGGGATCTGCCCACTGTGCGCTCACGCCGTTCTGGAGCGAGCGCCTGCAGCGGGCCGAGCTGATGGCGTATCAGGCGTCGCTCCGCGGCGGCGTCCTCCGCGTGCGCCTGGCCGGCGATCGCGTCGGGCTCGCCGGGCAGGCGGTGACGGTGCTGCGAGGCGAGCTGGTGTGACGGCCGCGGGCCCCTCTGCGCCCACGAGCTCCCGCGCTCCACGTCTCGCCGGCTACCTCTGCGCGCTCGCTGCGGGCGCGACCTGGGGGACGACCGGCCCGTTGTCCACCGGCCTCTACCGGCTCATGCCGGCGACGAGCATCGGGTTCTGGCGCGTGCTCCTCGGCACCGTGTGCCTCGCGCTCTGGGGCCTCCTGTTCCGGCGCGCGCTCTTCCGGGTGGACCCGCGCGGCTGGCTGCTGGTCGGCGCGGGCGGTGGATTCCTGGTCGCGCTGTTCGAGGTCGCCTACCAATTCGCCATCGCGGGAGCCGGCGTGGCCGGCGCCGCCGCGTTGCTGTACACCGCGCCCGTGATCGTCGCCCTCCTGGCGCGCGTACTCTTGAAAGAAGCGCTCACCGTCGCGCGGGTGCTGCTCGCGCTGCTCGTGATGGCGGGCGTCGCCCTCACCGTGACCGGGGGCAGCAACGCGGGGGCGGAGGCGGCCCGGCTCGGCATCGGCGCGGGGCTGGCGGGCGGCCTGTTGTCCGCGCTGAGCTACGCCGGCACGACCCTGCTGGCCCGGTTCGCAGTGCCGCGCTACGGCGCCGTGCGCGTGCTGTTCCTCGAGGCGTTGGGGGGTATCGTGATCATGGGGATCGTGCTGACGCTGGCGGGGCACCCCCCCGCGCCGCCGCCCTCGGCTGCGGCCTGGCGCGGCGTGGCAGGTCTGACCGCGGGGGCGGTGCTCGCGGCGAATTTCCTGTTCTTCGCCGCGGTCCAGCGGATCGAGGCCGCACCGGCGGCGGTCGCCGCGACGATCGAGCCGGTCGTCGGCACCCTGCTCGCCCTGTTACTGTTCAACCAACGGCTCAGCGGGCTAGGCTGGCTCGGACTGGCGCTGGTCGTGGGTGGAGTCGCCGCCGGCTACCTCCAGGAAGCGAAAGGGGAAGATCACTGATGCTGACCGCAGCCCTCATGGTCGTCGCCCTGCAGCAGCCCGCCCCCGCCACGGCGCCCGCCCCCGGCGCTGCTGCCGCGCTCCCGCCGCAGGTGGGGGACACGTCCCCATTTCGCCGGCTCGCGCTCCCGACGCCGACCCTGCTGCGCGAGGGCTCGGGCCGCCCGGGGCCCCGCTACTGGCAGCAGCGCGCCGACTACACCATCCGCGCGGCGCTCGATACCGCCACGCACACGATCGCGGGCAGCGAGACGATCCACTACACCAACAACTCCCCCGACACGCTGGCCTACCTCTGGCTCCAGCTCGACCAGAACATCTATCGGGCGGCGAGCCGCGGCGCGGCGATCAATCCGACCGACGCCCGCTTCGCGGGTCGCGGGTTCGAGGGCGGATACACGATTCAATACGTTCGCGCGGTGCAGCGCTTCGGGAAGGCGTCGGGTAGGGCGCCGCTCGCGACCCGCGTGAACGGCACGGTCATGCGGGCGGAGCTCGATCGACCGCTGCCGCCCGGCCAGGCCGCCACGCTCGAGCTGGCATACTCGTTTGAAGTCCCCGAGCACGGCTCGGACCGGATGGGCCGCGAGCAGTTCCCGGGTGGCTGGCTGTACGAGATCGCGCAGTGGTACCCGCGGCTCGCGGTGTACGACGACGTGCGCGGGTGGAACACCGAACAGTACCTCGGTCAGGGCGAGTTCTACCTCGAGTACGGCGATTTCGACGTCGCGATCACGGTGCCGCGCAGCTTCGTCGTCGCGGCGACGGGGACGCTGCTCAACCCGCTCGAGGTGCTGACCGGCCCGGAGCGCGCCCGGCTCGCGCAGGCACTCAAGTCGGACACGACGATCGCGGTGATCGCGAAGACCGAGGTGGGGCAGGCGTTCACGCGGCCGGCCGGCGCCGGGCCGACGCTCACCTGGCACTACAGCGTCAAGAACGTGCGAGACGTGGCCTGGGCGGCCGCCCCCAACTTCATCTGGGACGCGAGCGGCTACGCCGGGGTGTTGATCCAGTCGTTGTATCCCCCCGAGGCGAACGCCGGATGGGCGCGCTCCACCGAGTACGCCCGCCACACGATCAAGCACTACTCCGAGAAGTGGTTCCGCTACCCCTACCCGACCGCGATCAACGTCGCCGGGCCGGTGGGCGGGATGGAGTACCCGATGATCGTCTTTTGCGGGCACCGGGCGGGCGACCGCAACCTGTTCGGCGTCACCACCCACGAGCTCGGCCACCAGTGGTTTCCGATGATCGTGGGGTCGAACGAGCGGCTGTACGCCTGGATGGACGAGGGGTTCAACAGCTTCATCAACATCTACTCCGGACTGGCGTTCTACCACGACTCCGTCCCGCAGGGCCGCGGCCCGGCGGCGCAGTGGGGGCGTTTCGCCGCCACCGGCCGGGATCAGCCGCCGATCCTCGCCGCCGACCGCGTGACGCCGGCACTCCTCGGGTCCGTGGAGTACGGCAAGCCGGCCGCCGGCCTCTACCTGCTGCGCCAGCAGCTCCTCGACGACACGACGCGATTCGACACCGCGTTCCGCGAGTACACCCGGCGCTGGGCGTACAAGCACCCGACCCCGGCCGATTTCTTCCGCTCGATGGAGGACGCACTGGGCGAGGATCTATCGTGGTTCTGGCGCGGCTGGTTCTACCGTACCGACGTCGTGGATCAGGCCGTCGACTCGGTGCGGGTGCGGCAGGACTCCAGTGGACCGATCACGCGGATCTTCCTGGCCAGCCCGGGGGCACTGCCGATGCCGGTGGACATGCGGATCACGCTCGCCAACGGCAGCGCGGAGAACGTCCGGCTCCCGGTCGAGATCTGGCTGCTCGGGAATCACTACCTGTACGAGCGGAAGTTCGCGGCGGACGTCGTCAAGGTCGAGGTCGATCCGGGACAGAATTTCCCGGACGTGCGACGGGAGAACAACGTGTGGACGAAATCGTAAAGCCTCCTGCAGGACGCGCGCGCTAGCGCGCTCCGGTGGCCGTCCCTCCCGGCTTTAAGTATTGGTCGAGCCAATCGAGCACCGTGCTCCACCACAGGCGGCGGTTGCGGGGCTTGAGCACCCAGTGGCCCTCGTCCGGGAAGTACAAGAATTTCGCCGGCACGCCTCTCGCCTTGAGCGCCGTGAACGCCTGGTAGCCCTCCGACAGATCCACTCGGTAATCGAGCTGGGAGTGGACGATCAGCATCGGGGTCTTCCAGTGCTGCACGAAGTTGAGCGGCGACCACTTCTCGTACACGGCCCGGTTGGCGTAGGGCGTGCCGCCGAACTCCCAGTCCACGAACCACAGCTCCTCGGTCGTGCCGGCCATACTCACCGGATTGAACACGCCGTCGTGATCGACCAGCACCTTGAAGCGGTCGGTATGACCCGCGATCCAGTAGATCATGTAGCCGCCGTACGACGCGCCTGCCGCGCCCATGCGGGTCGAATCGACGTAGGGGAGCCGCGCCACCACGTCGAGGCCCTTCATGACGTCTTCGAACGGGAAGTCGCCCCAGTGTTGGGAAATCGCGTCGGTGAACTTCTGCCCGTAGCCCGTCGAGCCATGAAAGTTGACGGCGGCGACGACGTAGCCGCGTGCGGCGAACATCTGGTAGTTCCAGCGCGCGTGCCAGTTGTCGGCCCAGGCGCCTTGGGGCCCTCCATGCACCAGGTAGACGACGGGGTAGCGCCGGGCGGGGTCGAACCCCGGTGGCTTGAGGATCCAGCCGAACACCGAATCGCCGAGCGCGCCCACGAACCCGTATGGCTCGAGCGGCTTGAGATCGAGCGCCGCGACACTCGAGTCGGTGTGATGGGTGAGTTGTCGGCCCGAGGCCCACACTTCCGCAGGCTGCGTATTGCTCTGGTGCAGATACACCACCGTCTTTCCGTCGGGCGCGAGGCTCGGATTCGTGTTCAGCCCCGAGTTCCCGACCACGATGGCACGACGGAACGACGGAACGTCGATCCGGTACAGGTTGTCCCGCCCCCGCTCCTCCACCACGGCGTAGACACATTTGGAGTCGGGGCACCAGATGTACGAACCGACCGAGAGGGTCCATCCCCCGGTCGCCTCGACCACGTTCCCGCCTTCCGTCCTTCCATCCTTCCGTCCGACCAGCATCAACCGCACGCGGTCTGCCTCGAACCCCGGCCGCTCCAGCGACAGGTACGCGAGCCAGCGCCCGTCCGGCGAGTAGCGCGGCGTGTTATCGGCCCCCCGTCCCGTGGTGAAGGCGCGTGCGCCGGAGCCGTCCGGGTGCGCCAGGTAAACGTCGACGTTGGTATTGTCCGCCACGGACGAGTCACCGTGCATGGCGAACGCGATCTCCCTGCCGTCGGGAGCCACCGCCACGTCGCCGTCCCCACCCGTGGCGATGGTGGGGACATCGTGATCGACCGGGGTGATGTCCTTGGCACCGCCGCCGTTGTCGGCCAGGGTCACGAGGAACAGGTGCTGGCGTTTCCCGGCCCGCCAGTCGTCCCAGTGGCGCCACAGCAGGCCCGTCCAGAGGCGCGCGTCGGTCGGGTAGTCGCCGTTGCGGCGGTCGATCTCCTGGTCGGCGGGCCACTTGATGTCGCTGGTGACGATCAGTCCCTTGCCGTCCGGGAGCCAGAGCGGATCGGATACGCCGTCCGCCAGATTGGTCACGCGCCGCGCCTCCCCGCCCGCGATCGACAATACCCAGAGTTGGGGACCGTTCTGTCGGGTGGAGACGAACGCGAGCGTCGTGCCGTCGGGGGACCAGCGCGGCTGGCGGTCGGAGCCCGGGCCCTCCGTGAGCCGGCGGGTCTGCCCGGTCGCCACCTCGGCCAGCCAGACCCGCGCCGTGCCGCGGTTGTCCTTGAGGGAGTAGTCGGTGACCGTGTACGCGACCCATCTGCCGTCGGGGGAGAGCTGCGGATCGCTCACCGCCTTCAGCGCGATGAAGTCGTCGAACGTGATGGCGCGCTTCTGGGCAGCAAGAGCGGGAAAGGGGAAAAGGGAAGCGGGAAACGTGAGCGCCAGGATCGCGACCAGACGGTTCATGCTAGTAGTCCGGATGGGTGAGGATGGCCTTCACCAGGTCGTCGAACACGCGTGACTCGGGGCTCACGGCGCCGCTCGCGTCAGTGTGGACGTTCCAGGCGCACAGCTCGTTCAGCGCCGTCGCCTCTTCGTATGTGAGGTGCAGCACGTAGCCGCCCCCGTCGGCGGCCCGTTTGGCACCGGTCAGCACGTTCTTCAAGACATCGGGGAGGTGCCGCGCGCCCCGCACGGCGTCGAACTGCTCGCGGGTGACTGCGAGATCCATGACTCCCTTGCTTTGGCGGACCGGGAGCGAAATCTTGTCCGATCACCTTCCGCCCGCAAGGAACCGCGATGCCGCGCACCGAGTTCATCGCCACGGCGTTCCACGTCCCGGAGCGCGTCGTCACCAACGACGATCTCGCGCAGCTGATGGACACGTCGGACGAATGGATCGTGCAGCGCAGCGGCATCAAGACCCGCTACTGGGTCTCGAACGGCGAGACCGGCGCGAGTCTCGCGACGGCCGCGGCGCGCAAGGCGCTCGCGCAGGCCGGCATGCGCGCCGCCGACCTCGACTGCATCGTGTACTGCACCTGCACCCCCGATCACTTCGAACCCGGCAACGGTGTGTTCCTTGAGCGCGAGCTCGGCCTCACCGACATCCCCGCCATCGACGTGCGCAACCAGTGCTCCGGGTTCATCTACGGTCTTTCCGTCGCCGACGCCTGGATCCGCATCGGCCAGTACCGCCGCATTCTGTTGGTGGGTGCCGAAGTGCACTCCCGGGGCCTCGACCGCACGACCCGGGGCCGGGACACGGCCGTGCTGTTCGGCGACGGGGCGGGGGTCGCGATTCTCGGTCCCACCGACGACCCCGCTCGCGGCGTGCTCTCCACGCACCTGTTCGCCGACGGCCGCCACGCCGAACACCTGTGGGTCGACGCGCCCGGACTGGCGCACGACCCGTACATCAGTGAGTCGCTGATCCGCCAGGGGAAGCACCGCGCCGTGATGGACGGGCGCGAGGTGTTCAAGTCCGCGTCGGTGCTGATGCCGCAGTCGGTCGCTGTAGCGCTCGCCGCGAACGGCCTCGCGCCGGCCGACATCACGCTGCTCGTCCCCCACCAGGCGAACCTGCGGATCATCGAGATGGTGCAGAAGGCGATCGGCCTGCGGGACGATCAGGTCTACACGAACATTCAGAAGTACGGCAACACCACCGCCGCGTCGATTCCCATCGCGCTCGATGAAGCGCTGTGCGCAGGGCGCCTGGCGCGGGGGGATCTACTCGTCCTCACCGCCTTCGGGTCGGGATTCACCTGGGCGAGCGCGGCGGTGCGCTGGTAGCGCGTCAGCCGCGCGCTTCCGCCTTCAGCTCCTTGAGCTCCCGCGCCGCGGCCTCTCCGTGGGGCGTCCCGCGATACCGCTCGGCGAACCGCGCCAGCTCCACCGTGAGCCGGTCGCGGCGGCCGGTCCGCCGGTACAGATCGATCAACGCGTTCGTCGCGGTGAACTGCCGCCGCGGGTCCGCGCTGCCGCGTCGCGCCTCGAGATACTGCTGCTCCGCGCCCTCGGGGTCCGCGAGGTGGCGCTCGTACAGCTCCGCCAGCCGCAACCGCGCGTCGCAGTCGGCCGGATCCACCCGCACGTGGTCGCGGAAGTACTCGGCCGCTTCGGCATACTTCCCCTGCGCGATCAGCACGTCCTGGTTGGGATAGGACGGCGGGGGCGGGATGTCGCCGGCGGCGGTCAACGTGTTCGCCAGCAGCGTCGCGGTTCCGCCGATGCTGCGGTAAATCAGCGCGATGCCGGCCAGCGTGATGGGGACGTTTGCCACGACCAGCACCACGAACACGCCGGTCGAGATCGTGCCTTCGACGAGCAGCTTGGTCCACAGCGCCGTAAGGATGAAGAAGCAGGCGGGCCCAAAGTAGAGCCCGACACGCATCAGCAGCAGGCTGTCGACGGGATCGGAGTCCCTCATCGGTCGTCCCCGCTACTTCACCTCCTGCCCCCACAGGTCCCGGTACACGATGGGGCCCTCGCCCAGGGCCTTGATCCCCGCTTCGATCTGGCTCTTGTCCCCCACGACGACGATGTCGAAGTGGTCGGGGTCGATGTGCTGCCGTGCGACGCGCTGCACGTCGGCGGCCGTGACGGCGTTGATGCGCTCGGCGTAGTGGGCGAAGTAGTCGAGCGGCAGGCCGTACACGAGCAACTCCCGGAACCGCGCCGCCGCCGCGCCCGTCGTTTCGAAGTCCGCCGGCAGGCCGAGCGTGATGTACGCCTTCGCCTTGGCGAGCTCGGGGTCGGGCACGGGCTCGTCCCGGATGCGCCGCAGCTCTTTCAGGAACTCGATCAGCGAGCTGTCGGTCTTGGCGGTCACGACCGACGCGCTGGCCACGAACGGGCCCGCCAGCCGCCCCGCCGAGAACTGCGAGAACGCGCCGTAGGTGTAGCCGTGCGTCTCGCGCAGGTTCTGGTTGAGTCGTGACGTGAACGCGCCCCCGAGGATGGTATTCAGCACCTGGAGCGCGAAGTAGTCGGGCGTCGCGCGCGCGACCCCGACGTGCCCGATGCGGATCACCGACTGGGCCGCGCCCGGCTTGTCGACCAGGTACACCGTGCGCGCCGCCGGCGGCGGTGCCGCCGCCTCCGGCAGCGCCGCCACGGGCCCGCGCTCCCACCCGCCGAACCGCGCGGTGAGGAGGCGCCGTGCCTCGGCGAGCGTGACGTCGCCGGTGACGAGGATGCGGGCGACGTTGGGCCGGTAGACGGCCCCGTAGAATGCCGCCACGCGGTCGCGGTTGAGCGATGCCGTGGACGCCTCGGTGCCGTTCAACGGACGCCCGTACGGATGGGAGCGGCCGTACACGATGGCCGGAAACGCGATCCCAGCGATCGCCACGGGATTGTCGGCCAGCTGGACGATCTGCGCGCGCCGCAACTCGCGCTGCCGCGCCACTTCCGAGTCGGCGAACGTCGGCCGCAGCACGACGTCCGCCAGCAGGTCTAGTGCAGGCTCGAGGCGCCGCTTCGGCACGTGCAGCGACACCGTCGCCGCGTCGTAGCTGGCGGCAGTGTTGAGCTGCGCCCCCAGGAACGCCGCCTCGTCCGCGATGTCCAGCGCCCCACGCCGCCCGGCCCCTTGTTGCAGCATCGTCGCCGTGAAGGTCGCCAGCCCCGGGAGATCGGCAGGGTCGCGCGCCGCCCCCGCGTCCAGCACGATCTGCACGTCCACCACCGGCACCTTGTGCATCTCCACCACCGCGAGCTCGAGCCCGCTCGGCAGCGTGGCGGTCTGCACTGCCGGGAGCTTGAGCGGAGGCGGTGAAGGAAGCGCCGGCGGCTTGGTGCGATCGAGCGCCTGAGCGGGCAGGAAGGCTGGCGGACCGGCGGTCAGCAGCACCGCTGCGATTGCGAGCGACGCCTTCGTCACCTTCATGGGTTCACCGCCCGCTGCACCGCGAGCTCCGGCTTCCCCTGCGGCACCACGCTCAACACTACGCGATGGGCATCGACCAGGTAGTGCCGCGCCGCCTGCTGCACGTCCGCCGCCGTCACCTTGCGGTAACGGTCCAGGTCTTTCTCGAAGTAGTCGGGCGTGCCGACGAAGTAGTTGTAGAAGTTCAACTGGTCGGCCTTGCCACCGAACCCTCCCACCCGCTCCATGCGCGAGAGGAACTGGGCCTCGAAGCTGTTCTGCGCCCGCTCGACCTCGCGCGGCGTCGGCCCGGCTTGTGCGATTTTGCCGATCTCCTCGTCGATCACCCGCTCGAGCTCGGTGAGATCGTGCCCCGGCCGGGCGGTGGCCCACAGCTCGAACTTCCCGTCGATCCGGCCGCCGTCCTGGAACGCCACCACGTCCGTGGCAATCTGCAGCTCGTATACGAGCCGCTTGTAGAGTCGTGACGACCGCCCGCCCGCGAGCACGTTCGCGAGCACGTCGAGCGTGGCGTCGCCGTCCGCGAACCCCTTCACGCTGTGCCACGCGTCGTACACGCGCGGCACCTGCACGCGGTCCTCGAGCGTGGCATACACGTCCGCGCCGAGCTGCACGGCCGGCGGCGTGGGGCGCGTCACCGCGGGGCCGCGCGGTATGTCGCCGAAGTAGCGCTCGACGAGCTGTCGCGTGGCGCGCGGCGTGATGTCCCCCGCGATCGCGAGGGTCGCATTGTTGGGGGTGTAATAGGTGCGGAAGAATCCGCGCACGTCGTCGAGCGTGGCCGCGGACAGGTCGGCCATCGAGCCGATGACGGGCCAGTGGTACGGATGGTCCGGCGGATAGAGCCGCTGTAGGATGTTCTCCTCCGCCAGCCCGTACGGGCGATTCTCGTAGCTCTGACGCCGCTCGTTCTGCACGACCCCGCGCTGCAGGTCGACCTTCTCCGCAGTGATCTCGGGGAGCAGGAACCCCATGCGGTCGGAGTCGAGCCACAGGGGCAAGGGTAGCGCGTTGCCCGGCGCGTCCTCGTAATAGTTGGTGCGGTCTTCCGTGGTCGACCCGTTGTTGTCGCCCCCCGCGGCCTCGAGCAGGCGGTCGAACGCGCCGGTGGGCACATGCTGCGAGCCCATGAACATGATGTGCTCGAACAGGTGGGCGAACCCGGTGCGCCCCGGCTTCTCGTCCGACGAGCCGACGTGATACCACATGTTCACCGATACCAGCGGCACCGAGTGGTCCTCGTGCAGCAGCACCTGCAGTCCGTTGGGGAGCGTGAAGGTTTGATACGGCACGTGAAGCGCCTGGGAAGACAGACGGGCGGACGGATAGACGGATAGCAGTGCCAGGAAGGCAGCCGCCAGGGTAGCGATCTTTGGCATCATTACTCCTCTGATTCTGACGTGTCCGAAACCGTTGCAGGCGCGGGGTTCACGTTTCCCCTTCCCCCTTCCCTCTTCCCGGCCGTTTACCGTATTTGCACCCGAAACAGCCAGCCCGCAACTTGCGTACGGCATCACCACAAGGAGTGACGATGATCGGACTGCTGATTGGCGCCGCCGCGCTGGGCGGGGGCTTCGTGACCACGCGGAACTTCGTGCGACGCCGGCTGCGGTTCGTCGACGCCGTTCAAAGGCCGGCGGCACCCCTCCTGGTCGGCCTCGCAGCTACCGCTATCGCGCTGCCGATCGCGCTGCTGCCGGTCGTGACCGTCGGGGCAGCCGTGGCGTTCGGGGTGGGCGTGGCCGGCGGATTCGCGGCCGGGCGCAAGAACGGCGCCGCCGGCAGCTAGACGACCCGCAGCTCCTGCAGGCCGCCCATCGCTTCGGGCCGGCCCGCGACGGTGCGCAGGGCGCGCACCGCGTCCTTCGCGAAGGTCTTCCCCGCCCCCTTTTCTACCTCCTCCAGCGCGCTCCACTTGGGGAACGCGGCGCGCACCGGCGTCGCCATCTGCAGCGTCTCGAACGCGTCGGCGACGGCGAGGATCTTCACCGTGACCGGCAGCGGCAGGGTCTCGATGTCCCAGTCCTCACCCACGATCTCGTAGTAGTGCCCGTACTCACCGATGATCTCGGCGGCGCCGCGCATCCAGCGGGCCACGGCCACCGTGGAGTCCGTCACCGAGCGCGACAGCAGCCGTAGCAGCCGTTGGTCTCGCGTGCCCACCTCGTGCAGCAGCGCCGCGACCCGCAGATTCTCGACGTCCTCCTCGGGAAGGTCGAGCTCGCGCCCGATCGCCACCGCCACATCCGCCACACGGTTCGAGTGCCCCTGCTGATTCCGCTCGGTGGACTCGATGTGGTAGGTCAACAGCTCGAGCGTCGCCAGATAGGCGTTCTTCACGTCCGCGAGGCGTGCCTCCCGCTGCTCGGCGAGCGTGCCCACCACGTAGCCCGTGAGGATCAGGAACCCCGCCCACGGCACGAGCGCCAGCAGCGCGTCACCGTAGAACCCGGGTAGCATGTCGAGTCCCTGGACGTACTGGTAGAACAACACCAGCACGACGACGAACAACCCCGCCAACACCGCGAAGCGGCGTCCCCCGTAGAAGCCCGCGAGGATCATCGGCAAATAGTAGAAGCTCAGGAACGCGAACTTCTGCTCCACGAGGGCGTGGATCCCCACGATCGCGAACACGAGGAGCAGCACAAAGATCCGCTCGAAGTTGCGGAAGAAGAACAGCTTGGCACGCTCCACCAAGCGCGGCTGGGCCATGAGGACACCCCTCTAGTGTACGGGAGGGCGCGGCACCAAAGTGGGGAGGGCGGTCCCCGCGCGCAATAGCGCGAGCGTGCCGACCCTCAGGTTTTGAGCGCCCCGCGCACGTTTTGCGGGTTGAAGGCGACGATCTCGGCGCGCGCGACCTCGGCACGCACGTAGGGATCTTCCGCGACCACCGCTTCGAGCGCGGCGCGATCCGGGGCCCGCGCGATCAGCACGCCACCGGTCGCCGGGTCGCGCCGCGCCCAGGCCTGGAACACCCCACGCGCGGCGTACGTCTCCACGTGCCGCAGGTGGTCGGCCCGTACCGCGTCCACGCGGTCGAGTGGCGCGGTGTAATGGAGCAGCACAACGAACAACATCGCTTCCTCATAGCCGGAGCAGGTGAGCACGGGGAGCGCCGGGTAGCGCACGAACCGCGCATCGGTGTCGGCACGGGTGCATCGAAAGAAAATCGAGCCCCGCTGGTTGCCGGCCGGCCGCATCCAGCGGCAGCTGAAGCACAGGCCGACGGCGACCGAATCGCCCATGGGACGGAAGTTACTATCCCGGGAGGCGCGCTCGGGGACGCCGCCGCTCTGGCATTTTCGGCCGCCGGGTCCCCATCTTGGTAGCCATGACCGGCCAGGCCACGCCACCCGAGCTGCCGCCGGGCCTGCTCCAGGAGTATCTGGCGGGGATGCGCACCGAGCTGGCGACGCTCGCCGCGATCGCCGAGCGCCTCGCCGTCGCCAAGAACGATCGCGCAGCGCTCCAGGCGTTACGTCGAGCAGCCCATCAGATCCACGGGTCCGCCGGCTCTTTCGGCTTCATGGAAGCTTCGCGCCTGGCGGCGGGGATGGAGGCCACCGCGAAGGACTGGGCCGACTGGCCCGACGACCCGGAAGTGGAGCGTGCTCCGCTGGCCCGGTGGTTCGTGGCGCGGCTCGCCGAGCTGCTTGGCCTGGCCCTTCCCCGCATGCCGGCGGCGGTAGGCCCTCCCGCCACATCGCCTCCGCCACGCGTCGGCACGACCCCCCGCTCCCCCGCACCCCTAGCGAAACCTGCACCCCAGGCGAAACCCGCACCCCCGGCGAAACCCGGACCCCCGGCACCGCGGGCGCCCCCAGGTCAGCCGTCGCGCAAGCCGGCGCCTCCTCCTCCCGCCCAGCCGGCGCCTCCTCCTCCCGCCAAGCCGGCGTCTCCTCCTCCGGCAGCGCGCCCCCAGGTCGCCCCGCTGCAGGTGCCCGAGGTGATCTACGTGGAGGATGACGCGGCGCTCGCCGGGCTGCTCGAGTACGGGCTGCGCGCCCACGGCTACCGCTTCGCCGCCTACCGCAACGGGCGCGAAGCGCTGCGCGAGCTCCTCGCCCTCGACGTGCAGGGAACGCACCCGCTCCTGCTGCTCGACGTCGACCTCCCGGCGCTCGACGGCTACTCGATCTTCGACGCCCTGCAGCGCGAGCGGCCCGGTACCTACCGCGTGGTCTTCACCACGGTGCACGGCACCGAGGAAGAGCAGCTGCGCGGTCTCGAGGCGGGAGCGCTCGACTACCTGGTGAAGCCGATGAGCCTGCGGGTGGCGCTCGAGAAGATCAAGCGCTGGGTCGGGAGGTGACGAGCCGCCAGTTCCTGATCGTCGTCGCCGCCGTCCAGGGCGTGCTGCTCATCGCTCTGATCATCCTCATCATCTTGAATCGCTGGGTCCGGCTGCGCCGGCGCGCCAAGGTACATCCCCGCCGGGTCGCACTGAACGCCGTGATGCAGCGCTGGACGTTGGGTCAGGCCGGTGCGGTCGACGTGCTCCGAGCGCTGGCGCATCTGCCCGTGCCGCTCGCGATCGACGCCCTCGTCACCTGGTCCGCTCGGGTGGCGGGGGAGCGGTGGCAGGAGCTGTCGCAGGCGCTCGAGCACCAGTGGTGGACCCGCGTAGTGCGCTCGAACAGCCGGTCGGGGCGCTGGTGGAAACGGCTCGAGTGCGCGCGCTTCCTTTCGGTGGCCGCGACGTCGCGCGACATCGGTCGCGTGCTGCGGTTGCTGCGCGACCACCATCCCGCCGTGCAGATCGCCGCCGCCACGACGCTCGAGCGGCTGGCCAGTCCGGTGCTCGTGACCGCGGCGCTGGATCGGCTGCCCTTCCTGGGCCCCACGGTGCAGGCGTACTACGCCAGCGTGCTCAAGCGCGCGCGGCCCGCCGTGCTGCGGCACTTGCAGCAGCTGTTCCGGCGCCTCGACGACCCCAGGCTCCCCCGCATCGTCGAGTTCGCGGGGCGGTTGCAGGAGCCGGTCTTGCGCGAGCCGTTCACGACGCTCGCGACGCACCCCGACCGGGAGGTTCGGACGCAGGTCGCCCGCGCGCTCGGCCGGTTCCCGCACTCCGAGTCGGTCGCCGCCCTCGCCATCCTCGTCCAAGACGAAGCCTGGCCGATCCGTGCGCAAGCGACCCGCTCGCTCGGCATGATCGCCGACCCCGCCTCGCTGCCGCTCGTGCGCGACGCGCTGCGTGACACCGAGTGGTGGGTCCGCCTGCGCGCCGGCCTCGCCCTCACGCGGTTCGGCGCCGCGGGGCGCAATGTGCTGCTCGAGGCGGAGGTGGGCGGGCACGCCGAGGCTCGCGACATGGCGCGACTCATCCTCGGCCTCTCGCCCCAGGCCCTGGCGGAGTACGCCGCGTGACGCACCTCGTCCAGGCGACCGATCTCGTCATCCTCGCGTACTTTCTCGCGCTCAACTCGTTCTACGCGCTGCTGCTCGTGCTCTCGATCCCGGAGATCTGGGAGCAGACGCGGCTGGCCGAGGACGAGGACTTCCAGCGCCTGATGCAGAGCGACGCGCTCCCGCCGATCACGATCCTGGTCCCCGCCCACAACGAGAGCGCGACGATCGAGACGAGCGTGACGGCGATCCTCACGCTCGAGTACCGCAGCTTCGAGGTCGTCGTGGTCAACGACGGCTCCAAGGACGACACGCTCGAGCGGCTGCGGCACGCGTTCGATCTGTACGAGGTGCCGCGCACGTACCCCGAGGGGATCGCCACCAAGCGCGTGCGCGGCGTGTACCGCTCCCGGACCCGCACGCGCCTGCTCGTCATCGACAAGGAGAACGGCGGCAAGGCCGACTCCCTCAACGCCGCCATCAACGCCAGCCGCTTCCCGCTCGTCATCGCCGTGGACGCGGATACCCTCATCGAGCCCGACGCGCTGCTGCGCCTTACCCGACCGTTCCTGCTCAGCAACCGGATCGCGGCGGTCGGGGGCACGGTCCGGGTCGCGAACGGCTGCACGGTGGGCGACGGTCGCGTCACCGACGCGCGGGTGCCGCGCCGGTTTTTGCCGGGCGTTCAGGTCGTCGAGTATCTGCGGGCGTTTCTGTTCGGCCGGCTGGGCTGGAACCGGCTGGGCGGCAGCCTGGTGATCTCCGGCGCGTTCGGGTTGTTCCGCAAGCAGTACCTCCACGCCATCGGCGGCTATCGCGTGTCGAGCGTGGTCGAAGACCTGGATCTGGTCGTGCGGCTGCACCGCCATCTGCGACAGCGGCACATCGCCTATGAGATCCCGTTCATTCCCGATCCCGTCGCGTGGACGGAGGTGCCGGAGTCGGGGCGGATCTTGTCGCGGCAGCGGGAGCGCTGGCATCGCGGGCTCCTCGCCGCGATGTGGCTGTACAAGGGGATGCTGTTCAACCCCCGCTACGGGCGGGTCGGACTGATCGCGATGCCGTTCTTCGCCTTCGGGGAGGCGCTGGCGCCGTTGATCGAGGTCGTGGGGTACGTGATCACCCTCGCGGGCTTCGCGGTCGGCCAGCTCGACGTCGCCTTTGCGCTGCTCTTCCTCCTCGTCGCGTGGGGATACGGCATGCTCCTGTCGCTGTGGGCGGTCGTGCTCGAGGAGGTGAGCTTCCGGCGCTACCGCCGCCTCGGCGACCTGGCGCGCCTCCTCGTATACGCCACGCTCGAGAACTTCGGTTATCGCCAGCGGACGGTGTGGTGGCGGCTCAAGGCGTTCTTCACGGTGTGGAAACACCGCCAGGTGTGGGGGGAGATGACTCGCAAGGGGTTTGAGTCAACAGGAAAACAGGTTGCGGGACAGGCGAAAGGCTAGACGCACAGACGCACAGACGCACAGCGGGGAACAGATGTGAGCAGCAGGACTACCCGCTTACTCTCGACTGTTCACCGCGGTGCGTCTAGCTTTTGCATTTCCCTGTGTTGCAACACGCTCAGCGTCCCGTAACACCCGCAGCGCGTTGAGCCCCGCCACTTTCTGCACGTCCTGTTCCGTCCAGCCCCTCCTGAGCAGCTCCGCGATCAGGTCCGGAAACTTCGACACATCCTCGAGCCCCACCGGCACCTCGGTGATGCCGTCGAAGTCGGAGCCCAGGCCCACGTGGTCCACGCCGACCACCCGCCGCAGGTAGTCGATGTGGTCCGCCACTTGTTGCAGCGTGGCCTTGGGGGCGCGCGCCTCCCACGCCCGTACCGAGTCGCGCAGCGTCGCCGAATCGGTCCCCGCCGCCCGCAACGCCCGCGTCCGGGCCTCGAGGCTGTCCCCGTACACGCGCACCGCCTCCGAGACGAAGCCCGGGTTGAAGTTCACCATGACGATCCCGCCGTTCGGCGGCACCAACTTCAGGATTGAGTCGGGGACGTCGCGCGCGTGGTGCGTCAAGGCGCGCGCGGACGAGTGCGAGAACATGACGGGAGCGCGGGCGGCGTGGAGCGCGTCGGACATCGTGCCGTCGTTCACGTGCGAGAGATCCACCAGGATCCCGAGGCGATTCATTTCATGCACCACCTCCCGGCCGAACGCCGAGAGGCCGCGCCGCGCGGTGTCGGTGGACGCGGTCGCCCAGGAGAGGGTGCGCCAGTGCGTGAGCGTGATGTAGCGGACGCCGAGGCTTGCGAACATCCGCAGCGCGCCAAGGGAGTTCTCGATGGCGTGCCCGCCCTCGATGCCGATCAGGCACGAGATCCTGCCGGCCTTGAAGTTGCGCTCCACGTCCGCGGCGCTGTAGGCCATCGCCAGGTCGCGCGGATACCGGGCGCACAGGCGCTTGATGAGGTCGATCTGCTCGAGGGCGTACACAGCCGGGTGCGGTCCGGAATCGAGCGTCGTGACGGGCACGTACGCGGCCCAGAATTGACCGCCCACCGCGCCGGCGCGGAGCTTCGGGATGTCGGTCATCAGCTTCGGCTGGAGCACCGCGAAGTCGACCGAGTCGAGACCACCCCGCGCGCGGATCGCGTCGGGGATGTCGTTGTGGCCGTCGATGAGCGGCACGGTCTTCAGGATGCGCAGGGCCTGGGCGCGGTAATCTTGGCTGGACAGACGGACCGTCGGACTGACGGACAGTAAGGCCAGCACAAGGGCCGTCGCGGGAAAACATCTCCACGGAGGCCATGGTCCGTCCGACCGTCCGACCGTCCGGCTGTCCGAC
>Ga0209472_1000705_pt1 | contig 19639 bp, 15 predicted proteins | sample GraSoiAngelo_130_FD_185887 | JGI IMG/M metagenome (GOLD analysis project Ga0209472, IMG submission 185887) | Grasslands soil microbial communities from the Angelo Coastal Reserve, California, USA - 14_0929_02_20cm (SPAdes) (version 2) | ecosystem: Environmental > Terrestrial > Soil > Grasslands ...
AGGCATGCAGGTGGCTCACCAGGGCGGACAGGATTTCGCGGGTGCGCGCGTCGGGCGTGCGGTGCATGTCCTCCAGCACCGCGCGCGTGACATCTTCCTGCTTCTCGATGATCATCGGACTTCCTCGACGGGGGTTCGAGGAAAGTCTAGCGCGTTTCAGCTGCGGCGGCCGCCTTGGGCCTGGCGCTGCGATTGCTGGAACGCCTGCTGCCGCGGTTGAAAGCTTCTCGATGGACCGGCCAGCGAGACCGGCCGCTCAAGGCGCGCTTCGGCACGCCATTGCGGACGGGGGGCTTCGACGCGCCATTGCGGGCGCGGAGCGCTCTGGATGATCGGCTGGCGCTGCGCCTCGGGGACCGGCCGCCACGTCGCGTTCGGACGCGGGCTGCCCTGGATGATCGGCGAGCGCTGGGATTCCGGAACATTGCGCCAGGGACGCGACCAGACATGAGCTCGCGTAACGAAGACCTGGCGCGAGACGATGTTCACGTGGTTGACGAAAACCACGCGCGGCGCCCAGGGCCGCCAGAACACCGGGCGGTACGCGGGCCACCACCACGGTCCATAAACCACCAGCGGATCGTAGTAGCGGACGTACATGTATTGCGGATAGACCGGCTGCACGGCGATCGCCGGGCCTTGCTGATAGACCTGCTGCTCGCCGTCGCTGCGCAAGTACCCGGAGGCCTGCGCGCGCTGCCGCAGGGCCTGCACCGTGGCCATGGTCTGCGTCTGCTGGCCGAGGAAGGCGTTGCCCAGGTCGGAGGTCCACTGCGGGCTCTCGCCCATCCTCGCGAGCACGTCGGGATACGCGACCAGCGCCTTCACGCTCGGCTCCCAGGGCTGGTCCTGCACCATCTGCACTGCGTCGTCGCCGCTCACGCCCGGGTTGCGGCGCGACCAGTCCGCGGCCTGCGCTACCTGGTCGGGGTAGACCGCGGCAGCGAGGATCTGCGAGAGGAGCGGATCGGGATAAAGCGCGACCGGCGCGAGCAGCGCGTCGAGCTCGGGCTGCGAGTACAGCCTCTGCTGCGCGTGCGCGGGCGCAAGCGGAAGCAGCAGGCAGAGGGCAAGGAGGAGGGTGCGCATAGTCCTATCAATGCGCAAGCCTAGTCCCCGGTTGGCGCGGCGTCCGTCTCAGTGTGTAACAGGATGTGTCCGGCTATTCCACTTTCGCCCCGGAGTCGCGCACTACGCGCTCGAGCAGCGGCGCTTCCGCCTTGATGTCCGCCTCGAACGCCTCGGGCGAGGCCGAGGGCGTGGCATCCATTCCCTGCGCCGCGATTTTCTCCTTCACCTCCTGCTTGCCGAGTCCCTTGACCGCGGCTGCATACAGCCGCCTCACGATGGGAGCGGGCGTTCCCGCGGGCACGTAGAGGCCGAACCAGAAGGTATAGTTGTAAGCGGGCAGGCCGGCTTGCGCGCTGCCGGGAATTCCGGGCACCGCCGGCGAGCCGTCGCGCATCGACACCGCCAGCGCGCGCAGGCGCCCGCTTCGCACGAAGCCCATCACCGTCGGCGAAGTCGCGAACATCACCTGGGTGTCTCCGGCGAGCAGCGATTGCGCGGCCGGGCCGCCTCCCTTGAACTGCACCGAGGTGAATTTCACTCCAGCGACGGATTCGAACAGCACCGCGGCGAGATGCGGTGCCGAGCCGTAGCCCGCGCCGGCGTTGAACAGCTTTCCCGGATTCGCTCTTGCGAACGCGATCAGCTCCTGCAGGCTGGTCACGGGCGAGCTGTTGTTGACCACGATGACCGTCGGCCCGGTGGCGATCTTGGTGACCGGCACGAAATCCTTGTCGTCATAGGGAAGCGATCTGTAAAGCGTCCTGTTGATGGCGTGGTTGTTCCCGTTGAGGACGGTGTAACCGTCGGCGCTCGCCCTGGCGACCAGCTCGGCGGCGATGTTGCCGCCGGCGCCCGGGCGGTTGTCGACGATCACCACCGTGCCGAGGTCCTTCGACATCTCGTCGGCGATCAGCCGCGTGAGGAAATCGCCAGAGCCGCCGGGCGGGTAGCCGACGACGAGGCGCAGCGGCTTCGCGGGAAAGGCCTGCGCGCCGGCTTCGAGCGCAAACGCGCAGGCAGCGAGAAAGGCCAAGGCACGGAGCATGCGCCGCAGTTTACACAAGGGGATTATTGCGGGTAGCGTTCGCTCCTGAGGACCGCCCGTGATGAACCGTCTTTGCTGTTTGCTCGTGCTGTCGGCTGCGCTCGCTTCGTTCTCGGCGGCGGCGCAGTATCCCGGCAAGCCGGTTCGAATCGTCGTTCCGTTTTCAGCGGGCGGCACGACCGACATCCTGGCGCGCGCCGTTGGCCAGAAGCTCACTGCAGCCTGGTCACAGCCCATCGTCATCGATAACCGCCCCGGCGCGAGCGGCATGATCGGCGCTGAAATGGTCGCGAAGGCGCCGCCGGACGGCTATACGGTGCTGCTGGCATCAGTCGCCGAAGTGGCCATCAACCAGAGCCTCTACGCCAGGATGACTTACGATCCGCTCAAGGATCTGGCGCCCGTCACGCTGGCGGGATTCACGCCGCTCATCCTGGTCGTGCATCCCTCGGTACAGGCGCGGTCGGTGAAAGAGCTCATTGGGCTCGCGAAAGCGAAACCCGGCCGCTTCACCTTCGCCTCGCCCGGAAACGGCAGCGTGCAGCACCTTTCGGGCGAGCTGATGAAGACGGTGGCGCGCGTCGACATCACCCATGTTCCCTATAAGGGCGGCGCTCCTGCAGTGACCGACCTCGTTGGCGGGCAGATCTCGATGTTTTTCGCGGGCATGCCGATCGTCATGCCGCACGTCAAGGCGGGGAGATTGCGTGCCCTCGCGGTGACGGTGACCAGGCGGTCCCCGGCTGCGCCGGAGGTGCCGACCATGGAAGAAGCCGGCGTGCCGGGTTTCGACATCAGCAACTGGTTCGGGGTTTACGTGCCGGCCGCAACGCCGAAAGCCGTCATCGCGAAACTGAACAGCGAAATGTCCAGGGTGCTGAACCTTGCCGACGTCAAGGAGCGCCTGGCGGAACAAGGCCTCGAAACGGTCGGGAACAGCGTGGAGCAGTTCGACGCGTTCTTCAGGGCTGAAATCCTGAAGTACGACAAGATCATCCGGGAGTCCGGGGCGCGCCCCGACTGATTCAACGCCTCTGGGCGGACCCTAGGAGGCCGGGCGTGTGCGTTCGGTCTCGATCCAGTCGTCGATGACCTGATCCAGCACGGTGAGCGGCAGGGCACCATGGTCGATCACGGCATTGTGGAACCTGCGGATGTCGAAGCGTGGACCAAGCGCCGCCCTGGCCCGCTCGCGCAGCGCGAGGATGCGCAGTTCACCGACCTTGTAGGCGGTCGCCTGTCCTGGCATCACCAGATAGCGGTCGACCTCGGCTTCCGCAAAGCCTTGCTCCAGCTGGGCGTGTCCGATCAGGTAGTCGATCGCCCGGGTTCGCGACCAGCCGAGGCTGTGCAGTCCGGTATCCACCACCAGCCGACAGGCCCGGTGGGCTTCGGCGCTCAGGCGTCCGAAGCGCGAATACGGGTCGGTATAAAGGCCAAGGTCCTTTCCAAGCCCCTCCGCGTAGAGTCCCCAGCCTTCGCCGTAACCCGAGTTGCGGTAGTCGCGGCGGATCTTGGGCAACGCTTGGATCTCCATGGCGCGCGCCGACTGCAGGTGATGGCCGGGGACCGCCTCATGCAGAAACAGCGCGTCCATCGTCCAGCGCGGCCACGCGGCGAGATTGTTCACGTTGGCCTCGAAGTAGCCGGCACGTGAGCCGTCGATTGCCCCGGCGATGTAGTGGGGCGCGTTATTGCCTTCCTCCGGCGCCATCGCGCGCACGCCGTAAGGCAGACGCGGCAGTTCCGCAAACAGGCGCGGCAGTTGGGGGTCGACACGTTTCGCTATGTCGCGGAAGGCTGCCAGCTCATCTTCGGCGCGCGTGAACTGGAAGCGCGGATCGGTGCGCAGAAAGCTGCGAAATTCGGGCAGGGTTCCCGCAAAGCCGGCTTCCTTCATGACCGCCCGCAGTTCCGCGTCGAGCCGCGCGACTTCCTTCAGTCCGAGATCGTGGATCTCCTGCACTGTCATGCGCGTGGTGTTGTAGCGCTGCAGGGACAAGGTGTAATACTCGCTGCCGTGCGGCAGCTGGGTCGCCGCGAGCGTCTCCCTGGCCGCCGGAACCCACGTGCCGCGAAGATAATCGCGGAAACCCTGCACCGCCGGTATCACCGCCTGATGCAGCGTCAGCTTCGCAGCATGGCTGAGCTCTGCGCGGGCCGCGGCCGGGACCTCTGCCGGGAAGGCGAGGAACGGTGCGAACAGCGGGTGATGCGCGAGGTCCGCGTTGAGCAGCGAGGCAAACTGATCGGGCAGCCGCCGCAGGGCGTCCCTGGGTGGCATCCAGCCGGCTGCACGCCCGCTATCGAGCTGGATTTGCAGCTGCCTGAGGCTCTCCGGCAGAGCCGTGAGGCGCGCGAGATAGTTGCGGTAGTCGCCTTCATCCCGGAAGCGAGTGGCACGGACCAGCTGGGGCAGGCTGAACTGCGGTCCCGCCATCTGGTTGACCCGCAGCGGGGAATCGTCTGCCGACCACGGCGCATCGTGTCCCGCCGCCACGGCCAGCAGCAGCTCATCCTCGCGCACGTCGAGCTCGGCATTGAAGGCAAGAATGTCCCATGACAGGCGGTCCTCGCCTTGCAGGCGCGTACGGTCGATCGCGCGGACGGCGGCGAGCCGCTCGCGGTGGTGCTCGCGACGCCCCGCCACTGCCGCAGGAGAACGGTCAGTCAGACGATCGTCGTAACGATGCTCTCCGATCGTAGTCGCCCGTTCGGGAAATTGCGCGAGCCGCCATTCCCATTCGGCGTCGAGCAACCTGTGCAGGGCCTGCATCGAGGCGCTGGCATCCGGTCCGGTCGTATCTGCAGCCCGAGCCACGCTAATCTGCAGACCCGCCAGCGCCACCGTACCGGCCGCAATGCATGCCGGGAAACTCCACCCGTTGGCCATCTCCGGCTCCCCGGATCAAAAAAGACGAATCATAATGTGCCGTGTCTCGCGCCATTTGTTTCATGCTCCTGGGTCTCGCCGCCGGGGCGCCGGCGCTCGCGCAGCAGGACTATCCGAGCCGGCCGATCCGCCTGATCACGCCGGCCGCGCAAGGCGGCACGACCGATCTCCTGGCGCGCGTCTTCGGCGCCCGCCTGGCAGAGGTGTTCAAGCAGCAGGTCGTGGTAGACAACCGCGCGAGCGCATCGGGCGTGATCGCCGGGGAGCTGACCGCGAACGCGCCGCCAGACGGCTACACGCTGTTGCTCGCTTACCACCAGCACACGATCAACGCGGCGCTGAATCCCAACCTGCCGTACCACCCGGTGACGAGCTTCACGCCGATCACGCAACTCACCTCCGCAGCGCTGATGCTGGTCGTGAACCCGGCGACGCCAGTGAGAAACCTGGAGGAGTTCTTGAGCTGGACCAGGAATTACGCAGGCCCGCTCAACTACGGGTCGGCCGGCAACGGCAGCGGCGGGCACCTTGCAGGCGAGCTCTACAAGCTGATGACCGGCGTGAAAGCCGAGCACATCCCGTACAAAGGCTCGGGGCCGGCGATGATGGATCTGGTGGCCGGGCAGTACCACTACAATTTCGCCGGCATCCAGGGCGCGCAGACCCTGGTGCGATCGGGGAAACTGCGCGCGCTCGCGGTCACCGCGCCCAGGCGCCTCGCCGCGTTGCCGGACCTGCCCGCGGTTGCGGAAATGCTGCCTGGCTTCGAGGTCGTCGGCTGGTACGGCGTGATCGGGCCGGCCAATCTGCCCGGCCCGATCGTCACCCGGCTGCACGAGGAGCTCGTGAAGGTTCTCAACCAGCCGGAGGTACGCGAGAGGATCGTGGCGGACGGATCGGAGCCGATCGGCAGCACGCCCGGGGAGTTCCGTCAGTTCATGCTTGCCGATCTCGCGAAATGGGCGAAGGTCGTCAAGCAGAGCGGGGCGAAGCTGGATTGATGGAGCGGGAGTCCTACCGCGGTGTCTGCGCTCCGACCGTGAGCCGCCGCATGCGGCGGCGCTGGCCGTGATAGTCGTTGATCGCGTTGTGCTGCGTGCAGCGGTTGTCCCAGATCGTGAGCGTGCCGGGCGCCCAGCGGACCCGGCAGGTGAATTCGGGCCGCGTCTGGTGCGCCTGAAGCCATTCGATCAGCGGGCGGCTCTCGTCCTCGCTCATGTCCTTGAAGCGGATGGTGTGGCTGCGGCTGACGTACAGCGCCTTGCGGCCGGTCTCGGGATGCGTGCGGGCGACGGGATGCTCGGCTTCGTACTGGTCGGCGGTATCGGTGTCGCGGACCTTCATGCCGCCGATCCTCTTGTGCATGGCACTTCGTCCGCCGCCGTGCTTCAGCCCGGCGCTGTTGACGCCGACGAGCCCGTCGACCAGCCGGCGCATGCCTTCGGAGAGCGCGGCATAGGCGGCGCGGGTGCTCGTGAACAGCGTGTCGCCGCCGCGCGAAGGCGTCTCCACGGCGTACAGCAGCGTGGCGAGCGGCGGCTGCTCGAGATAGGTGGTGTCGCTGTGCCAGTTGCCGCCGAAATTGGTCTCCTCGTTCTCTGCCTTCACCACCTCGAAGATGTACGGGTAGCCGTCCATTCCGGTGACGAAGGGATAGAAGCACGGCTCGCCGAAGCGCGCGCCGACGCGCATCAGGTCGGCGGGCTCGAGCGCCTGGTCGCGGAACACGAGGACCGCGTACTCGAGGAACGCGCGGCGGATCTCGCGCCAGGCGTCCTCGTCCGGCCCGGGGAGCGATACGCCGCGGATCTCGGCTCCCAGCGCACCGGCGAGCGGCTCGATTATCATCGGGCAAGTTTATGACAAAACGGATTGCCATCGTCGGCGCGGGAGCGCTCGGCGGCTATGTCGGCGGCACGCTCGCGCATCTCGGGCACGACGTGACGCTGATCGACGCGTGGCCGGAGCAGATCGAGACCATCCGGGCGCGCGGCCTGGAGCTCGACGGCATGACGCCCGCGGAGCGCTTCACGGTGAAGAGCGCCAAGACCATGCACCTGACCGAGGTCCAGTCGCTCGCCCGGCGGCCGGTCGACGTCGCGATGGTCGCGGTCAAGTCCTACGACACGCTGTGGGCGAGCGCATTGATCAAGCCCTATCTGTCCGCGGAAGGCTTCGTCGTTTCGCTGCAGAACTGCCTCAACGAGGAGACCATCGCCGGCGTGGTCGGCTGGGGACGAACGGTCGGCGCGGTCGCCTCGATGATCTCGGTGGACCTGTACGCGGCCGGCCGCATCCGCAGGACAGTGCCGAAGGGCGGCGACGATTACACCATCTTCCGCATCGGCGAGCCGCACGGGCGCATCACGCCGCGCGTGGAAGAGCTGGTCGAGTGGTTCGGCGGCATCGACAGCTCGAAGTCGACGACCAACCTGTGGGGCGAGCGCTGGTCGAAGCTCGTCCAGAACAGCATGGGCAACGGCGTGACCGCGGCGACCGGGCTGACCTCGGGCGACTGCCTGCGCAACGCCAGGATCCGCCGCTTCCAGATCCGGCTCGCCGGCGAAGCGGTGCGCGTCGGCCAGGCGCTTGGCTACAGCCTCGAGAGGATCCGGGGCGCCGATCCCGAGCGCCTCGCGCGCGCCGCCGAGGGCGACGCCGCCGCGCTCGCCGAGGTCGAGGCCCTGATCGTGCCGAAAGCCGGCGCCAACCCGCGCGGCGACATCCAGCGCCCGTCGATGGCGCAGGACATCCTCAAGGGCCGGCGCACCGAGATCGACGCCATGAACGGCTACATCGCGCGCAAGGGCGCCGAAGTCGGGGTGCCTGCGCCGAGCCATGCCCGGCTCGCCGAGATCGTGACGCGCGTGGAGCGCGGCGAGCTCGCGCCGTCACCTTCGCATCTGGAAGAGATATGCGCCTAACGCGAGCCGAGCTTGGCGTATCCGCCCGACTTGCCATTGAAGCGCTCGGGCTTCGCCCAGCTCAGGCGCTGCGTTTCTATGCAAGCAATACGCACCCGAGGCTTGGCGTGGTCGTAACGAATCACTTCTACGGTTCGCTGGACACGTGAATCGAGGTCCTTCCACTTCGATCCGATGGCGGGATATTCGAGTTTCATGCACGGATAGTAGTCGATTTACCCAACTGCTACTGTGCCGGAATATTCGCCTCCTTGACCAGCCTGGCGTAGCTCTGCAGGTCGGCCCGGATCAGCGCGGCAAAGTCCTCCGGCGTGCCGGCGGGGCGAGAAAGCCCTGCCATTGTGAGTTGTCGAACCCCGCGATGCCGGCCTCCTGCATCGTCGGCACCTCGGCGAGCGCCGACGCGCGCTCGCTGCTCGAGACGGCGAAGGCGCGCAGCTTCCCGGCGCGGATCTGCGGCACCGACGTGATGACCGTGTCGAGCCGTAGGTAATCGCGCGGGGCCTAGCGCGCGCCGCCGGCGACATACGGCACCACGACGCGGACGGGTCTGGAGGGGTACTCCTGCCCGGAGGATGCGCAGGGCGGGGCCAGCACCGCGAGCATGAAGAACAGTTTCTAATGGTGTGAATCCGTAGGCCTTTGTGATGAGGACCTCGTCGCAACGGGCCCCTATCGCTTCATCCGGCATCCGATGTTTTAGCGCCTTTATCTATTTAACCTGCTTGCAGTAAATGGACTAGACTGTCTCCGAATCACGACAGGGGGGGTGATGGTCAGGGCATGCGTGGTGTTCGGTATTGGCGCAGTAGCGGGCGCGCTTCTCATTGACTCTCTCATACCAGGGGTGTTCGGCGATTATCCCCTGGTGCACGCCATAACCGTGCTCGCAACGGCCGAGCAGCAGGTTGCGGACATGCTGTCGCGCAACCAGGGCATGAAGTACCGCGTGCTGATCGCCGACGATCACGCGATCATGCGCGAAGGGGTGCGCGCCCTGCTGCTGAGCGACGGCGGCATCGAAGTCGTCGCCGCCGTGGACAACGGGCGCGACGCGGTGCGCCTGGCGGTTACCCTGAAGCCGGACCTCGCGGTGATGGGGTTGACGATGCCGCAGATGGACGGTCTGAGCGCGATCCGCGAGCTCGTGCACCGCGCGGTGCCAACCCGCGTCCTGGTGCTTACCAGGCACAAGACGGAAGAACACGTCCGTGCTTCCCTGAAGGCGGGGGCGTGGGGCTACGTAGTGAAAGACGCCAGCGCGGCCGAGCTCATGCTTGCCATCCACAGCGTCGCGCAGGGCAAGAAATTCGTCAGCCCCGCGGTGGCCGAGCGCGTCGTCACGGGCTACCTCAGCGCGGACGCCTGGCAGGCCGGCGCCGGTTCGCCGTCCGATGTGCTCACGCCACGCGAAAAGGAGGTTCTCAAGCTGATCGCTGGAGGACGCCGCAACCGTGAAATCGCCGGCTGCCTCTCCCTGAGCGTAAAGACGGTGGAGAAACACCGCGAGAACGTCATGAAGAAGCTCGACCTGCACAACACCGCCGCCCTCACTGCCTTCGCCATCAACGACGCGACGCTTTCCGCGACTTGACCGCGCCGGGCGGCGGTCCGACCATGATGGCGGATGCGTTTTGGCCCGCTTGGACCTCTCACAGCGGCACTCCTCATAGGCTGCTCGGGCGGTTCCGCCCTCGCTCCGGGTAGGGCGACCGAAGCGGACGTCAGGGCGGTGATGGGGGAGCCGGTAGAGACCCGGCGCCGCGCCGACGGCGAGACCGTGCTGTGGTACTGGGGCGAGATTCCCAACCGCGCCTACGGCCGCGGAAACTACGCCGCGCGCATCGCTCCGGACGGCTGGCTGATTTCCCTCGAGCAGCGCCTTAACGATGCGAATATCGCCAAGCTGCTTCCCGGCGTCTCGCGCGCCGAGGATGTGCGCGATGTACTGGGGCCGCCGCACCGCAGCTATCGCCTGCCCGGCAAAGAGGGCGAAGTATGGGAATACCAGCTCGAAGGCTTCCAGCGGCCGCTGACGCTCCACCTGCAGTTCTCTTTCGATCAGATCGTGCGCGAGGTCTTCATGCTCGAGCGCCGCGGCACCGCTTCGCGCGACAAGCGCTGAAGCAGCAGTCTCGGTGCGGCCGCAGGCAGCAATGGGGCGAACTACTAGTATTTCTGCTACGGGGTTCTACGTACCCGCCTGCGTGTTCCGAATGGCCTGCTCCGGACGGTTCATCACGACCGATGGAGTCTAAGGGAAACGGCTGATTGCTTTCCGGGCCTTGCATGCTAACGTGATCGGTAACCGGCCTCATCTAGATTCCAACAAGCTCGTCGTCATCGGGGGGATAGCGCCGTGTTTCGCTGGATCATCGGCTCCAGCCTGCAGTTCCGTTTTCTAGTCGTCGCCGCGGCGGCGGCGCTGCTCGCTTTCGGCTCGCAGCAGCTGCGCAAGATGCCGATCGACGTGTTCCCGGAGTTTGCGCCGCCGAAGATCGAAATCCAGACCGAAGGCCCGGGCATGATGTCCTCCGAGGTGGAGGAGCTGATCACGATCCCCATGGAGGACTCGCTGCGCGGCGTCCCGGGCATCGACGTCATCCGCTCTTCCTCAGGCGGCGCGCTGTCGCAGGTAGTGATGCTTTTCAAGCAGGGCACCGACCTCCTGGTCGCCCGGCAGCGCGTGCAGGAGCGCGTCAAAATCGCCATCGCCGAGCTGCCGCAGTCGGCCGGCATGCCAGTGATGCTGCAGCCGCTTTCATCGACCAGCCGCGTCATGAAGATCGGGCTCACGTCGAAGACCTTCGACATGATGGACCTGTCGATGATCGCGTACTGGACGATCAAGTTCCGCCTGATGTCCGTCCCCGGCGTGGCCAACGTGCCGATGTGGGGCGACCGCATCAAGTCGCTGCAGGTGCAGGTGGATCCGGCGCTGATGCGCGCCCACGACGTCACGCTGGACGAAGTCATGGAGACCACCTCGGAGGCGCTGGACTTCGGGCTTCTCAGGTATACCGCTGGAGCGAAAACCCGCATCGACGGCATGGTGGACACGCCGAACCAGAGGCTGGTGATTCATTTCCATTCCCCGGTGTTCACGCCCGAGCACCTGGCCGACGTGCCGGTCGCCGTGAAGAACAAGCGGCGGACCGACCCGCCGCGGCTGCGCGATGTCGCCAACGTCACCTACGACACCTGGCCCATGGTCGGCGATGCGGTCATCAACGACGGTCCCGGTCTGATGATGATCGTCGAGAAGCTGCCTTGGGCCAACACGCTCGACGTGACGCGCGGCGTGGAAAAAGTGCTGGCCGATCTGCAGCCGGGGCTGCCGGGGGTGGAGATCGACTCCACCATCTTCCGGCCGGCGACCTTCATCGAGACCTCGGTCCACAACCTGGTCGTGTCGATCATCATCGGCTCGATCCTGGTCCTGCTGGTCCTCGGCGCGTTCCTGTACGAATGGCGGGTGGCGCTGATCAGTATCATCGCAATGCCGCTGTCGCTCGTGGCGGCCGGGCTGGCGCTGTATTTCATGGGTGCCACGATCAACACGATGGTGCTGGCCGGCTTCGTGGTTGCGCTCGGCTCGGTGGTGGATGATGCCATCATCGATGTCGAAAACATCGTGCGGCGGCTGCGCGAGCAGCGCAAGGCGGGCAGCGACAAGTCCACTGCGCGCATCATCCTCGAGGCTTCGCTTGAGGTGCGTCCGGCGATCTGGCAGGCGACCCTGATCATCGCCCTGGCGGTGACGCCGGTGTTCTTCATGGGCGGGCTGGGCGGCTCGTTCTTCGAGCCCCTCGCCCTTGCATTCATCCTGGCGATGCTGGCCTCGATGGCCGTCGCGCTAACGGTGACCCCAGCGCTCTGCCTGCTGCTGCTCAACAATGCCGCCATCGAGCGCCGCGAGTCGCCTCTCGTGCCCTGGCTCAAGCGGATTTACGTTGGCCTGCTCGCGCGCGCCCTGCGGGCGCCGCGCGGCGCGCTCGCCGGTGCGGCCGTGCTGGTCGCTGCCGGCGTCGCGATCTGGCCGTTCCTTGGCCAGGGGCTGCTTCCCGCGTTCAAGGAGAGGGACTTCCTGATGCATTGGGTACCGCCGGAAGGCACCTCGCATCCAGAAACCGTCCGCATCACGCAGGCGGCGAGCCGCGAGCTGCGCTCTGTTCCCGGTGTGCGGAACTTCGGCGCCCATATCGGCCGCGCGATCGGGGGGGACGAGCCGCACAACGTGAACTTCACCGAGAACTGGATCAGCGTCGACCCCCGGGTCGACTATGACAAGACCCACGCGAGCATCGAGTCCGTGGTCGCCGGCTACCCCGGCCTGTACCGCGATGTCCAGACGTATCTGCGGGAACGGATCAAAGAGGTTCTCACCGGCGCGGGCGAATCGATCGTGGTGCGCATTTTCGGTCCCGATCTGCATGTCCTCCGACGCAGCGCCGAGGAGGTTCAAAGCACTCTCAAGGATATCCCGGGCCTCATCGACCTGCATGTCGAGCAGCAGGTCGAGATACCGCAGATCCAGGTCACGGTGAACCTCGAGGCGGCCGGGCGCCACGGCCTGAAGCCGGGCGATATCCGCCGCGTCGCAGCGGCGCTGGTTTCCGGCATCGAGGTCACCGACATCCACAAGGACGGCAAGGTCTACGACATCTTCGTGATGGCGCCGCCGTCGATCAGGCTCAGCGTCGACAACGTGAAGGACTATCTCGTCGACACGCCCTACGGCGGCCGTGTGCGGCTGGGCGAGGTGGCGGACATCCGGCTCGCGCCGACTCCCAACATGATCAAGCGCGAAAGCAATTCGCGGCGCATCGACGTCCACGCCAACGTCAAGGGACGCGACCTGGGCTCGGTGGCGTCGGAAGTCGAGGCGCGGCTGGGGAAAGTGCAGTTTCCGATCGGGTACTACCCGCACTTGCTGGGCGAATTCAAGGAGCGCCAGGCGGCGCAGCGCAATCTGCTCAACTTCGCCCTGGTCGTCGCGGCCGCGATTTTCCTGACTCTGCACGCGTCGTTCCGGAGCTGGCGGCTCGCAAGCCTGATTTTCCTCGCTTTGCCGGCAGCGCTCATCGGCAGCGCGCTCGCCAGCTTCGCCAGTGACCGCATCGTTTCGCTGGGTACTCTGGTCGGAATGATCACGGTGCTCGGAATCGCCGCGCGAAACGGAATCCTGCTCGTGCAGCATTACCGCCATCTCGAGCGCGTGGAAGCTCAGCCCTTCGGCCTCGAGCTCGTGCTGCGCGGCGCGAGCGAGCGCCTTTCGCCGATTCTGATGACCACGCTATGCACCGCGCTGGCGCTCGTGCCGCTGGTCGTCGCGGGAAGCATTCCCGGCCACGAGATCGAGCATCCGATGGCGGTCGTGATCCTCGGCGGGCTCGTCACCTCGACATTGCTCAGCCTTTTCCTGATTCCGATTCTCTACCTGCGATACGGGGCCGGCGGCAGCCGCGAAGGCGAAGAACTGCCCATCGAAGCCAGCAGTAAAACCCCGCAATGGAGGCCGCATGACGCGTAACGATCGATGGCTCGGATTGATCAGCTCGCATCGCCTCGTGGCGGCCGCGCTCATCGCTGCGCTCGGCATGCCCGCCAGCGCGCAGAACAGCTCCGGCGAGCCCGAGCGCTTCCGCGGTGTCGTCACGCGTGCGGACGCGTCCTCGCTGGCGATCAGGACGGCCGAGGGCAAGGCGCTGCACTTCGCGCTGCCGGAGGGCCTCGCGGTATTCGCCCTGTCCAAGGCCAGCTTCGCCGACGTCGATTTCGGCCTGTACGTGGGGGCGGTCTCCGAAAGGATGGGAGACACCTTCAGCCCCATCTACCGCGACTCGCTCAGCTGGCTGCACAAGGGCTTCGAGCTGCGCATCATCGACGAGTCGCTGCGCGGCATTGCCGTCGGGCACACGAAATGGGACCTGACGCCGAACACGGTGATCACCCACGGCTGGGTCGACGACCTCGAGGACCGCGTCCTCTCGATCAAGTACGGCCCCACCGACCAGGAGGAAACAGACGTGGAAATCTCGCGCGACACGCCGGTTCTCAGGATGTCGCTCGGCGACAAAGCGCTAGTCAAGGCCGGCGCGCGCGTGCTCGTCGGCGCCCAGAAGGCCGCCGACGGCAGCTATGCGGCGGTATTCGTCTTCGTCGGCAAGGACGGCGTCGTGCCGCCGCTATGAGCGATTCGCGATACCAAGGAGAAGCCAGCATGAAAGCACAACTCGTTGCGCTTGCAGCAGGAGCGGTCCTCGGCGTGTTTGCGCAGGCGCAGGCGGCCGATCCCGGTGCTGCGGCGGGCGCGAAAAGCGCCGCGGTGAAGCTCGAGGCGATTCCCGATTCGAAAGCCAAGCGCGTGCCCCTCTCGGCGCAGGCCGCGGAGCGCCTGGGCATCGAGATGGGCAAGGTGGAAGAGCAGCCCATCGTGCGCAGGCAAATGGTGAGCGGCCTGGTGATGGCCGCCTCGCCGGAGGCGACGGCGGCGCCCAAGCTCGCCTTCGGGGGCCTGGGCAGCTTCGGCGCGTTTGCCCAGGCAGTGGCGGTCAAGTCCGTTCAGCCGGCTGCGCAACCGGCGCCGCGCAAAGCGGCTGCGGCCGGCGAGGACGCCTGGATCGCCGTTTCCCTGTCGCCCGTGGAATGGGACCGGCTCGCCAAGGACAAGCCGGCGCGGCTGTTTGCGCTGGCCACCCGCGAGCAGCCGGCCGCGAAATTGCTGGCCGAGCCCTCCGGGATGCAGCCCGCCGAAGACGTGAAGCGCACCATGCTCACGACCTACTACGTCGTCAACGGCAAGGACCATGGCCTGACCGTCAACCAACGCATGCGCGTCGAGCTGCAGCTCACGGGCGCGGAGGACAGCCAGAAAGTCGTGCCGTACGGCGCGCTGTACTACGACGCGCGCGGCGCGGCCTGGGTTTACGTCAGCAAGGAGCCGCTCGCATTCGAGCGGCAAAGCGTTCAGGTCGATCGCGTGGTGGGCAACGTGGTGGTGCTTAGCGACGGACCAGCGCTCGGCACTCCGGTCGTCACGGTGGGCGCCGCGCTGCTCTACGGCGCGGAGATCTTTGGCAAATAGAAGGGAGATCGGACCATGTTTCGCTGGATGATCGCCTCGAGCCTGCAGTTCCGCCTGGTGATGCTGGGCATTGCCGCGGCGCTGATCGCGTTCGGAACCGAGCGCCTCTACCGGATGCCGGTCGACGTTTTCCCCGAGTTCGCGGCGCCGGTCGTCGAAGTGCAGACCGAGGCGATCGGCCTCTCGGCCAGGGAAGTGGAAAGCCTCATCACGCTGAACCTGGAGGAGCTGCTGAGCGGGGTGCCCTGGCTCGAGTCGATCCGCTCCAAGTCGGTCACCGGACTGTCGTCCATCGTGATGACGTTCAAGCGCGGGACCGACATCGTCAAGGCGCGCCAGATGATCCAGGAACGCCTGACCCTCGCCTACACGCTGCCCAACGTCGCCACGCCGCCGGTCATTCTGCAGCCTCTGTCCGCGACCAGCCGCTTCATGATGGTCGGAATTTCATCGGATAAGGTCGAGCCCACTGAGCTCTCGCTGCTCGCGCGCTGGACCATCAAGCCGAAGCTGCTGGGCGTGCCCGGGGTCGCGAACGTGGCGATCTGGGGGCAGCGCCTGCGCCAGCTGCAGGTGCACATCGATCCGCAGCGGCTGCGCGACGCGCGGGTGCTGCAGGATGACGTCATTGCCGCCGCGGGAGACGCGCTGTGGGTCTCGCCGCTGACTTTCCTGAAAGGCTCGGCTCCCGGTACCGGAGGCTGGATCGACAACTCGAACCAGCGGCTCGGGGTTCATCATCAGATGCCGATCAATTCGCCTGAGGACATGGCGAAGGTGGTGCTCGGCGCGCAGCACCTGCTCATGACGGGCAAAACCATGGCGCTCGGCGACGTCACCGAGCTGACCTTCGCGCACCCGCCTCTCATCGGCGACGCATTCGTCAACAACGGCAGCGGGCTGATGCTGGTCATCGAGAAGTTTCCTGCCGCGAACACGCTCGAGGTGACGCGCGGGGTGGAGCAGGCGCTCGCCGAGCTGAAGCGGGGCCTGCCCGGCGTGAAGGTCGACAGCACGGTCTTCCGGCTGGCCTCCTACATCGAGGACTCGATCGCCAATCTGGCGTACGCGCTCGCTGCCGCGGCGCTCCTCGTCGTCGCGGTCATCGGGGTGCTTCTCTACAGCTGGCGCACCGCGCTCATCGCCGCCATCGCCATCCCGCTTTCGCTGCTCGCCGCGCTGCTTGCCCTGCAGCTCGGCGGCGCGACCCTGAACAGCATGATCATGGCCGGGCTGATCGTCGCCCTGGGCGTCGTGATCGACGATGCCGTGATCGACACTGAAAAGATCATGCGCCGCCTGGAGGTGCGCAACGACGGCTCCGACGCATCGATCGCCGGCATCATTTTCCAGACCACACTGGAAACCCGCAGCGCGTCGGTGTACGCCATGGCGATCGTCATGCTCGCGGTCACCCCGATCTTCTTCATGGGCGGTGTTTCGGGTGCGTTCTTCGAGCCACTCGCGCTGGCCTACCTGCTCGCGGTCGCCGCTTCGATGCTGGTGGCGCTGACCGTCACGCCGGTGCTGAGCCTGATGCTGCTCGGCAAGGGCGGGCGCTCTGCGGGCGAGCCGCCCCTGCTCGCCAGGCTGAGCGGCCTCTATGAGGATGTTCTACGCAGGGCGCTCGCGGCGCGGCGCAAGCTGTTTGTCGCTGCGGCGGTCGCGGTAGTGGGCGGTATTGCCCTGTGGCCTTTCCTCGGGCAGTCGCTGCTGCCCGCCTTGAAGGAGCGCGAGCTGCTGGTGAACTGGACGACCGCGCCGGGCACCTCGTACGCGGAGACATATCGGATCACTTCGCGCGTGAGCCGCGAGCTGAAGACGATTCCGGGAGTGCGCAACGTCGGTGCGCACGTCGGGCGCGCGGTGACCGGCGATCAGGTCGTCGGCATCAATTCGAGCCAGATCTGGGTCAGCATCGATCCCGCGGCGGACTACGACAAGACGCTGGCCGCGGTCCGGGAAACCATCGAGGGCTATCCGGGCAGCGAGCGCAGCATGCACACCTACCTGCGCGACAAGGTGAGCGAAGTGCTCACCGGCACTGGCACGGCGATCGTCGTGCGCCTGTTCGGCCCGAAGCGCGACGTCCTGCGACAGATGGCCGAGGAAGTGACAGCTGCGCTTACAGGCATTCGCGGCATCGCCGATCTGCGCGCGGAGGACCAGGTCGAGGAGCCGCACGTGCAGGTCAAGGTGGACCTGGATGCCGCCGGCAAGGCGGGCGTCAAACCCGGGGACGTGCGGCGCGCTTCGGCCACCATCTTCTCGGGGCTCACCGTGGGCTTCCTGTTCGAGGAGCAGAAGATCTACGACGTGGTGGTCTGGGGCGCGCCCGAAACGCGCAACAGCCTCACCAATCTTCGCGACCTCTGGGTCGGGAAGTCGGACCGGCAGAACGTGCGCCTAGGAGATGTCGCCGAGGTGCGGATCATTCCCACGCCTACCGTGCTCAAGCACGAGAGCATCGCGCCTTACGTGGACGTGGTCGCCAACGTCGCCGGCCGGGACCTGGGCTCGGTCGCCGAAGAGGTCGACGACCAGCTCGACAAGATGCAGTTCCCGCTGGAGCACAATCCGAAACTACTCGGTGAGTACGCCGAGCGGCAGCAGGCCGAGCAGCGCATGCTCTGGATTGCGGTCGCGGTCGCGATCGGCGTATTCCTGCTGCTGCAGGCCTGCTTCGCCAGCTGGCGCCTCGCGCTGATCGCCTTCCTTGCGCTGCCGGCGGCGATGGCGGGTGGCCTTCTCGCGGCGCTGGTTAGCGGCGGGAACATTTCGCTCGGCTCCCTCGTGGGCTTCCTGGCGGTGCTCGGCATGGCGGTACGCAACGGGCTTCTGCTGATACGCCATTACCAGTCGCTTCAGGTGCAGGAAGGGCTGGAGTTCGGCGAGGAGCTGGCGATCCGCGGCGCGCGGGAACGCCTGGCGGCCATCCTGACGAGCTCGGCCGCGATCCTCGCCGCGCTTCTGCCGCTCGCGATCCGGGGGCAGATTCCCGGCCTGGAGATCGTGCAGCCCACCGCAATCGTGATGATCGGCGGCCTGCTCGCCTCGACGCTGATGACGCTGTTCGTGATGCCGGCGCTGTACCTCGCTGCAGGCGCGCCGGAGGAGCGTGAGCGTGGGCTGGGACTCGCGAACTAATGCATGCTGCGCGGCTTTTTCCCTGGCGCTAGGCTCTGGCCCTTCGTCGGTCGCGGCGCAGATAGACACGGATCGACCCGGCGCGCCCGACGAGACGCGCGAGGAGCGCCGCTACGGCAAGCAGCCCGAGGCGCCCTCGCCTCTGCTCTTTCGACTGCCGGGAACCGGGCCGGCCGCGCCGCCGCAGCGCCTGACCTACCAATATTCGTACAGCGGCGAGGCGGAAGCGACCTACCGCCGCGACCGGGATCTGGACCGGCGGGTGCTGGACAACGTCAGCCTGGTGAAGCCCCAGGTGAACGGGATCATCGTCTACCGGCCCACCGATTCGCTGGAGGCAACCCTCGAGATGGTCCTCGAGCGCGAAATCCCGATCAGGGAGCCGGCCGAATTGGCACCTCCCAAGCGGCGCTGGTCGCTGCTCGTCGACCAGGGCTTCGTCACTTTCAGGCGTCCCGGCCAGCCGTTCTCGCTGACCGTCGGCCGCCGCAACTTCGAGGACGACCGGCACTGGCTCTACGACACGTCGATGGACATGGTCAGCGCGGGCTACCGCGAAGGCAGGTTCCGGGCGGAAGTCTCGTTCGGACGCGAGATCTGGACGGATCTCGACCTCGCCCCGCATGTCCAGCAGGTCAAGGACCGGATCGACACCTACATGCTGTATGCCGATTATCGCGGGATCGAAAACCACCGGCTCGGGGTCTATGGGATCGCCCGCGACGACCGCGCCAAGCTCGAGGGGCGCCCGGTGCTTGCCGGGGTGCGCTTGCAGGGCACGCCGTCGGAGAGCCTGAGCTACTGGAGCGAGCTCGCGGCGGTGCGCGGCAAGGACGAGGATTCGCACCGGCTCAAAGGACATGCGTTCGACGTAGGCGGTACCTACCGGTTCAGCAGCCTGCCGTTCAAGCCGAACGTCACGCTCGGCTATGCGTTTGGCAGCGGCGACGGCAATCCCAGGGACAAGACCAACACCGAGTTCCGCCAGACCGGCCTGCAGTCGAACGAGAGCCGGTTCGCCGGCGTCGCCCTGTTCAACATTTACGGCGAGGCCATCGAGACGGAGCTCAGCAACCTTCAGGTCGCCACCGTCGGCCTCGGCTTCCGTCCGGATTACGCCACGTCCCTGGATTTCGTGTTTCATCGCTACCGCCTGCACAAGATAGCCGACGAAAACCGCTCGTGGGCGTTGACGGCGCTGATGAACCAGGTGCCCGGGCAGCAGAGCAAGCAGGTGGGACAGGCGTTCGACATCGTCCTGGGGTTTCGCAACATGTTCGGAGTGCGTCGCCTGGGCCTCGACCTGCGCATGGGATGGTTCTTCCCCGGCAAGGCGTTCAACCGGGACGAGGAGCAGCCGAGCATTCGCCGCGCCAACAACGCCTTCGCGCTGGTGGCGAAATTTTTCTACTGACCTGACAAGGAGGATTTCATGATGAAACAGGCACTGCGATGCGGGTTCGCCGCGACGG